>Ga0265356_1000160_pt1 | contig 12168 bp, 17 predicted proteins | sample NZE4metagenome_FD_189075 | JGI IMG/M metagenome (GOLD analysis project Ga0265356, IMG submission 189075) | Rhizosphere microbial communities from Maridalen valley, Oslo, Norway - NZE4 | ecosystem: Host-associated > Plants > Roots > Rhizosphere > Soil | place: Norway: Oslo | collected 2017-09-15
TTTCGTCGAGCGCGGTCGTGCTCGCATTTGGTACCGGTCTTGCCGTCGGTATTGTTTTTAGCCTGGTAAAGTTGCCATCGCCAGCGCCGCCATTCCTCGGCCTCATCGGACTCGTGGGAATGTTCATAGGTCAACGGCTTTGGCCGTTTCTTGCATCCCGGCTCTTGCACCATTAAGCTTTCGCCGGCGAGTAAGCGGCGCTTCGGGGGGGCTACCCCGAAAGGATGTGATTGAGGTGGAACTTATTCAAAGCGTTGCCGTCCTTGGCGTCGGAACGATGGGGTCAGCGTTTGCGCGCAGGCTGCTCGGTGCGGGAATGCCGGTCAGCGTATGGGACCGTACCCCCGCGGTGGCCGCGCGGCTCGCGGAGGCTGGTGCCGTTGTCGCGGCGACGCCGGAAGAAGCGGTGCGTGGCGCCGGCGTGGTGATCACGATGGTCCCAACGATCGCGGCGATCGAGGACACGATGCCGCGAGCACTAGCAGCACTTCCTCAGAGTGCCATCTGGCTCCAGATGAGCACGATCGGTGCCGACGGGACCGAGCGCGCCATCGCGCTCGCAAAGGAGCGTCGGTCCGACGTCGTGTTCGTCGACGCGCCGGTGTCCGGCTCAAAGACGCCCGCGGAAGAGGGGAAGCTGCTGATCCTTGCTTCGGGGCTGCGGCGGCGATCGACGCGCTGGCGCCCATCTTCTCCGCGCTTGGTCAGAAGACGATCCGTTGGGAACGCGCCGGGGCCGGCTCACGAATGAAGCTCGTTCTCAACACGTGGCTCGCCGTGCTTGGCGAAGGAATTGCCGAGACGGCCGTGCTCGCACAATCGCTCGGCGTTTCTCTCAACGACGTCTCGGCGTGCATAGGCTCTACCGCGCTCGATGCGCCGTGGGCGCTTTCCAAGCTCGACAAGATCGAGGGCGGCGCGTTCGATCCTGACTTTTCACTCGCCCTGGCGTCGAAGGATCTTCACCTCGCCCTCGATGCCGCGAACCGCGCTCACCGACGGCTACCAATGGCGCAATCGATTGCGACGCAATGGGAAAGCGCCCTACAAGCGGGTTTGGGCGATCGCGACGTAATCGGGGCCTATCTGGCGCTTGCGACGACATGAGTACACGAATGCGTCCCCAGCGCGGCTCTCTCACCCAAGCGATCATCGCCCGAACCGTTCGCCGCGCGTAAGCATGATGGCCGATAATTTTCCGTCGGGCTCGGTCAAGGGACTTACTTTTACCACGCTGCGCGACGGCGGCATCGACCATTTGGGGATTCACACGTGGCGATGAACGATACAAATCCTAAGCCTTGGAAAGAAGCGGAAGCAAAAGTTCCAACGGATCTTCGCGAGGTCCTCGCCGCTGCTCCCGTGGCGAAGGCACAGTGGATGGACCTTACGCCTATCGCTCGTCGGGACTTCATTAGCTGGATAGATTCCGCGAAACAACCTGAGACACGCAAGCGCCGGATCGAGAGTCTTCCTTCGAGGCTTGCCGCCGGAAAGCGACGCCCTTGTTGCTTTTCCGTAGTACCATTCGATCTGCACAAAGCGCTCGCGTGTGCGCCGAAGGCGAAGGCTCAGTGGAGCGATCTCGACTCGATGGCGCGAAGGGACTTTATCGACTGGATAACGTCAGCGAAAGAACCGAAGACGCGAAAACGCCGAATCCTTGAGACGTGCATGGCGCTTGCCGCCGGAAAGCATCGCAACCCTGGCGCGACTAGATAGCCGTCGTCGCCTCTAGTCAACGGACCCGCTGCGCGCTGCCTCCCACGCCAGCAGCGCGCGCTTTCGGTTACTGCCCCACTTGTAATTTCCGGCCACCCCGGAACCCTTGATCACGCGATGGCAGGGGATTAGCAGGCCCACCGGATTTGCGGCCAATGCGTTGCCGACTGCTCGCGAGGCCTTGTGCTCTCCGATAGCTTCGGCGAGCTGGGCATAGCTCACACGTTCGCCCGGCTCCAGTTCCAGAAGCGCATTCCAAACGCGTAACTGAAAGTTCGTACCGTGGATGTGCAATCGCAAGGATTTATCCCCCTTGCCGAAGGCCCGACGAGCGACGGTATCCGCGACACAGTCGTCGCGGGTAAATGATGCGCTCGGAAGTGGCGTTTCCTGGGGGTTTAGCGACCCGGGAGACTCGACGAAGTCAAGCATGGCGATTCCGCGCGCCGTCTGCACGACCCGAATCGTGCCAAACGGCGTTTGTGCAAAACCGTAGGTGACGTTCATGCCTTGGCCCCCGGACTTGTACTCGCCCGGCGACATGGCGTCGATCGAGACAAAGTGGTCGTGAAGCCTTGCCGGGCTCGATAACCCAACGTCCAATGCGGCGTCGAGCACGCTCGCATGCTGGTCCAGCAGTGATTTTGCCGATTCCAACGTCAACGCGGCAAGAAACTGTTTGGGCGTAACGCCGGCATACTGCTTGAATAGCCGGTGGAAGTGAAACCGGCTCAACCCGAGGCGAGAGGCAACCTCATCGAGCGATGGCTGTTCGGACCGATGATCGATGAGGTAGCTTATTGCGGCCGCAATGCGCGTGTAATCGTTCATCGCGCTCGCTCGACGCGTGCCGCAAAACATCCACGTTTGGCATTGTGGACGTCGATGAAGGTAACCTTCGGGTCCTCGAAGTTTCGAGTAATCCAGCCTCTGAGGTCGGTTCCGTCGATGACGTCGGCGTTGGTCATCATTGCCTCTTCATCGAAAGCGCGAACGCTCAAGAGCCGGCGACGAAGCACGTCGGGCACTTCATCAACCGCATCATATGCCTGCCCCGCACCCTCTCGAACGTAGATCGCATGCGACGAGCGGTACGGAGATGCCGCATCAAGGTGCGTATAGTTCACGAGTATGGCCGTCTCGCCAACATTGAGATCACGCATCTCGATGCGATCGGGGAATCCAGGCGTCTTGTCGGCAACAACGCGCCGAGCGCCCCCCGCGACCAACTCCTCGTCAGTCCTAGCAAAAAGATCTTTGAACTTTTCCGGGTCCAGCCCGGTGATGCGAAAACTACTCATGAAAGCCATTCTATCGCTACGAGGCCACTCTCGCATTCCGAATCTTGCTATGCTCCAAGGTATCGAACCTATACCTGCAACCCGCTCTCTAGACGTCTACGCGCCGAATGTCGAGTAGCGCGCGTCGATTGTGATGTACGGGATGTAGCGGAAATCGCGAATGAGCGAGATGCGGCCGGCGCTAACCTCCAGCAAGACGAAATACGCGGGAACTCGGCTCGATGGCGGATTGAAGATCGCAATTACCGGAGCCCCGTCGACGAAACCCGCCTCCGCGCGGAGGTCTTCGGTCTTGGTGTACGCGGCATAGCGATCGTAGTATCCCGCGTCCACGGCACGAGGATGTTGCACTCGCGAAACGACCTCGAGGCGCGATTCCGCCGCAAGCAGTGCGCGCAACCCATCCCAGTTGTGGGCGTTGAAGAGGTCGGCGTACCGCCGCAGCGTCATCAGCGTTTCGCCGGCCACGGGTTGCGCCGGTTCCGCAAAACGCGCGCGCGGGGTCTGAGCGATGTTCGCACGTGCCCGCGATAACGCCGCCTTCACCGCACCGACGGTCGTTCCCATCGTCTGCGCGGTTTCCTCGAGCGATTGCCCGAGCACGTCTTTGAGGATCGCGGCGCTGCGCTGCGTCGGAGGCAGCTCTGCGAAAACCGTCAGCGCCGCTTCCACGAGTGCGGGATCGACGCCGGATTCTTCGGGCTCCGCGCGGTCCGGGACGTCGGCAACGGGCTCCACGTGCTGCCGTTCGTAACGTTTGATAAAATCCATAGCCGTGTTATGCGCGATCCGGAAGAGCCAGGGTTTGAGGTTGGGCGGCTGCACCATCTGACCCAGAGCGTAATACGCTTTTGCTAAAGTCTCTTGAACGACGTCTTCGCCGTCGAAGATCGAGCCGGTCATGCGCGCGCAGTACCGATGGAGCTCGGGACGGATTTCGTCGACGAGCTTCATGAATTGGTCGCGCGCTTCCACCATCGCCGGCAATAGCGCGCGGGTCTGATCTTCCATCTTCACTCCAACGATTCGACTCACTCCAGCGATTCGACGCCTTCACCGGTCACCCCGATTGCGGCGACGCCGTCGGCGAGATCTCCTCGCAAACTGCCGACGATTGCCGCGCCGACTTTATCGGCGTCGAGCGGCACTTTCCAGCGGCGCTTGAGAAACTCCGCCGCGGATAAACCCTGCGTCGCGCCGTAATTGGCGGCCGCAGTGGTTCCGATCTCCGTGCCTTCGATTAACTGGCGCGGCAGCACGGCGAAAAAGCGGATGCCTAACTTTTTCGTGTCCGACACTTCTTGTGCGTATTCGGCCATAAACCATTGCATGCGTTTTGCGCCGGCGTAACCGCCCGAGAGCGGTGAGCCGGCAACCGCGGCTCCACTCGAAACGATCGCGACCGTACTGCCCGCAGCGAGCGGAAGCGTCAACGCAGCCTTCAGCAAGTGAAATGCAGCTTGCGTATCGGCGTTCCACGGAATGGAGAACGTCTCCCAGCTGAATTCGTCGAGCGTTCCCATCTGCGGCCGGACGCCCGCGGCAAGCACGACGAGCTGCGGTTTGTACTCGCGCAGCAACCGCTGCGCGGTCGACGGATCCGTCGCATCGGCTTGGACCGTGCGCACCGCGCCATCGAACTCTCCAGCAAGGGCATCGAGGCCATCGCGTCCACGGGCAACGGCCACGACCGAGACTCCTTCGGAAGCCAGCCGCCTCACCGTTGCCAGACCCACACCGGAGCTCGCTCCGATCACGACGGCAGACGTATCTTTGCGCGACGTCATCGTAGCGCTTTCCTGAGTAAAACGGCGAGCCATATCATCGTTCCGGCGCCGGCCCCGCTCGCGAGCGGAAGTAGAACCTCTTCCACCGGCATCGCCATAATGTGCGCGAGAACGATCATATCGATATCTCCTGCGCGGCATCGACGACGTCGCTCCACTTGCCGTCCTGCTCGACACCGTACGAGTCGTGCCAGTTCCACCATTTGTAGGGCTCGGACTGCGGATAGCCTTCGGGTGAATCTTCCCAGGTCTCTTGACGACCGAGCGGCGTGAGGTCGAGATAGCTCCAGGTACTTCCGAGCGCCTCGTCACCGCGGTCGTTGAGGAAGTATGTATGGTACACGTTTTCACCGTCACGGAAGAAGACGTTGGTGCCGTGCCATTCGTCAACACCGAAGTCGGCGTCGAAACCGTCGGTCAACGAATACCACGGCATCGTCCAGCCCATTCGCGCCTTCAGGCGTTCTATGTCGGGCTGCGGAGCGCGCGAGACGTTCGCGAAGGTCGTATCTCGCGCGTGAAGGTGCGAACCATGCGCGACCTGATAGGCCATCATCGAGCAGCCGCGACAGGCGTGCTCGGGCCAGCCATAAACGCCGGGTTCGAAGAACGCGCGGTAGATCACCAACTGGCGCCGGCCGTCGAACAAGTCGAGGAGGCTGACCTTCCCCTTCAGAGAGTCGAACGTGTAGTTTTTCTCCACGTGCGCCCACGGCATGCGGCGCCGCTCCGCGGCCAGTGCGTCGCGGCCGCGGGTCGCCGCTTTTTCTTTTACCAACAGCTGCTGCCGGGCGGTTTCCCACTCCTCCGGTGACACGACGGGAGGTGCGTTCAACGGGCGGTCGGTCATTTTGTATCCCTTCAAAAACTCGGTACTATCATGAAGACGATGGTGCTCGCCCAAAAGATACGGACGGTTCGTCAGTTGAAGGGTTTGCCCGTGGTTTTTGCAAGGAAGGTGATCCGCTTTAACAAGGGAGCCATGGGAAAACTCATCGCACAGGTCGTTCTTCACGCCAACGGTGCATTCGGGCCGGGAGGGGGAGAGCGACCCACCGGAGACGACTGGGAAGATCACGTCGTGGCGCTACTAAATACGTGCGACGCTATTCTTCTCGGACGCAAGACCTATGAACTCTTGGGCGGTTACTGGCCCAACGACGGCCTCCTGGAAGCGCGGCGCCTTGCCGAGCCGCTCAATGCGATTCGTAAATACGTTGTGTCGAGCACACTCGTCGCGCCCGCGTGGGAGCCGGTTACCGTGATCGCGGGCGCGCCGTTTGACAGGATACGCGCGCTTAAGGGTGAGCTCGCAGGGAATCTCATTACGTACGGCAGTTCCGAGCTGGTTGCGGCACTGGCGCACCGGTCGCTTGTTGACCAGTTTCACGTAGTCGTCGCGCCACTCATGACCGGACAATTACCGCCGTTTTGCGCAGCGCTGCCCGGCAGCATCGAACTCGACTTACAAGAGGTCAAGCACTTCGCAGGGCAGCGCATATTTTTGCGATACGCAGTCGCTCGGAAATGATACGTCGGCCCAAGAAAGCAACGCGCCGCCAGCCTTGAAGGGCGACGGCGACTTTCGCCAAAACGCCGTGCTACGGAGGTACGGTCAAAATGGTTAAAGCGTTCCACGTAGTGGCCTTCGCGGGCGTTCTCGCATCTTCGTTCGTCCTCTCGAGTGCATCGGCCGGCAGCGCCTTGGCGCCGAAGCTCGTTCCGAAAACTTCTATGATCCTTTGCCCGCCGGGATACGTCTATCGGTGCAATCAATACGGCTGCTTCTGCGTCAAGGTGTAGCGGTATGACTCAGAGGTGGCGCCGCTAACCGCGCGTACCGCTCGCGCGCGCGCACGGCCTCGACGTGGTCGTACGCGCGCGCGGCTTCAAGTGCGAGTTCCTCCAATAAGGCCACCTCGTCGGGATCGAGTTGCGCGCCGTTCGCGTGCGCGCCGTATAGCGTAAAGGAGACGAGTTCGTGGCGCACCGTCACGGGCACCGCCAGAGTGTAGATCGCCGCATTTTCGGTATCGAGCTGCGCGCGCAGATCATCGAGCCAGACCATCTTTTCGTCGGCGAGCAGCATTCGCACGAGTAGATGGTTCCCGTCGAATCCCGGAGGCGCTACCGTTGTTTGGCTCGCGGTCGCAATGCCTTCGAAACGGGTCCCTCCGGCCGAACGTCGGTATAGCGCGGCGGCCGCGAGATCGATCGCGTCGACCGGCACCTGAACCAGGCCGTCGGCTATCGCAGCTTCATCGGTTGCATATGGGAGCGCCGACGCCGCCCGCCGTAGGTACCTCTCGGCGAGCCGTCGTCGCCGAAAGAAGACGGCTTCGACGAAACTCTCGACGCTGCGATTGATGCGATCCAGCAGTAAGCCGATGCCGATCGCAGTCAGCAGCTCAAAACCGATCGCCAGGCGTCCTATCGCGACCACGCGCGAAAACACCCAATCCAAAATCGAGACCATCGTTACGACGCCGAGAGACAAGACGCCGTACACGACGGCGCGGTTGAGCACGAAATTTACGTCGAGCACGCGCAGCCTGAAAACGGCATACGCTATACAGATCGGCATGAGGACGACGGCAAAGCCGACGACCTGCCCGACGACAAACGGTATGCCTGGGACAAAATAGATCGCATATGCGACGAAGGATGCGATCGTCCCGATTGCCAGAAAACCCCAGCGTTGCCGGTCGCTCGGCGTCGCCGTCGCGACGTTCTTTGCGACGATCAATCCGGCGAGGAGAAAGGCGCCCAGCGGAATGATGGCGCTCGGAACGACGTCCCAACGCGGTACCAATCCCGTGGCGAAAAACGTTCGCCACTCGACGACATAGAGCACGTACGATAGGCCGAGAAACACCCATACGAAGGGATCGATGCGGCGGCGCCACCCGAGCACGTCACCGTCGGGAAATCGCAGCACGAATGGCAGCAGCGGAAGTACGCTCCACGGTCCAAAGATCGTGCTCAATACGAAACTCAGCGCCATAAATGCCGATTGCGACAACACGTGCGACCAATACATGAACGCAGGGCCCGTATCGAAGTAGCCAACGGCAAAAAGATAGAATGCCCACGACATTATCGACGGCCGCAAAAAGACGAGCAAGAACGCCACTACGAGAAAGACCGTGGGCGGCAGATATGCGAGCACACCTCCGATGCGCCCCAAGATGCTGAAGCTCCGATCGGGTACTGCCGTCAAGGTTACGGTGCGCGCGACGCCCCCTCGCTCGAACGTTAGCGTTTCACGCTCGCCCGGATACGCCGACCGCACGCGCGTCGGAAGTTCATAGTTACCGTGCACGACTAGACGATCGCCGGCGCGCACTCCCGCGCGACCCGCGGCGGAATCGGGATCAACGGCCGAAACAATCAATCGCTGCGGCGGAAGCGCGATCCCGAACGTGCCTTCGCCCCAATTCTCCGCGAAATCGACGTGCCCAATCGGCACGTAGTAGATCGCGACGACGAAGAGCGTTACCATAATCAGGAACGCTCGCGCAAGGGCCTGACGCATTAAGTGTGACCTTCTACGGTGGACTTGGGACTTTACCTACCTCGGCGCAGCCGAATGCCCGCCGCCCGAGCCCTCGCGCAACTGCCGCCCGTTTAACGACGGTCTAATAGCCGCATGAACTCACCAGTCGTTCTAATCACCGGCGCCTTGAGCGGAATCGGCAAAGCGACCGCAGAGGCCTTTGCTAGAGCCGGCTACCGCATCGCCATTTCAGGTCGCCGGGACGACGCGGGTCGAGCGCTTGCCGGCGAGTTGCGCGCGCTCGGCGCCGATGCGAAGTTTATCCGCGTCGACGTTCGCAGCGACGACGATTTGCGCGATCTCGTAGATCGAACGGTCGCGCGCTTCGGTCGCCTCGACGTCGCGGTGAACAGCGCGGGAACCGAGGGTCAACCCGGGCCGATCACCGACCAAACTGCGGAAAGCTACGCAGCAACATTCGATACGAACGTCCTGGGGACGCTGCTGAGCATGAAGCACGAGTTGCGTGTAATGGAACCGCAAGCATCGGGAAGCATCATCAACCTCTCGTCGACGACCGGACATCGCGGGTCGCCAGGCGCCTCGGTGTACACCGCCAGCAAACATGCCGTCGAGGGCTTGACCAAAGCCGCTGCGCTTGAAGCTGCGGCGTTCGGCGTACGCGTTAACGCGGTGGCCCCGGGCCCGGTCGACACCGAGCTCCTCGCCCGTTTCGCCGGCTCCGACGATAGGAGAGCCGCTTTGGTGGCTCGCGTTCCCTTCAAACGCGCCGGAAAGCCTGAGGAGATTGCCGACGCGATCGCGTTCCTCGCTTCGGACAAGGCCGCATTCATCACCGGACAGATTATCGACGTGAACGGAGGAATTACCGCGTCATGAAAACCGTTAAAATTCCGAACTCGGAGCATCCCATTACGATCGAGCGCAACAGTTCGCGCGTTCGAGTCACCGTCGCCGGACGCGTTGTCGCCGACACGACGCGCGCTTTGACGCTGCGCGAGAGCGACTATCCGCCCGTCCTGTACGTCCCGCGCGATGATGTTGATATGTCGCTGCTGGAGCGAAGCGACAACCAAAGCTACTGCCCGTACAAGGGCGACGCCGCTTATTATAGCATCGCGATCGCTGGTGGTCGAGGCCAGAACGCCGTGTGGACGTACGAAGCGCCATACGACGCCGTCGCCGATATCAAGGAGCACTTGGCCTTCTATCCAGACCGCGTGGACTCGATCGAGGAAACGGTAGTGACGACAACTTTGCCGACGTTTTGACGCGACGCAATACGGCGATAACCGTCGGCCGCGTTCTCGAGCGGCAGCACGCAGTCGATCACCGGCGCGATCTTGCCTTGCTCGTACAGTGCCAGCAGCGCTCGCATCTCGCTAAGCAAAAGATCGGCGCGTCCTAAAAGGTGTCCCATGTTGACGCCGATGACGCCGCGGTTCTCACCCATCAGTCGAAGGGGCGAAAAGCGCGGCATGCGCGCCACCTGAGCGACGACGTGCAGCGGATTGAAACGGCCCCGCTGCAGGTTTGCAAAACCGTAGACGACGATTCGGCCGCCGGGTCGCAGCAACCGGTAACCTTTGAGGGTATCGCGACCGCCCAGCGGATCCAGCACGACATCGACGCCTCGTCCTTCGGTTAGGCGCCGTACTTCGGGCTCGTAATCGACGGCGTGGTAGTCGAGAGCATGCGCGCACCCGTTGTCGCGCAGCACTTGATGCTTGCCGACGGAAGCGGTGCCGAAGGTCACCACGTTGGCAACGGTCCGGCATAGCTGAAGCACGGCCGTTCCGACGCCGCCCGCTGCCATGTGCACGAGCACCGACTCTTCGGCACGGAGATTCGCGGCAAAGAACAGCATGTGGTAGGCGGTAAGGTAGGTCACCGGTAGCGCCGCGGCTTCCTCGAAACTCATCGCCGGCGGAATGGCGAGCGCGAACTGGGAGGGTATGCAACAAAATTGCGCGTGGGAGCCAAAGCGTGTTAACGCGACGACGCGCTCTCCGATTCTCGAAGCGTCGACGCCTTCGCCGACCGCGTCGATCTCCCCGGCGATTTCGTAGCCGAGAATCGCGGGAAGCTTGGGAGCGTCGGGGTAAAGCCCTTGACTCGCCATTAGCTCGGCGAAATTGAGCCCAAACACCCGAACCGCAACACGCACCTCGCCAGGTTTGGGCAGAGGTACGGGTGCCTCGCGAATCTCCCAGGTTCCGCGCTTCACCAGCCAGAGCGCCTTCATGCCGCTTTATTCGACACCGCGAAACGCGAATCCAAGCATGCGGCCGTGTGTTGCGAGTGCTGACTGCCGGCAGTATGATGCATGCCCACGATCGCCCGAGCAAGGGAGTCATCAAGAAATGAACGCCACTTGGGAGCCGCATGAAAAGCACGGCCAGCTTACGACGAAGAGCGATTTGCCCGACAGCGTCTTCGCTTTCCCGAGTGAGCGGAAAGAGCCGTTGACCGACGCGCAGCACGTGCGCAACGCCGTCGCTCGCTTCGATCAAGTCATTGGCGTATCGGATGAAGAACGCGCGCTCGCCTTCGCCAACATCGAAAAAGCGGCGAACTATTACGGCGTGGACCTTTCTGAAACGTCATGGCAGCAGCTTCGCGTTCATCCCCAGCCGCATCGCAAAGAATAAGTCGAACGCATCCGTTACGGCGCTACGCTTTGCAGGGAGATTGAAGACTCGCTTCGGCGTCTTCGTACCGACTACATCGATCGGGTTACCGATTCCTAACGGGCTTGAGGCGCGTCAAGCACAGCCGCCACCTGGGCGAGCGCTGCAAGCGCGCAAATGGCGAGAAGCACGGGACGCCATGCAACCCGTCGATTACCGTTTTGGGTGCCGTCAGTCAATCCACAGATGCCCTCGCCGTGACTATGGCCGCCGCCATTGCAAGCTTGTGATCTTTGTTCCATGGGGGCCCGACGGCCCTTCGCATGTGGAGAAAGTGCGCGTCGAAGTCGTCGACGTGCAACGCGTGGCTTGCCGCGTCCAATACTTTCTTGGGGTCGTACCAGTGAACGGGCCAACCCCGCGTGGCGGCGGCGGTGGCCAGGGCCTTGCGGTACATCACCCAGTCAGCGACGTTCCGTGCTCGGTAGTCCTTGATTCGTTCGGCAATTGTAGGCGGAAGCTGTGGGCAGTTACGAAGGGCGACGCCGAGGATATCAGGCACCGCCATCGCAACGGCGTCGAGCGCGAGTACTGCGTGCCTCTCCGCGGAACTGCGCACGCGCTCTACCAAAGCGACGGCCTCGTCCATCGGGAGCCCTTGCCCTTCGTGGTGATGAGGGAGCGCCGGCAGGTACTCGTCGACTAGTTCTACGCGACGGCGGTCGATGAGCGCCCCATCGCGCGCCGCCGTCACTAGCACGGCCCAGCCGCCGTGATCCGATACCCCGATGATGCCGCCGTTCTTCGACATGATGTTTTCCTCCGATCTTATCTCGAGCTTTCAGAGCTGGGCATTAGTGGATTGGCAGCTGGAGGGCGCTTCAGCGTCTCGGCTCCGAAACGCCTGCGTCGGGTCGCGGGACGTCGGCAAGGGTGGACGTCGTAGCGTTGCTGGTTTTCGCAACCGCGAGTGGAAAGGCAAGGGGCCGGAGCATGCAGGGGGAGCCGTACAGATGAAAATAACGGACCAGTACCGTGATTGCGCCGCCGGCGGGGCCGGCCAAGGCGGTACTGATATCGGGGATCGTAAGGAGGCCGGTGCCGGTAGATGACGATGCAGCGACTTCCGAGCTATCACATTCCAGCGAGCCGGCTAGGCATGGGCTCGAGTCTGGGAAATTCGTCGCTTTGGGTCAATACGAAGAACACCG
>Ga0265356_1000161_pt1 | contig 12148 bp, 10 predicted proteins | sample NZE4metagenome_FD_189075 | JGI IMG/M metagenome (GOLD analysis project Ga0265356, IMG submission 189075) | Rhizosphere microbial communities from Maridalen valley, Oslo, Norway - NZE4 | ecosystem: Host-associated > Plants > Roots > Rhizosphere > Soil | place: Norway: Oslo | collected 2017-09-15
GCCAGGATTACGTTCTTCGCTTTCAAGTGCGCGGCTTTGTTGTCGTTGACGATCTCGACGGTGAATACGCCGTTTTGCGCGGAGCCGGTCAGCTTGCCGTAGCCTTTCACGGTCTCGACTTTGTTCTTCTTCATCAGGAATTCGAGGCCTTTGGCGTGCTTGGCGACGATTTTCGATTTGCGATCCTGGACGGCGGCCCAGTTCAGCTTGCGCGCGTCCACGCCTTCGATGCCGAATTCTGTGGCTTCTTTGAGGTGATCCCAGAGTTCGGCGTTGAAGAGTAACGCTTTGGTTGGGATGCAGCCTACGTGCAGGCAGGTGCCGCCGAGGAATCCGTCTTTTTCGATGAGGGCGGTTTTCAGGCCCCATTGGCCGGCGCGGATGGCGGCGGTGTAGCCGGCAGGGCCGCTGCCGACGATGGCTAGGTCGTAGAGAGTTTCGGGCAAAGGATTAGTCCTCAGTAAGAAGAGATGAGATCGGGTGGACGAATGATTCTAGAACAGGGTGCGGGGAGGGGCCAAACCAGGGGTGGTGGTGTACTAAATTCGTCAACCACGGGGGACACAGAGTAAAACAGCAGGGCTGGGAGCAGAGATGCTTATAGGGATCCTTCGACCGCGCGAGACGGTGCGCTTTGCGCATCGTCTCTCTTCGCTCAGGATGCAAGTTGCCAGGTGCTAGTTGTTTTCGTTGCTGGCGCGTTTCCAGTTGATCAGTTCACCAATGGTGGAGCTGGTGCTGGAGACGGGCTGCTTGTAGGCTTCCACTTCCATGCGGGAGGCTTCTTCGCCGACGGCGCGGATGCTGAGTCCGACTTTCTTTTCTTCGGGACTCATCTTGATGATTTTGAAGTCGTGCTCGAAGCCGGGCTCGAGGGTCATGGGCTGGCCGTTTCCGTCGACAGCTTCTGACTTGTGGCATAGGCCTTCGACACCTTCGGCGATTTCGACGAACGCGCCGAATGCGGCTACGCGCAGCACTTTACCGTGAACGACGTCGCCGATGTGGTGAGTCTCGAAGAACGATTCCCAGATGTCAGGCTGCAGTTGCTTGACTCCGAGAGAGAGGCGGCGCTTGTCGGGCTCAATGGCAAGCACGATGGCTTTTACGCGGTCGCCTTTTTTGAGAACTTCCGAGGGATGCTTTACGCGCTTGGTCCAGCTGAGATTGCTGACGTGGACTAAGCCGTCGATGCCGTCTTCAATTTCGAGGAAGGCGCCAAAGTCGGTTAAGTTGCGCACGCGGCCTTCCACCGTCATGCCGACGGGGAATTTTTCGTGCAGCGAATCCCAGGGATTGGCGGCCAGTTGGCGCATGCCGAGAGAAATGCGGCGCTCGGTGGGATTGACGTTGAGCACCACGCAATCGACTTGGTCACCCACGTTGACGAGCTTCGAAGGATGCTTCATGCGCTTGGACCAGGTCATCTCGCTGACGTGGACCAGACCTTCTATGCCTTGCTCGAGCTCGACGAATGCGCCGTAGTCGGTGACGCTGATCACGCGGCCGGATACATGCGCGCCCACAGGATAGCGATGCTCGGCGTCGAGCCAGGGGTCGGGCGTGAGCTGCTTGAAGCCGAGCGAGACGCGTTGTTTTTCTTTGTCGTACTTGAGAACCTTCACCTGAATCTGATCGCCGACGTTGACCAGGTCGCGGGGGTGAGTGAGACGTCCCCAGGACATGTCGGTGATGTGGAGCAGGCCGTCGAGGCCGCCGAGGTCGACGAATGCGCCGTATTCGGTGAGATTTTTTACGACTCCGGTGAGCACGCCGCCTTCTTCCAGGTGCTCCAGAGTTTTCGAGCGCTTTTCGAGTTGCTCGCCTTCGAGCAATTCCTTGCGCGAAGCGACGACGTTGCCACGCTTCTTGTTGAGCTTGATGATGGCGACTTCGATGGTCTGGCCCTTCATGCCGTCGAGGTTGCGGACCGGGCGCACGTCCACCTGCGAACCGGGCAGGAAGGCGCGGGCACCGAGAATGTCGACGGTGAGGCCGCCTTTAATGCGTTCGATGACGACTGCTTTGATCGGCTTCTTGTCGTGGTAGGCCTTCTCGATTTCGTCCCAGGCGTGAATGCGCTGCGCCTTCTGATGAGAAAGGTTGATGTAGCCTTCCTCGGTCTGGCCCTTGTCGCGCATCACGTCGATTTCGTCGCCGGGCTTTACCTTGGGCTTGCCCTCGTGATCGAGCACTTCGGCGAGCGGCAACATGCCCTCGGACTTGGCGCCAATGTCGACTACCACGTGTGTGCCCGTGAGCTTAAGGACGGTGCCTTTGATCACGCGATCGGCGCCGGCTGCTGCTTCTTCGGACTCGGAGGTGAAAGTCTCGAGGGCTGAGGCGAAGTCTTCGACCGCGGGTTTGTCTTCCTGCGCGGCCTCATGATCGGCTATTTCCTGCGCCGTCGTGTCCTGAGCGGTCGCGTCGTGCGCCGCAAAGCCGGGCTCATCCGCGGGTTCGGCGGGAGCGGCGCTCTCGCTGGCATGGGAGGGAGCCGCAACTGCTGCGGGCTCAGGTTCAGTGGCAAGGGCGGTGTTGGAGCCGGAATTTTGGGCGGTAGTCTCGTCGAGCAAGGTCATGCCTCTCTGATGAACGGGATGCGGGGCCTGCCTGACGGACTGCTGGAGTGCGACGTTTTGGTTGTAGTGGGCTCACCCTGGCGAGTGAGCTGACAAAACCAGCTGTCGGACGTTTTACAGAAACCCGCGTCCAAAGGGAACACTTCGACTATAGCAACGGGTTACAAACAGTGTCAAACGCAAATCGAGGGCATGTTACAGGCAGGTTGCAGCCTTGTGCAGAACGCGCCCCAGGTGCCGGCCGCGACTAAGAAACGTCGAGCTGCGCTCGAACCGGACCCTTCGGCTTCGCTCAGGGGCAGGCTCAAGGGCGTCCGTCCCTCCATAAACATCGCGGCGCGTGCTGCGAGTTCCCCGACTGGTTCTCATCTGCTAACCTGCCGCTATGGATTATCTCTGGACGCCGTGGCGCTACGCCTACGTTTCCTCGGCGGGAAAGAGCCCGGGGTGCGTCTTCTGCGAGGCGGTCAAGAGTGGAGACGATGCCAGGGCGGCGATTGTATATCGCGGCGAACATTGCTTCATCATTTTGAATGCGTATCCCTACACGCCAGGGCACGTGATGGTAGTTCCTTACGCGCATCTGGACGAGTTGCAGAAGCTGCCGGCCGAAGCGGCTCACGAAATGATGGGTCTTAGCCAGCGCATGGAGACGGTGCTGCGCGAGCTCTACCACCCCGACGGAATTAACCTGGGGATGAACATCGGCAAGGCTGCGGGGGCTGGCATCGCGGGACATATTCATATGCATGTGTTGCCGCGGTGGGTGGCGGATGCGAATTTTCTTTCGGTGGTGGGGGAGACTCGTATTTTGCCGGAGACGCTGGATGTGACGTGGAAACGGATCAGTGGCGCGCTGGCGAAAGCTGTTTAAGGTCCGAAGCAGCTTGCACCACAGGGGACATGGAGGATCACAGGGTATTGCCTTCAAATCACTTCTTGTCTTGTCCGGGTTCCGGGACGATGACTTCATTTTTCCCGGAGCCGTAGACATCGCCTACAACGTTCAGGTTCTTGTCCAGACGGACACTGGCGCCCAGCGGGCCGCGGCGCGGCCGCGCTTCGCGACTGAAGGCGCTTGGCATTTGCAGGAAACGCAGATCCTGAAAATGTACGATGTAGCCGTCGTAGCGCTCGTCGGGCGTTGGCAGCGCTTCGGTTTCAGTGATGGGGTATTGCGCCCAGGACAGGTAGACGCGTCCGAGATACGAATTTTTCGCCGCGAGTGTCACCGGAGTTTCCTCTGGCTTGTAGTGGATGTCGAGGCGGCCTTCCGGATCGACCTCGGGCTCCAGGGAGTTCACGGGCGCGAGCGCGAAGAAGCTTGAAGTTTCCACCACGCCGTACCAGTGAAACGGATCGATCATTGCGGGATAGGCGGAAACCCGCAGGGGGTCGGCATTTTCGTAAGAGCGGGCGGCCAGCGCATTGAGCGCGCGGCGATGTTCGTAGTCGCGCACTCCCCACATCAACACCACCCCTGCCAGCGCCAGAGTCGCTGCGATGCGGCCTCTGGGCCGGCGCTGCCGCGCACCGATTTCGCGGTCGATCAACCAGAAGAACGCCGGCACGATCAACCCCAGGAACAGGAAAGCGAGCATCACCGGCTCAACGATGAAGACGATGTCCCACGAGTACCATTTTTCGTAAAAGGGCCAGAAAGGACGCACGCCGTAATTGTTGGTGAAATCGAGGAGGATGTGGCTGAGTCCTGCAAGGCAGGCGTATAGAAAAAGCAGTCCCCAGCGCGGCGGCAGGTTGGGATTTTTCAGCTTGCGTCCGCGCAGTCGCCAGATCAGATAGACGAAGCCCACTACGGCCGCGGCGTCGATGGGAACGCCGAGAAAAGAGTGAGTAAAACCGCGATGGTGTGCGAAGCCGAATGCGGGGCCGCCGAACCGGCTGAGCACGTCCAGGTCGGGAGCCTCGGCCGCGAGCGTGAGCGTGAGCGTGGCCAGGGCTGTCTTGCGGTTCAATCCGGCGCGACCCATGCACGCGCCGGTCAGGAAGTGGGTGACTGGTTCCAAGCGAGTTCGGGATATTGTGACATGGCGGAGGGTGGTGCGCCTGGGGGCGGGGTAAGCTTTCGGGTTGCGTGCTGGCGATTGGAGGCTCGCTTCTCTGATGGTTCGCGGCTTGCTTCGCTTCGTGGGACAGCCGAGGGGGCTGTCGCTAACGTGAGTTTCTATGCGTGCCTTTTACGCTAGCAGGGTTAGGGCATCTTTCACGATTGTCATTTCTACTGGCAGAGTGCCGAGCAACTCGCCGTCGGCTTCGGCATAGATGTTCTGGTGGGGAGAGTTGGCAGGCTCGGGAAGATATTGGCAGGAAACTTTGCTGCTATGCACCAAGTCGATGCCAGGGATTGACCACTTCTGGCGCAGCAGGGCGCGGGTCACGTAGGCGAGATATGCGGTGCGGCCCGCTGTACGACATACGATCAGGCGCAGGTCATCGCGATCCAGGGACGCGCCTGGGGCAAATTCCTGCAGAACTCCGCCGAAATTGCGGATGCGCACTGCCATTAATTCCGTCACCTCGGCGCTGCGGGGTTCGTCAGTGCCAGCCACTACGTATTCCGCGGAGAAGTATCGCATGCGATAGGTGAGCCAGAGCCTCCAGGCCTTGGCGTAGTAGGCGGCCACGCCCAAGTGCCTCTTGCTGTCGGCGTGCAGCTTGTAGAAGAGGTGAGCATCCGCGCCGATGCCGGCCGTCACAATGAAATAGCGCGTGCCCGGCTTGCCCTCGAAATCCAAATATCGAACGTGTCCCAAAGCCACGCGGCGCGGAGACGCGCGCAGAGCGGCCTTCGCGGCGGCGATGACATTGAAAGGAAGATTCAGGTCATGGGCCAGCGCGTTGGCGGTGCCCATCGGCAAGATCGCTAGCGCCACCGGGGACTTCGCCAGCGCCTGGACAATGTTGTGTATAGTGCCGTCGCCTCCACAAGCAAAGATGGTGTCGCAACCGGAAGCGATGGCTTCACGTGTATGGTCGCCGGCATCGTCGCGGGATTGCGAGAGCACCAGCTCGGCTTCCACGCCAGCGTCACGCAAGAGGCGCAGAACAGATTCCAGGTCGGCCTGCCGTCGCGAGCGACGACCTCCGGAGTCAGGGTTGTAGAGCAGAGCTGCTTTGCGCATCATGAGTTGCAGATGAGTGGTCAGGGCCGACTCAGCGCCTGCCCCATTCCCACATGCCGAACATCGCCTTCTGCGGCAGGGGATGCCCGAACTGGCGTGCCAGCATTGCGATTTGACCGCGGTGGTGCGCATCGTGCGCGATGAGGTAAGCAGCGAAGCCCGCCACGTCGGGGCGAAACCCGCGGACGCGCCCGTCATTTTGCAGAGCTGCAATCATGACTACGCTTAGAGCGTGACGGCTGCGCTCCAGAGCGTGCAACGCCTCAGCGGGCGTCACCTTCGTGCGGTCAAGTTGCGCGGGAATCTTGCTGCCTTTGGCCGAAACCTTCAGCCACATCACCCGCACATTGTGCATGTGGGCGACGATTGCCGGAATGGTGCGGCCTTTGCCGTCGGCGGTCTTTCCCTTCCAAGCCGCGGGAGGAATATGGTCGATAAGATATTGGTTGATGCGGTTGTTGGTGTTGAAGGCGTTCAGCAGGGCGACCGGGAGTTCGGCGGCGAAGACCTTGCCGCGAGAAGGCGCGTCGGTTGCTGATGGAGCTTCTGGCATGATTCGCAGGCGCCCGGGCTCAACTCCTTGGCAAGAACCCCAATTTGGCATAAGCTGTCGCCACTTGCAAGGGGTGTCTTTTCCACAGCGTTTTCCCCCCCGGCGCTGCGGGCGATTTGCACCAAACCCGAAATTCAGGAGGATCACCAGATGAAAACTCTGGCTACCGTTATGTGCGCAGCATTTTCCTGCTTGGTCGTGGCAGCGCAGGATCGCACCTCGCACGCAACACCCCACGCCACAACCCATCCGGTGACGCTGGTGACCGGGCTGGGCGATCTCCATCACCCTGTTTCCACGCATAATCCGCAGGCGCAGCAGTTTTTTGACCAGGGACTGCGCTTTATCTATGCCTTCAACCACGACGAAGCCGCACGTTCGTTCCAACATGCCGCCGAACTTGATCCCACGCTGGCCATGGCGTATTGGGGCGTCGCCGAGGCCGTGGGGCCGAACTACAACGATCCGGCCGATCCTGATCGTTACAAGCGGGCTCATGAGGCGGTGCAGAGAGCGGTCGACCTCGCCTCCTCGGCCTCGCCGAGCGAACAGGCGTATATCCAGGCGCTGGCCAATCGTTACCCGGCAGATCCGGCTTCCGATCTGAAGAAAGCTGCGGATGACTATCGCGACGCGATGCGCCAGCTCGTGAGCGAGTTCCCCGACGATCTGGATGCTGCCACTCTCTTCGCCGAGGCCGGCATGAACCTGCATCCCTGGGGTCTCTGGCATACGGATGGCACCCCTGAGGCTGGGACCGAAGAGATCGTGTCAACTCTCGAATCGGTGATCAAGCGCGATCCTAACCATCTGGGAGCGATTCACTACTATATTCACGCGGTGGAGGCGTCAAGCAGTCCCGAGCGCGCCCTCGCCGGAGCCAACAAACTGGCTGCGCTTGCCCCCGGAGCAGGACACATCGTGCACATGCCTGCGCATGTTTATATCCGCACTGGCGATTACGACGCGGCGATAAAGACCAACGAAAAGGCTGCTGAAGTGGACCGCGCCTACATCAAGGCGACGGGAGTGCAGGGCATTTACCCGATGATGTATTACAGCCACAACCTGCACTTCATCGCCATGTGCGCGGCCATGAACGGCAACTACTTGGAGTCAAGAAAAAATGCGGATCTCCTTACCCAGAATGTGGGCCCGCACGTAAAAGACATGCCGCCGCTTGAAGGTTTCATGACCATCCCCGTAGCGGTGGAGATTCGCTTCCACCATTGGAGCGAACTTCTGAAGATGCCGCAGCCCGATCCAGCGATGAAGACGGCTACGGTGTTCTGGCATTTCGCGCATGGGCTGGCTCTGGCTGGCACGGACAAAGTGACGGAAGCGGAGGCTGAGTACAAGATTGTTTCCGACGCTGAGGATGCCACGCCTCCCGATCTCATCTTCCAGATGCCGATCAACAACAAAGCCAAGGACATCCTCGAAATCGCAAAGGATGTTCTGGGGGCGAAAATCGCGATGGGAAAGAAAGACAGCGCCGGCGCGATCGCTATGCTGCGCGACGCAGTCGCGATCCAGGACACGCTCAAATACGGCGAGCCGCCCGATTGGTTCTATCCTGTGCGCGAATCCCTGGGAGGTGCTCTGCTGATGAGCGGGGATGCGACGGGCGCGGAGAAAGTTTTCCGCGCCGACCTCGACCGTAACCCGCGGAATCCGCGCTCGTTGTGGGGATTGCGCCAGGCCCTGCTGCAGCAGAAACGCGAGTACGACGCCGGATTCATTCAGAAAGAGTTTGAAGCGTCGTGGAAGGGCGGGGCGCACGTGTTGAAGCTCGACGACCTGGTATGAAGATCGTTAGTCGCTGACGTAGGAACAACTCACGGAGGGACAGCCGCCTCGGCTGTCCCGCGGAGCGAAGCGACGCGGCTGTCCCTAAATGTTTTCTTCCGCCTATAATCTTCTGCGATGCCTGCCGCCGCCAAAGACCTGGGGAAGAAGATCGAATCCCTCCGCGACAAAATCCGCCATCACGAATCTCTCTACTACGTGCTAGATAGCCCCGAGATCAGCGATGCGGAATTCGACAAGCTCATGCAACAACTCAAGCAGATCGAATCAGACCACCCGGATCTCGTCACTCCTGACTCGCCGACGCAGCGCGTCGGCGGCAAGCCGCGCGAGGGATTCGTCAAAGTCCCGCACTCATCCCCGATGCTCTCGCTCGACAACACCTACAACGAAGAAGAGCTGCGCGACTGGGAACGCCGCGTGCACGAACTAAGCGGCCGCAGCGATGTGGACTACGTCTGCGAACTGAAGCTCGACGGCATGTCTCTGGCGCTCGTCTATGAAGACGGCAAGCTGGCGCGGGGCGTGACCCGCGGCGACGGATCGGTCGGCGAGGACGTGACTCTCAACATCCGCACCGTGCGCTCGATTCCTTTGGTGATTCCTTCTGAGAAGTTGAAGAAGGCAGGGATTCCTGCGGACTTCGAAGTACGCGGTGAGTTGCTCATGCCCACCGCGTCGTTCAAGAAGATCAATGATGAACGCGAACGGGACGGGTTGCCAACGTTTGCGAATCCTCGCAATTTCACGGCCGGTACTGTGCGGCAACTTGATTCCAACATCACCGCGCAGCGCCGTCTCGACTATTTCCCTTACATGCTGTTGCGAAACGGCCGCACTTATTTTGATCGTCATTGGAAAACGCTGAGCGCAATCGACGCTGCCGGATTCAAAGTGAATCAGAACCGCAAGCTGGTTTCATCGATGGACGAAGTCTGGGCGTTCATTCAGCAATGGGAAGCCAAGCGCGACTCTCTGCCTTACGAGATCGACGGCATCGTCATCAAAGTGGATCGCACTTCGCTGCAGGACGAACTCGGCTTCACCGGCAAGGCTCCGCGTTGGGCCATCGCCTACAAATATGCCGCGCGCGCGGGGATCACCAAGCTTGAGAATGTGCGCTGGCAGGTTGGCCGAACGGGAAAACTTACTCCGGTAGCCGAGTTGGTTCCGGTTTCGATTGGCGGAACGACGGTTCGCAACGCGACCTTGCACAACGTGGACGAAATCCAGCGGCTGGGGGTAAAGATTGGCGATTGGGTGCGAGTCGAACGCGGCGGCGACGTAATCCCCAAAGTGGTGGAGGTGGACAAAGATCATCCCCGCGGTAAGGACGACATCGACGTGCCGGACAAGTGCCCTGTCTGCGGCACAAGAGTCATGCGCACCGAAGGAGAGGTCGACTATCGTTGCGTCAACGCCAACTGCCCCGCGAAGCTGCTGGGGACAATTCTGCACTTCGCTTCCCGCGGCGTGATGAATATTGATGGCATGGCGACGCCCTGGTCACCCAACTCACCGAACGCGGCCTGGTCAAGAACGTTGCCGACATTTATAAACTGACCAAAGAAAATCTGCTCAGCCTCGAGCGCATGGGAGAAAAATCCGCGCAGAATATTCTCGACGAAATCGAGGGTTCGAAAAAGCTGCCGCTCGAGCGGGTTATCTACGGCCTCGGCATTCGATTCGTCGGCGAGCGCACCGCGCAATTCCTGGCCGAACATTTCGGTTCGATGGAAGCTCTGCAGCAGGCCAGGGTGGAAGAATTGCAGAACGTCGACGAGGTTGGCCCGCGCATCGCGGAGAGCATCGCTGAATTTTTCAGCATCCCGGCCAATCGAAAGCTGGTGGAGCGTCTGCGCGAAGCCAAGTTGACGATCACTGGCGAAAAAAAGCAGCGCGGAACGAAGCTCACGGGCAAGACCTTTGTGCTGACTGGGACACTGCCGCGTTTCACCCGTGATGAGGCTAAGAAGATGATTGAAGATGCAGGTGGGAAAGTAACGGGTTCGGTCAGCAAGAAAACCGACTACGTGGTCGCCGGCTCTGACGCCGGCTCCAAACTCGACAAGGCCCGGGAACTGGGCGTGGCCGTGATCGACGAAGCGCAGATGGAAGCGCTAGCCATTTAGCCGCCAGCCGATATTCCGGTTCCGCGCTGTTCCGCGCTTGACGCACTGCCACTTCTGCGACCAGAATAGTAGCCTGTATCCATAGTTAGTATTCGAGGGTGATCATGCTAGCCTATCTATTCGTGCTCCTGGCAATCGCCGTACGTTTTCTGCCCTTCGCGGGCCCGCTCAACATTCTGCCGCATGCCTGGCACTTCACTCCAGTCGGAGCTTCGCTGTTGTTCTTCGGGGCGCGCGGTTCGCGTCGGCAGATGTGGGTGCCCGTGGTGTTGCTTGCCATCACCGACGTCATCCTCACCAAGTACGTCTACGCATTTCAGTTTTCCTGGGACCAACTTGTCGTCTGGGCGTGGTATGCGGCTATTCTGTGGCTCGGATCGAATCTGCGCGAGAAGTCCGGCCCGGTTCGCGTGATCGGCGCCGCGCTGACCTGTTCCGCTTCGTTCTTTCTGCTTAGCAATTTCGCCGTTTGGGCCTGGTCAGGAATGTATCCCCGGACTCTCGGCGGACTCATGACGTCGTACACCATGGGCCTCCCGTTCCTCCGCGGAACGGTGACCAGTGACCTATTCTTCTCGGCCGCGTTCTTCGGAGTGCCCGTATTCGTGCAAGCGCTTTCCCGCTGGACGCGTGGCTCCGCTGACAATCACATCGCTGCAGCCTAAGCATGTGTGGCGCGGGCACTCCTGCCCGCGCAATGCCGGGCGCCATCACCAACCGAGTCGAGCTTCGCTCGACGGACCCTTCGGCTTCGCTCAGGGGCAGGCTCTCGCGGGCGGCTGTCCCACATGGACCCGGCAACAGGTTTCGGCCGATTGCGCTTAATCAATCTCTTGAGTTCCCTTGGCCGCCAGTTTCCTGGCTTTCGCGCGCCGCCGCAGAAGCAGCCAAACCGCCACTCCTGCCACTACCGCTCCCAACACCCAATAAAAATGCTGCCGAAACAACTTGCCCGTAAGATCCACAATCTGCGGACCGAACCACAGCGTGAGCAAAGAAAGCGCCATGAAGCGGACGAATCTTCCCGCAAAAATTGCGGCCAGAAAGTCGCGGAATCGCATTTCAAACACCGCCGCTCCCAACACAAACGCCTTGAACGGAGTGGGGGGAGGCAGCATCCCGGGAAACATCAGCGCCCAGAATTCATGGCGCTCGAACGACGCGTGAATTTGCTGAAAGCGATCTTCAGAAATTCTTTTGCGCAACACCTTCTCGCCGCCAAGATATCCCAGGATATAGAGAGGAATGCTCCCGATCGCCGAGCCCAGCGAAGCCAGAAGCACATACAAAAGAAAATGGCTGCGGTCCTTGTACACATAAGCGGCAACCACCGCGTCCACGGGCATTCCCAACAACGCCGAATCCGCGAAGGCGACGACGAACGGTCCCCAGATTCCAAGCGGCACCAGCAACCGGAAGATCCACGCGGTATAGCGCGTCAGAATGTGTCCGATGGTTTTCAACAGGAATTCAGTTTACGTGAAAGGCGGAAGGGTCACGTGGCGAAGCGGAGACCTCGGCCTCAGAAATGTTTCGTATGCCCCTGCAGCAACTTCAGCGCATGCGGAATCAGCTCGACCACCGCTTCCAGCGATTGCGCGGCCCCGGCGGGGCTGCCCGGCACGTTCAGAATAAGAGTTTTATCGCGCACTCCGCATACACCCCGGCTCAGCGCGGCAAACGGAGTCCTCTTTACGCCTGCGCCGCGCATCTGCTCTGCCACGCCGTCCAGCATCCGGTCGCAGATCGCTAGCGTAGCTTCCGGTGTGACGTCGCGCGGGGCAATGCCGGTCCCACCCGTGGTCACGATCAACTGCACATCCAGCGCCAGCCGCATCAGCAGATTTTGAATCCGCATGGAATCGTCTGGCACAATTTCCTGCGCCACGATTCGAAAACTAAGCTTTTCCAGAACTTGCGCCACCGCCG
>Ga0265356_1000163_pt1 | contig 12133 bp, 7 predicted proteins | sample NZE4metagenome_FD_189075 | JGI IMG/M metagenome (GOLD analysis project Ga0265356, IMG submission 189075) | Rhizosphere microbial communities from Maridalen valley, Oslo, Norway - NZE4 | ecosystem: Host-associated > Plants > Roots > Rhizosphere > Soil | place: Norway: Oslo | collected 2017-09-15
CGAGGGACGTGCCCATGTGCACTCAGACTACGCGCTGCTTGCCAGTGTAATTGTGGCGGCGGATGGTGCGACCTTCCAGGATGTGGCCCACTTCTCCGCGGGCGTTGCACCCGGTGACGGAATCTTTACCACCTGGAGTTATCGCGCGGGAGCGGGGCGAGCGGAGGCGTTCCTGCTCAACCCACAACCGCTGCCGGCGCATACTGCGCGCGAATGGGGAGTGGTAGCCGAAGTGGTGCCGAACGGCAAGGCGCTCACCCGGGCGCGGGAATTGGCCGGGCTGTACCTGAAGGCCCCGGAAGTGACACGCCGCAACACACGTATCCACTTCATTCAACCGTTAAAGGAGCGCATCGTGCGAGAAGTTGGCTACGGATTGTCGCTTGAAGGAGCATCGTCGGCTGCCCTCGTCAAATCAATGAAAGCCAACACAGAGCCTGCACCTTCCAAAGAACGAGCTGCATGAATGAACGATGGACATATCGCGCGGAGCCAGTAAAGCCCGAGCAAGCACCGTGCCGAGCAGACAAGGATCATCAAGGCCCAGCATTTTAGACCAGATGCCTCATGTTTGCTCAGTCCATCGGGCGACTAGGCACAATATCAGCAATTTCGAACCCAGAGCCAAAGACAAGCGTTTCGAGCAGTACTGCCGAAACCAAGAGGCGAGCGTGCGGCGCTTACTGAATTTTTCTCTGCACACGGGGAGCAAGTGTTTCAGTGAATGTGGCAATGATTCAGTGCCAGCCGAGGGCTGGAGCGACCGTAGTCAGAATTGCGTCCATGACATGTACGTTGTAAGCAACACCCAGTTGATTTGGAATCGTCAGCAATAGCGTGTCGGCCTCTGCAATCGCCTCGTCTTTCCTAAGCTGCTCGATGAGAATATCTGGCTCAGCAGCGTAGCTGCGGCCGAAAATCGCCCGTGTGTTTTCGTCAAGGAACCCGATTTTGTCCTCTTCTTCCTGCGAGCCTCGTCTGAAATAGCCACGATCACGGTCATCGAGCAACGGAAAAATACTGCGGCTAACGGAAATGCGCGGAGTACGCGTGTGACCGGCCTCCTTCCAGGCTGCGCGGAAGGCGCGAATCTGCGTGGCCTGTTGGATGTGGAGCGGCTCGCCAGTCTCGTCGAATTTCAGGGTTGAGCTCTGCAGGTTCATTCCTAGCTTCGCGGCCCACGCTGCTGTCGCGTTGGAAGCGGACCCCCACCAGATTCGATCACGCAATCCTGCAGGGTATGGCTCAAGGCGCAGCAGTCCCGGAGGATTGGGAAACATTGGACGTGGGTTAGGCTGAGCGAAGCCCTTGCCGCGCAGCAACTCAAGAAATTCTTCAGCATGCTGCCGGCCCATATCTGCATCGTCCTCACCTTTATTCGGGCGGTAGCCAAAATAGCGCCAACCATCGACGACCTGCTCGGGGGAACCGCGGCTGATTCCTAACTGCAGTCGGCCGCCGGAGATTAGATCCGCAGCCCCAGCGTCCTCCACCATGTAATGAGGATTCTCATACCGCATGTCGATCACCGCGGTGCCAATTTCAATCTTTCGCGTTTTAGCACCCATCGCCGCGAGTAGAGGAAACGGCGATGCCAGTTGCTGCGCGAAGTGATGAACCCGGAAGTAGGCTCCGTCCATTCCAAGGCGCTCGGCCTCTATGGCGAGGTCAATGGACTGCAGGAGCGCGTCGGCCGCCGACTGTGTTCGTGACTGCGGTGAAGCTACCCAATGACCGAATGAGAGGAAGCCAATTTTCTTCATGCAATATTAGTCTCACATATCGTGGACATAAAAGAGCGGACAGCTAGCGCGCAGCGACGCGGAGAGGCGCCAGATTCCGACTGATTGATCATGAAGGTAGCCATCTCATTGAAGAATTTCCGAAGGGCTTCTTCGGCTTTGCTTGGCGGCGAAGCTGCCCCAACGCATTTTCCATCAGCCACATCCCGCGGTCGCGGATAGTCTGATTGATAGCAAACGGCGAATGCCGCGCACGGAGGCGGGGATGGCCTCGTTGTTCAATGTAAGTCTGGGGACCCCCGAGCCTACCGATCAGGAAATCTCCTAGGCGCTGCTCGGCCCCTGGAAGATCACTTGCCGGGTAAATTGGCCCTAGCAGGTCGTCTTGAGGGACTTGTCGATAAAAGGCGGCGACTAACCTTGCGAAACCTTCCGCGCCAATCATGGAATAAATTTCGAGTTCCGGCATTTCCATAAGCTACTGCGGCTAGGATTGGAAGTTAGAGGTGCGGCAAGAAGTTTCGTAGCGAAGTCAGAATTTGTTATATTCCACTCCGCCCGCAATCCCGCGCGCTGCATGCTCGGCAGCGACTCGGTCAGCGTCCACTCACTTCAAACTGCACCGGCTTCGCTGTCGCATTGACGTTCGGATCGTAATATTGGTATACCCGCGATGCGAATCCCTCCGCGTGAATCGGGTATTTCGCCCGCAGTCGGTAGCGTACTTCGAACGAGTCGCGCGGCGCGATCGAGTCGAAATATAAGATCGCTTGTGTTGCCGTCATATTGAATTTTTCCAGCCGCCCGCTTTTTGCGCTGGCCGTTTTCTCCACCATCTGCTGCAAGTCTTCGCTCAGCAATTCGAATCCCGGCGGAATCCCCAAATCCACCATCACCATTTTGGCCGTCTTATCCAGGTTGTTGCGGATTTTCGCAGTTCCCGTCACTATCTCGTCCTGGGCCAGACGCGTGTGATCGTACTTCACTTCGATCGCCAGCGGCTCATGCGACGTCACTTGCTGCCAGGGAACAAAGTAGCGCCCGGCGATTTGATAGGCCAGTCCACCTTTTCCGGAAAAACGAATCTCAATCTCGTTGTCGCGATCGGCGCTGGTTTGCGGCAGGACGAACTGGTGGAAGAGATCGTTGTTCTCCCTGCCGATTTCCAGAGTTACGACTTTTTTCCCATCGAGCAGAACCTCGGCCGTTCCGCGGGCATCGCTACCGCTTTGCTCGGAGGCCCTCAAGAGCGCGCGCAAGGCCATGATCGTCCCTTGCGTCGTCCCCCAATTACCTTCCCCATTCTTTTTTGAGGAAAGCCACGCGAGCGACTTGCGAACGAGATCGTTGTACCCGCCGGCCTGGAGAAACGCCTGCAAGGCAAGCCCTGTTGTCTCCACGGCTGCGCTGTCGCCAGTTGCATAGACGCCGGTTTCGTCCGCCGACCACCACGCGAAGTCGCTCTTCTCCGTTGCCGCGCCCCAGAGCAGTTCGAGCGCCCGGTGCGCCAGTTCCGAGTCCTTGCCGTTCTCTAGGGCGAAATTCGCTACCACCGCGAGCGTGTACGCATCCATTTTCCCGTCCAAATGCTTCTCGACAAACTGTCTGGCCTTCTCAATCGCCGGTCCTTTGGAATCGGCCGATTCGAGCGCCCACGCGACGTACGCGGTGATGCGCACCAGATCGGCGTTGAAGCGGTTCGTCGCGCCTTCGTTGATGAATTGCGTATCGGGCTTCCAGCTTCCGTCGGGCTGCTGCTGCCGCACCAGCCAGTCGCTGGTGCGCGCAATCACTTGCGGGTCCACGTCATATACCTTCGCCATGTCGTGGAATTCCATCAGCCCGTATGCGGTCAGAATTTTATTGGCCGGAGCATTGCCGAACCACGAGAATCCGCCGCCCGCGACCTCGAAGGTCAGGAGCCGCTGGTACCCGGTCGCGACGAAGCCTTCCGCCTTCGCATGAACCTCCGGCGTCAGCTTCTTTGTCCGTTTCATGTAATCGAGCGCGAGCACGTTCGGATAAGTCGCTGATGAAGTCTGCTCGAAGCAGCCGAACGGCATGCGCAGGATGCTGTCCATTCCCTCGATCACCTGGCTCAATGGCCCGGGGTAGAGCCGGACGAAAATCTTGCTTGCATCCGCGATGGAGGTTTCCGGGAAGCGCACGGTGTGACGCGCCGACGAATCCAGCCGTCCGCTGAAGACGATCTCTTTGGACTCTCCATTGGGCACAACCTCAATCTCGCGCACCACTGTGTCTTTACGCTGCGAGCCGCCGTTCATGCGGCCGCTGAGTGTGAGGTTGAATTTGCCGATCTTCTCCGCCGTGATGGTGAATTGCGCCGCGCCTACCTGGCCGGCGTCGACCGAGACGCTCCGCTCGTCCGCTCCTTCCAGCGAGAACCAATCCCCGGGTTCCAGTTTCAAATCCACGTTGCCGGCATGGCCTGCGTAGTTATACACAGCCACGGGGATCGAGACCATATCTCCCTGCGTCAGGGTCACGGGAAGATCGAGGTCGACAAAGAAATCCTGGAAGACCTTCAGCTCTGAAGTTCCGGTTCCGAGCGCGCCCGTTTGCGTGGAGGCCAGCATCGCCATGCGCCATGTCGTAATCGAATCCGCCAGCGGGATGGTGATGCTCGCCTTGCCTTCGCCATCGGTGAGTATCTCGGGATTGATGTAGAGCGCCTCGGGGAAGTAACTGCGCACATGACCGCCCGGCGCCGCCGCAGCGCCCGTCGCGCCCGGCCCGTCTTTCGCCCGCGCCTCTTCGCTGGTTTTCTTGGCGTCCTGGAGCTGCGCCAGTTGCGTAAAATTCCGCCCGTTCAACGGTGATGCCTGAGGGACAGGCCCAGCGATTACTGCGCCCATTGTCGCCACTTGGGCCATCCCCGCTTCAACTTCCACCGTTTCATTGACGGCACCGATCTGCAATGTCGCAGAAAGAACACCGCGGTCGCGGGCCGCGAGGGAGATCGCTCGAACGCTGGTTCTGAATCCAGCTGACTCGACTTGCACCCTGTAGCGTCCCGGAGACAACGCCGCGAAAGAAAACTTTCCTGCCGCGTCCGAAACGGTATTTCGGCTGCTTTTATCCTCCATGCGCTGAATCTGAACTCGCGCGCCCGAAACCGCTGCGCCACTCACATCCGTAACCGTACCGGCGACCTCGGCAAGACCATTTTCGGGGCCGACCCCATGCTCCATCCGCAACGTGATCGTATTTTCCGGCGACCTCCACGAATTCCATTGAGGCTGGCTCGACACCCATGCGGTTTTGGGCTCCAGCCACAATGTAAGATCGTCCACCGTGCCAAACGTGCGGTCGGGACCCGCGCTCGTCACCCGATACGACCGGTGGTTCGCATTCCGCCATGGTGCAGCATCGATACGCAGATCGGTTCCCCATGCATCGCGTGGCGAGTGGCCGCTTGCGTCTTTCAGTTCCTTGAATGCCGGCAACACACTCTGCTCACTGTGCAGGTCCGTCATCTTCGCCGCAAGCCCGCGGACGTAGTCGAGAAGCGCATCTTGGTACCGCGCCATGACGTCGGCTTTTTCCGTCTCCGGCAGCACTTGCCCGGCCTCGCTTTCGAGCGTGTGCGCCGCAACCGTTTCCGCTGCGGCAAAGAGCGCCCGCGCGGCGCGATCGTGCGACTCGTCGGACTCGTCTTCCGTCGGCTCGATAACCTGCGTCGAAGAGAGCGAATGAATTTCGTAATGCGGCTTCATCAATTCCTGTTCCAGATAGAAGAAGATCTTGGCGAAGCCCGGCTGTTTCTCGGCCAGCGCAAAGACCGCCTGATCCACAACCTCTAATCCCAGCGCGGCGCTGACGCCTTCGCCTTTTTGATTGGTTACGTGGAAACGCACTTTCGCTTCGCCACCCGGCAGATAACTCCTGGCATCGGCCACGGTTTCGATATGCAACTCCTCGGCAGGCTGCACAAAAACGAGCCTCTGATCCTCCGCCTCGCGGCCGCTGCGCCCGATCACGTAGGCATCGATCGTCAGTGTCCCGCTCATCTCTGGACCGACGACCACGCTCATCTCCGCGCGTCCGTTCTCGAGGTCCACATCGCGCGTCAGAATGGTCTGCCCATCGCGCACCAGGTCGATGTAAGCCGCGCCGCGCTGCCGCGTCGACAGCACCGCGATCTCCATGCGATCACCGGGCCTGGCTACGGCGTGCGACGTGCGCACCAGCACTTGATCTTCTCCGGCGCGCGTCTCCAGCGTTACGCGATCCGAGGCGCGATTGCCTTTGTGATCGTCAGCATCGATGCGCAAAACGCTGTTGGCGTCATTGCCCAGAATCCGAACTGTGGCAATTCCGGCCTCGTCCGTCTGCACTCGATCCTGGGCAGCGGCCGTACGCACTACCAGGTCCGCCTTGGCCGGCGTTCCGTCGGGATACGATGCCAGAACGAACACTTCATTCTCCAAGCCCCGCACCAGCTTGCCACCTTCCGGAACAGCCGTTATCAGCAGCGAGGTTTGGCTTACGGTGATCGGCTCGCCGCGAGTCTCCGAATGATCCGCCGCATCCTTCACTGTGGCTTCCACCACGACCGGCGTCGCGCCATGGCGCTTTCCGTTGCCGGCAAAAAATTGCGGCAACACCAGGTCGAAGCGATAGGCACCGTCGCGATCCGTGCGCCCCTTTGCCGATGCCGCTTCGAAAAGCTCCGCATCCATCCCCGACGCCTTCATCGTGACCGATGCATTGTCCACAGGCTTGCCAAAAAAATAATTCGCCTTCACGGCGCCGGTGACGTGATCGCCAGGCCGGTAATCGCGCTTCGGCTTGCCGCTTTTCGAATCGAACTCGATCGCCACGCGGAACTTCGGCAATAGATAGCGCTCCACATTCACCGCCAATTCGGCGGCACTGGTCTCGCCTATCTTGGCGCGAACGTGATACGTTCCCAGATTCACTTCGTCGGCCAGCGTGAATTCCGCCGATGCCACGCCGAAATTGTCCGCCGCGGTGCTCTTGCGGAATACCTTGTTTCCTCGCGGATCTTCCACTTCGAAGGTCAGTGCGCGGCCGGCCGCCGCATGTCGATCGGCGCGGTCCAATGCCAATGCGCGTAAATGAATGGTCTGCGAAGGCTGATAGATCGGCTTCTCGCTCGTAAGCAGCACAGAGATCTTGTCTTCCAGTTGCACCGTCTCCGTGGTTTCCACGTGGCCCAGCGGCGTATCGGCCGAGAAGCGCACCGGAAAACTGCCCGTCAATCCTTCGGGGAAACGAAAATCCGCCGCGACAGATCCCCGGCGGTCGAGCTCTCCAGCAAACAAGAGCTTGGGCGCGTGATCGGGATCAAGCAGTTCAATCCTTACCGCTCCCCGCTTGACCATAAGCGCCGTCTCGCCGGCGCTGGAACCGGTGACGATTAACCGCATGGCTGCGGGCGCTCCGGCGATATACGATCGCTGCCCCAGAATGCGCAGCACGGGCCGTTCGAGAATCTCCGACAGCGAGCGTATCTCCTCGAGATCGGGCGACGTCTGGTTTTCAAAGCGCAGCGTAAAACGCACGCGCTGCCACACCAATTCATCCAACGTCATCCGCTCGCCGAGAACCATCCGAGCATTCCAGACCCCGCTTCCTTCGGTTACACGCTTATGGCGCTTCACTTCGCCAAGGACGCGATCCTCGGGGCTCAGCAACTCCAGTTTCAGCTCCGCCTCGCCGCCGTGCGCGGCTTCGTAGGGCAGGGAAAAAGCAAGAGCATCGCGAAAATAAACGGCGGAGATTGTTCTCGACTCCAAGTTGCCGAAGGTCGCCGCAAGTAGCAGTGCCAATCCTGAGAGAGCTTGAAACACACGAGACATGGCGCGTCCCCCTCGCGGCAAGCGGCCATCCGCCGCGCCGCGCTTTGTTGTTCAACCGGAGTTCGCGCCTGGTGGGGAATTTTGCAGACAATTTTTGGGGGTTTTTGGGAGGTTACTATCTTCGGAAGTTACTGTTGGTGCCAGTGCGCGCCGTCTTTGCTGCTCCAAACCGTGCCGCCTTCGATGGTTAGCAGAAAGATGGGCCCCTCGCCCGCCGCACCCGAGGTCTCATCCTTCGGCTTCTGGGCGGCGGCTTCACGGACGGATCCTGACGCTAACTCGATTTGGATCGCCTTGCCCGCCCATTGCGGTTTGACCTTCTTCCACTTCTTGCCCCCATCGCGGCTAAGGAAAAGATTGCCCGCGTCATCGAGAGCAAGAAACCGCTTGCCGTGAGACACGGTCTGCGCAATCCCCACGCCAGACGGTAGCGTGATGGCTCGGTGCGCACCGGTCATTTCCGCAACGGTCTGGGCGCTCACGTTGGACGATTCAGTTTGAACCGCTGCTGCGCTGCTGCCGGCCTCCACCTCGACCACTTCTGACGCCGCACCCACGTCAAGCACCGGCTGCAGCATGGCCAATTCGCTCGGTTTCAGTTCGATCGACTGCAGGCTTGTCTTGAAGCCACTTGCAGTCGCTGTCAACTCGTACTGTCCAGCCGGAAGTTGCATCAGATGGAAGCTGCCATCGGTGCCGGTCGTCGCTTGTCGCTTCTTGCCGGTGGTATCGCGCAGAGTTACCGTAACCCCCGCGATGACCGCGCCGGTTCGGTCTGTGATGCGGCCGGAGATTCCCGCAAGCGTCTCGTTTTGTGCGCTCGCGGCCTGAATCTGCAACGCGAGCAGTTCTTTTTTTCCGGCTAAGGTGTTTTGTGATGCCGCGCCCTTTGTGTCTGCCGGCTCGAGTTGCTGTAGTTCCGTGAAGTTCCGGCCATTTAACGGCAATTCAGAGACTGTCACGGTGCTGACGCCGCCAGACAACTTCGCCGCATCGGTAACCGGGCCCCCGACAACAGAAGGAACTGCTCCCGTTTCCTGCGGAGCGACGTTTGCGGTCGCTTGCTCGCTCTTCGATGTGGGCAAATTCAAGCCACTTGTCATCGGTCTCTCTTGCCGGGAGACGTTGGTCGCCGCCTTCGCTGCGAGGCCGTCCGGTGGTCCTTGGGATCCCGTGGCCCGCTCCGAGTTGATGTTTGGCGCCCGATCTGCGGTCGCGGTTGGTGCGCCCTGCTCCAAGTTGCCGCTTAGCGCTGCCGTTGGTCCAGGCCGTTCGGTCTCGGGCGCCCTTATGCTTGCCATCGGTTGCGGAGTCTTAGACACGCCATGCGGCCGGATGTAGACCAACACCGCGATCAGCCCACACGCAAGCGCCGCCGCGGGCAGTCCCACCGGCACGAGCCTTCGCCACATCCATCCATTCTCAGGCGTTGCCGTAACTGTTTGCGGCTCCTCGTGCGGTTGCATGAGGAACACAGCTTTCCGGCACTCCGCGCATTCGGCCAGGTGCGCCAGCATCTTCTCCTGTTCGCGGGCGGTGGCTGCGCCCTCCACGAACACACTGATCTTGTCAGCATCAGGATGTATCCCGAATTGGAGACTCCGATTCACCCTTCTCCCTCCTTATCGGGGATCGGGTCGCCCGCCGATTTTTGCAGCAACTTACGCAGATTGATGTCCACATCCCTGGGGTCGGTCCCCAGCGCTTCCTCGGCCGCATGCCCACTCAGGCCCCGCGCCTTGAGCGCACGCAGCAGCTGTTTGCGCAAACGCTCGGTTGCGCGCTTCAGTTTGCGGCTAATCGTTGCTTCATGAACGCGCAGGACGCGGCTCATTTCATGCAGAGTATGCTGGTCCAGGTAATAGGCCGAGAGCAAAAAGCGTTCTTCTGCCGAGGCTTCGCTCAACGTCATCTTGAGCGCCACCCGCAAGTCCCCTAGCTGTTCCGGCTCAATCTGCTCGGAAACCGCTGCCGCTGGTTCGATTTCGCCCAGTTCAGTTTCCCGACCGATTTTCCGGTACTGGTCCACGCGCCGTTGCGCCAGGATCGCCCGCAGCCACCCCATCAGCGATCCTCGCCCCGAGTATCGAAGCAAGGGAGACCACCGCCTGCCTTCTCGCTCCGTCAGCCCGAACAACTCGGAGTAAAGCGCGCTCGCCAACTCTTCGCCCAACGCTGCCGATCCTGTCATCTCTATCGCAGCTCTGGTCAGCTGTTCCCGATATTGCGCAAGAAAGCGCCGCCATGCGGACTCGCGCCCCAGGGCGCATCCGCGCGCGATGGCAAGCTCCTCTAGATGCAGGCCTCGCCAGAATGTTTCTCGCTGTCGCTCATTCCCCTGTTTTCCTGGGTCGAGACCGTAATTGTCCCGCGCTCCTATCGCTTCCAGGGCCTCGGAAAATTCCGCCCCGCTTACCTCGACCAACTCCGCGCCTGCCAGTCGCCAGAGCTCTTCGCCCAGCATTTCGGGCAAAAGCCGGTTCTCCGGCGCGAGTTCCATTCCGAGAGCAATTCCCTCCGCGACCGATGCGGCGGGCTGTTCCGCACCGGAAGATACCGTTTGGGTAATGTTGGCAGGCGGTATATCCACGAATGGCCCATTAGATCACATCGCCGCGTCCAGTCCCATTCCTCGCCCCTTCCGTCTGGCAAGGGGTTTCTCGCTCGCCTCGACAAATTGGCTTTCGGTGTTCCGCATAGTTCGGTGAAGAGCTTCAAAGACAATCTGTCCGGTTTGCCCGTTGTCGAGTCGCTGCCATCGCCGAAACGTCACGATGCGAACGTTAACAAAGCCGGCCCTACAAAGGCGGGCAGATCGGCTATCGGCGGTTTACTCACCAAGTGCCCACGACAACCGTAGGGCGAAGCCACCGAAACAGCTTCAGGATTCCGGCAAGGGTGATTGCTCGGGTTGCAGTTGCGGCTTTCGCCTCAGGACCAATGCGGAGAGCAGCGTGATGACGAGCCCAATCGGGAAGGGATGAATGAACGTGAGCACTGCGTTGAAGAATGGGTTTTTGTACAGCTCTTTGTATTTTCTGACCTGCTGAAGTTTTGCCTGGACGGCTGCCGGGCTCGCGCCCGAGGCGGTGAGCTTCTGCACCAAATGAGCGCCATATGCGTCCCAGAAACCAGGCAGGAAGTTGTAGTAGATCACTTCCCAGGTTACGACATAAAAGATGCAGGAGATCAGAGTAATGGAGAGGCCGACGGCAAAAGCTCTTAAAAAGGTAATCTGACCATTGCCGATGTTGTCCCGGTAGGTTCGGATGCCGAAATACACCATCAAGAACGAGAGCACGATGGAGGTGTTGCCGATGATCGCGCCGCGGTCGAAGCCAATCCTGCCGCCGAAGGTCACCAGCGCTATCATCATCAGCGAGGAGATAGCGCCGGAAATCAGCCCGAAGGTGACGATGATCTTTCTCATATTCTCGTCATGGTTTATCCGATCTTGACCTTTCCACGTATGATGCCGGCCCCATGCTCGTACGGGCTCAGCGACCAGCCATGTCAGCTGGCGATTTGGATGCCACTGGGATAACTACGATAAGGTTATCGCCTGCTCCGGGGTGAGTCATCCCAAGATAATCAAGCTTCGGTGGGGCGTCGAACCCGATGTCTGTCGTTGTCATGTTCGGCGCATAGAACATCAAGTGCGGAGGGAAAATGCCAGTGCCGTGCTCCGGGATGGCGCTCAAGCGGTTCTGGCTGGACATCATGTAGAGGAATCCCGGTTTGCTGGGATACTGGTAACGGCCTTCCTTATATCCGCTGGTGACGTCTGCCTTGATTTCGGTCTCGGACTTGCCGTTTGTGCGCAGCTCTTCACCGTGCAGGTAGACAGGCAAGAGAGTGTGGCTGCCTTCGGCGTCGAAGCACTGCGGCTCAACGGTTGTTTCTGCGGGCTTTACGAAATGCCGGCCAACAAAACAGCTGAAGCCGTTGGTGCCTTCGCGCGCTTTCTCGTAGCCTTTGGGGCCGAGAACATAAACTGTGGCTTTACTGGATACCTCAGCCGGGGCGGCGCTTTCAGCGAGTGTGATCTGCTGGTCACGTGGCATGGAGGCGTCGTAGACCCGGGGAAGTTCCTGGGCGGTTGCGGGAATGAGCAAAGTGCTGGAAAACAAGCCGATCGACAGAGTACCCACGACAAAGGCCTTCATCGAATTGAGAGACTTCATGTTCGCTCCTTTTTTCAAGAAGTTCATGTTTTCATAAACTTCATGTTCGCTCGTATTGAGCGGCTCAACATACCGCATGAGGCGGGGTCGGTGTCGTCATCCTTTTGGCTGATTTTGGCGGCGGAGAGAAAAATCATTCGTTTGGGGGAATGGTTATGGGCGCGAACCGTGCTTGTGCACGAGTAAATCAGGGGAGAAGGCCGAATTCCTTGCCGAGTTGCACCGCTTGCGTTCTTCGTCTCGCCCCCAGTTTGTCGAAAACACGGCTGGAATGGGTCTTCACCGTGCTCTCGCTCACAAAAAGCTTCTCGGCGATTTCGCGGTTGCTCAGGCCCTGGGCGATCAGTTCAAGGATCTCAAG
>Ga0265356_1000164_pt1 | contig 12122 bp, 12 predicted proteins | sample NZE4metagenome_FD_189075 | JGI IMG/M metagenome (GOLD analysis project Ga0265356, IMG submission 189075) | Rhizosphere microbial communities from Maridalen valley, Oslo, Norway - NZE4 | ecosystem: Host-associated > Plants > Roots > Rhizosphere > Soil | place: Norway: Oslo | collected 2017-09-15
ATCCCCAGGCGAATGCCGGATTCTGCGCCCATCCGTTTTCGGAGATGTACGCACCGTTCCAACCCTTCGTGAAGAGCGCCGTGTCGCCGTCCGTCAACCACCGAGCGTATGAAGAATCGTTAGGTTCGCTGCCGCGCCACTGCTGCGCGGCGCGAAAGTCGGCGTTGCAGCGCTCGCGCTCGAGAACGATGCCGCAGATCCCCGGTGAGAGGACGTCTTGAAAGAATCGGACGTACGCCTGCCCAGTGCCGTAAGCACTCGCGGTCGAAGGCGGCAGGGTCGCGGGGCTCGCCATGGCTGGGAACGCCGCGACAGACAGCGTGGCTAACGAGAGAATCTTCCGCACGCGTCTTGAGAACCTAGGCTTCGATGCGTTCGTCGATTGAGACGTTGTACAGGAAGAGGAACTTGCCCCATTCGTCGGGCAGCGTGTTGCGCTTGATCTGAATCCAGGGGATGTACTTCGGCTGGCGCGGTTTGCGCTGCAGCGACATGTTGGCTTCGTGCGGAGTCCGGTTGTTTTTGCGGTTGTTGCAGCGCATGCAGGCGCAGACCAAATTCTCCCAAGTCGAGTCGCCGCCGCGGCTCTTGGGGACGACGTGATCCACGGTCATCAACCGTTCGCCGCGCGTACCGCAGTATTGGCAGGCGTGTTCGTCGCGGATCAGGACGTTCTTCTTCGTCAGCGCGACCCGCTGCATCGGACGGCGGATGTAGTAGAGCATGCGAATGATCGAAGGCATGCGCATTTCGAACGTCGGCGAGGCCAGAATGCGCTCGCGGCCGTGCAGCATCTCCGCTTTGCCCGCAAAGATCAGTTTAACGGCTCGCTGAAAGCTGGTGACGTTGAGCGCTTCGTACGTGAAGTTGAGCACGAGCACTTCGCTCATACAAACGTTACCTTCATGCTATAAAAGCGAGGCATCTCAGGTGCCTCGCTTCCGAACGAACGTCATGCGCGTTTCGGTTAGCATCTGCGTTATTGCTAACCGCTCTTCCGGTCGCAACCTTTCTTTGACCCGTTCGAACGCCGCCGTCGCCACGTCAATCGCGACTTCGGCCGACGCATGATCGGGCGCGCGTCCCTCCTGCTCGGTCAAATACGCGTGCGCGGCGAGGGCGAGCGTCGCGATAACCTCGCGCAGCAAAGGCTCGACGGGCGGGATCTGCCCTTGAAATCCGGCGCTCTCCCACTCGGGAGCGGCGGCCTCACTAGACATCTCGAGTCGAAATTACGCCGCGGTGGAAGCCTTCCCTTGCTGCCTAACCATCTGGAGGAAGTACTGATGGACGCGAGCGTCGTTGCCGAGCTCGGGGTGGAACGAGGTCGCGAGCACGTTTCCCTCGCGCGCCATCACGCCGCGCCCCTCTCGCTCCGCAAGCACCGCAACGTTGCGCCCATGGCGTTCGATCCATGGCGCGCGGATGAAGATTGCAGGAAACGGGGCGTCACCCAGTGCCGGGATCGCAAGCTCGACTTGTGCCGAGTCGTTCTGCCGTCCGAACGCGTTACGGCGCACGGTGATGTCGATGAGATCGAGCGTCGGCTGGCTGCGCCCGAAGACATCGTGCGCGGCAACGATCATTCCCATGCACGTTCCCCAAAGCGGCATCCCGGCACGCGTACGTTCGACGATCGGCCGCCCAAGACCGGAGCGCTCGAGCAGCTTCATGACCGTCGTGGATTCACCACCGGGCACGATCAGCGCATCCACGCGCACGAGGTCCGCGGGGGTCTTTACCGGGATTGCGGAGGCGCCGCAACGCTCGAGTGCCACAAGATGCTCGACTACGTCTCCCTGGAGTGCGAGCACTCCAACTCTAGACACCGCGGGGGGCCATCAGCTGCGCTTCGGTAAGTTGGCGGACGTCGAGGCCCGGCATCGCATCCGATGCGCCGAGCGACCGGCAAGCCTCTAAGACGATCTCGGGCTCGTTGAAGTGCGTCGTCGCGTCCACGATGGCACGGGCAAAACGTTTGGGATCCTTCGATTTGAAGATGCCGCTTCCAACGAAGATACCCTCCGCGCCAAGCTGCATCATCAATGCGGCATCCGCGGGCGTTGCGACGCCGCCGGCGCAGAAGAGCACGACGGGCAACTTGCCGTCGCGCGCAATTTCCGCGACGAGTTCGACGGGGGCGCCAAGATCGCGGGCTCGCGCCACGAGTTCTTCCTTGGGAGCGATGTGCAGCTCGCGAATTGCATCGCCGATGGCGCGCATGTGACGAACCGCCTCGACGATATTGCCGCTACCCGCTTCGCCCTTGCTGCGAATCATCGCCGCGCCCTCGGCAATTCGCCGAAGCGCTTCGCCGAGGTCGCGAGCTCCGCAGACGAACGGCGTCTTGAAAGCCTGTTTGTCGACGTGGTAGTTGTCGTCGGCCGGCGTCAGCACTTCCGACTCGTCGATGTAATCGACGCCGAGCTGCTGCAACACTTGGGCCTCCGCAAAGTGCCCGATGCGGCATTTGGCCATCACCGGAATCGTTACGGCGTCCATGATACTGCGAATCAGCTCGATCCCGCTCATTCGAGCAACGCCGCCGTCCGCTCGGATGTCTGCTGGGATCCGTTCGAGCGCCATCACGGCGACGGCGCCGGCCTCTTGCGCGATCGCTGCGTGTTCGGGCGTGACCACGTCCATGATGACGCCGCCTTTGAGCATCTGCGCGAGTCCGCGCTTGACCGTTACCGTTCCAGTTTCCATGCACCTATTCTAACAGGCGTACCCCAGAGAACGCGGCGACGTAGTTCTTACGGAGGTGCGGGCGTCGCCTCGGAGGGCGCGCCGGCCTGGGGCGAGATCGGCGGACCGCTCGACTCGGGCGACGGCTTGAAGGTCGGAAATGGCTTCTGGCGCCAGATCGGGATATTCGGATTCGGCGTCGGCGTCACCGGCGGCGCGGGGGTCGGCGAGGCCTTCGGCGCGGGCGGCAACGTGGGCAGCGGCTTTGGCGGCACTCGAGGATCCGGAAAGCGCGGGTCGCCGGCGGCCGAGAGGGACTGCGAGCGCTTCCAGTCGGGCCCGAACGGCTGCGGCGAAGAGTCGGCGCCCGACGGCAGCGGGGTGGGCATCACCGACTGCAACTGCTGCTGGGTCGCCTGCTGCATGACCCGGTCGCCCATCCGCTGACCCACGGCGACGGCGATCAAGAGAACGGCGGCGCCCACGGCCAAGACGATCGTCGGAAATTTCATGCGCGCGCCAGCGGGCGAACGAGGTCGAGTTTTGCGGCGCGCGCGCGCCGGTCGCTCGGCTTGCCGATCAAGTGCACCTCGCGCAGGTCGCCGGCGGCCATGTTAACGCGGGCCGTATGTCCGCGAAACTCGAGCAGCACGTCGCGCGCGCGGTCGGCGAGGTTACCGACGAAGATGCGCACTGCGCCTGCATCGTCCTCGAAGGCGATCCCACCGACTTCCACGGGCGAGATGGTTACTTCGTCGCTCACGTCGCGTCCGGCATAGATGCATGCAAACGGTTCCTCCGCCGAAAGCTCGGGCATATTCGCGTAAATCGTATCGTTGAGCAAGTCGACGACGTACGTGCAGCGCCGGCCGCCCCAGTGCACCCGAGCGGCGGCAACCCATTTCCAATCCGCCGGACGCAGTGGTGCCAAGTGCGGGCGTCCGCTGGTGCGATAGCCATCCAAGCCACCGACGGTCTCGGCGACCGCCCACAGAAACTTCGCGCTGGTCCAGGGCGAGAGATACATTCCGCGGTTGCTCAACGAGCCGCCGTCGAACCATTCGGCAAACTCCCCTGGGACCGTATTGCGCGGGCTTCCGGCTTCCATCGCGGCATAGGTTTGAGTGAGGAAATGCACGGCGTCGTCGGTCATGCCGTTACGGGCGAGTGCCACGGCAAACCACAGCGTAAGGTCGGGCCAAATACCGCCAAGCAGCCCAAATCCATACGATGGAAAATACCAAGCATCGGCGGTCGAAATCGTGCGAAGTCCGACCGGCGTCACAAAATCCGCCTCCTTCAAGCGGGTGAGAATCGCCTGCCGCTGAGCCTGATCGGCGACGCCGAAGAGCACTGGGAAAATCTCGTCGGCGGTAAAGTTGTCTTGGTAGTTTCCATCCTGATCGTAGTTGAGGACGAAGGCGCCCGTATCGTCGTTGTACAGATAATCCATCATGGCGGTACGCATGGTCGCGGCCTCCGCGCCGTACTTTTCCCAATGGTCGTTGTCGCCGACGACCGCGCACAGCATTGCCGCCGCCTCGAGCGCGTAGACGGCCTCCGCATTGATCTCCGTGACGGCGCCGTCGAGCGTGTAATACGGAATGATGTTGCGCCAGGAGGAAATGCCGTGCATGTCTACGCCTTTGGCTTGGCAATAGACCAATCCGTGAGCATCGCGCTGCGAAAGCAGGTAATCGGTAAGGCGAATCACCAGCGCAATGTGTTCCCGAACCCACTCGTCGTCGAGCGTCGCGTTGTAGTGGTGGAGCATCGCGATGAGATGCAGCGGCGTATCGTCGTTGATGTTCAGGTCGTAGTCGGTTTTATAACCCGTGACGCCGCGCACGTATTCGACCATCAGCCCGCTCTCCTGGACCGCTTCGTTAAAAACTTCGAGCGCGTTGCGACTGAACTCCGGCCAAAAGTAGTCGAAGCCGTGAACGAACCAGGACGTGTCGCGCGAGACCAGGATGTCGGAGGGCGGCGAGTTGGTCGCGCCCCAGCCGTGCGGATACTCCTTGACGATGCGCAGCATGTTGGCCTTCGCCCAGACCACGCCGCGGCTGATCTCAGGGGAAGGCGTGAGGAATCTCGCGTCGGCGAGACGCTCGTTGAAATAGCCTTGCGTATCGTGCAGCGCGCGTAGATCGGAGAGCAGCGCTTCGAGCACGGGGCGGCTGCGTTCGGTTCCGGCCTTATCGTAGACGACGGCTAGTCGCAGCGATTCACGCGCCCCGGCCGCCACCGTAATCTTGTATTCGAAGGCGCCGAAGATGCGCCGGCTCACGAGCTCTGCTTGTTGCGGCGTGACGTCGCCCATCCTCGGTTTCGAATCGGCTTGCGAAAACGTGGCGCGGCGCATGGCTTCGAGCAGAACCTGCTCGCGCAGCGAGAGTTGGACGGCGACGGGACGGCGCGATCCGCCCCACCAGCGCTCGCCGCCGGTCTCGAGATTTTTCGAGCAGATGAAACGTCCGTCGTTCCAAGCACGGACCTCGTGTTCGGGCTCGCCGTAGAATCGCTGGCCGACCAGCATCGCCCACGGGAAGAGCGAAACCTCAAGCGCTTCGGCGCCGGGATTGAAGAGCGTCACGTCCACCACGAATGCGACGGCGCGGTCGAACTCCGGCCCGTGCGGCACGTAGAAGGCTTCGGTTACGTGGACGCGGTGGTCGAGAGTAAACTCGGAGATCTGCGCGTAGGGAAGGAAGGTGAGATCGTGCTCGATTTGATGCGGAAAGAACGTGCGGTCGAGGAGACGATAGGCGATGTGGTGCGTGCCGAAGATGATCTGGTCGGTGTCGGCATCCCAAAGCCCTCGCACGCCGCCTTTTGCAGTCGATTGTGCGAAGGCTTTGAAGTTCCCGAGTAAGAGCCCGTAGGGGGTCTCGGATTCGTTGAGGACGTAGGCGCAAAACTCGTTGCGCTGCGCGTCGTAACTCAAGCCCACACTCCGTACTGCGGCGCGGGGTGCGGAGGCGCCTTCTCGTGCGGCGGCTAACGGAAAAGGGTGCGAGCACCCGCAAAAATCAACCTGACGCTCGAAGTGCTCGCCCTGCGCAGCGACGGATATCACGGCATGCGCAGCGTTATGGTGCCGATCGACCTGGCCGATGAACTAACGATCGAACCCAGCACCCGCTTCAGCTTCGAGTGCGACCGCGACGACCTCGCCGGGGAGCGCAATCTCGCCGTCGCGGCGATGCACGCGCTGGGCGAGGAGCTCCCGCCGGTACGAATGCGATTGCTCAAGCGGATTCCCGTGCAAGCTGGATTGGGCGGGGGTTCCAGCGACGCCGCGGCAGTCTTGCTCGCGGCAATGGCCGGCGCATTCGGACCGGCGCCGCGTCGCGAGTGGATGCAGATCGCGCGAAGCCTAGGATCGGACGTTCCCTTCTTTCTCACGGGAACGGCCGCGCTCGTCGAAGGAACGGGCGAGCGCGTGACGCCGGCCGGAGCGATCCCACCGTGGAACGTGTTGATCGTGAAGCCGCCCGTCGACGTTTCCACCGCGCAAGCGTATCGAGAGATCGACGCGTCCAAACGTCCGCAACGGCCCCGAAGCGGCTGCGACTCGATCGCAATGCTCGAGGCGTTGCAACGCGCGGAGTTTCCACGCGTGCAAGCGCTCCTACAGAACGATTTTCACGACGTTATTGCGACGCGCACTCCCGAAATTATGGCCGCACTCGACGCGTTGCGGGTTGCCGGCGCAACCAACGCGCTCCTGGCAGGCTCGGGTTCGTGCGTCTTTACGCTCTCACCGGAAAAGGCGCACGTCGAGGCGATTGCGCGACGCTTGGAGTTGTCGCCAGATTACGAGCGTTTCGTGACGCGCTTTGCGACGACGCCGGAGTGGAGATGAACGCCGTTCTTCTTGCGGGCGGTCCGTTGGACGATGTCGCGCGCTTGCAGCCGGGCGCGCCGAACAAAGCCTTCATCGACATCGATGGGAGAACGCTTGCAGGACGCGTGCTGATAGCTCTCCGGGGTTCGCCGTCGATCGGACGCATCGTGGTGGTGGCTCCGCCCACCACGTGGGGACACGGCGATCTTCGCGCCGCCGACGATTTTCGCCCCGACGGCGTACGCATTACTGAGAGCTTAGAGAGCGGCCTGGAGGGGTTCGAACCAGACGAGGACGTCTTAGTGGTGGCGTCGGATCTTCCGGTGCTTGCGGCTGCAGCCGTCGACGATTTCGTTGCCGGCGTACGTCGGCTTGGGGCCGACGTGATCTACGGATGTGTCGAGAAAGGCGCGCACGTGCGAGCCTTTCCCGACGTGCCGCATACTTGGGCTCGCATGCGCGAAGGTACGTTTTGCGGGGGCGGCATGGTGGCGATCAAGCCGCGCTCGCTCCCGCGCCTGGAACGCTTCATCGAGCGCTTGGGTGCCGCGCGCAAGGATCCGCTCAAACTGGCGTCGCTCTTTGGCTGGGATATGCTGGTCCGCTTCGCATTTGGCCGGTTGTCGATTGCACAGGCCGAGGCGCGTGCGACAAAAATTCTCGGCGCGCCGGTACGCGCGCTGATTTCGGCCTATCCCGAAACGGCAGTCAACGTGGATCGCGTGAGCGACGTCGCGCTTGCGCGCCTGCTCGTCAGCTCGGGGAACGCCACCGCTTGAAAAGCTCGTTGGCGATTCCGAACTGATCGAGCGCCTTTCCGACGGTGTGTGCGATGATCTCGTCGACGCTCTGCGGATTTGCGTACATGGCCGGGATCGGGGGTAGAATAACGGCACCGATTTCGGCGAGCCGGACGAGCGTGCGGAGATGACCGAGATGCAGCGGCGTCTCGCGAATCACCAGTACGAGCCGGCGCTTCTCTTTTAAGCAGACGTCGGCGGCTCGAACGAGCAGATTCGAGTTGAACGAGTAGGCGATAGCGCTCGCGCTTTTCATCGAACAAGGAATGATCAGCATCCCTTCGGTCATGAACGAACCGCTCGAGACGGCCGCAGCGAGATCGTCGTCGCGGTGAGCCACGTCGGCGAGGCTTTCGAAATCCTCCGCGCTCATCTCGGTTTCGAGCTCGATCGTGCGGCGAGCGGCCGTCGTGAGGACGAGATGCGTTTCAACTCCGCCGATGGCGCGCAGCGCCTGCAATACCATGTAACCGTAAAGACTGCCGCTTGCCCCGCTGATGCCGATGATGATGCGTCGCATCGGAGAGCCGTTATACGTTGGCTGCAGGGGCGCCTGGTAGAAACTGTAACTCCACACCGTCGTGCCGGAAGCCACGCAAGTCCGTTCCTTCATTGACGATGCCGTCCGCTGGCGTAAAACCGGAGACGAAGCATTCCTGCTTCGGCTGATTCGTTCGAGTTGCTCCGGCGTTCCGCACGACGTCGGCGCCGCGTACGCTACCCTTGCAGGGCGCACGGGCGACCTGCTCGACGCGATCGACCGCGGCCGCCTCGCACTCCCGCCGCCGGAGCGCGACGCCGTGCTGCTCTTCGTCCGGCGCGCGCGCCTGGTTCGCGAGTCTAGCGCGGAAGAGGACGCCTTTCGCGTCGTCGTCGCCAAAGCGTTTGATGTGAAAGAGTGTGCCACCCTTCGACACGCTCAGGGTGACAAGGAATTCGCTCAGGGTGACATGGGGGAGGCAGAGATCGAACTGGCGGAGCCCGTCGAACCGCAGGAAGCCGCCGGCGTGCCGCGTTGGCAGAAACATTTCAGCGCCTCGGCGCTCAACGCCTATAGCGAATGCGCGCGCAAATGGTTCTACCGGTACGCGTGCGCCGCAGTTGAAGACCCCGGATCGTCGGCCTCTGCGTACGGCACCGCGTTTCATCTCGCGCTCGAGGATTTCCACGGTGACTTCCCCCGCCCGCGCGGCACCGATCGGTTGGCGATGCGCAATCGCATGCGCGAGTGCGTCACTTGGGCTTTCGAACGTAATCGCGACGGCTTCGAGACGCGCGTGGAGTTCGAGCTGCAGGTCCGGCGCGCGCAACGCACCGCGCAGCGGTACGTCGAGTGGCTCTTGGTGCAGGAGTCGGAGGCGCCGTTCGAGGTGCTTGGGCGCGAAGTTTCCGCCGAGCTCGATCTCGACGGACGAGCTTTCGTCGGATTCATCGATCGCCTCGACCGCGACGAACGAACCGGCGACGTGGGAATCGTCGACTATAAGACGGGAAGCATCGCAACGAGTGCGGCGGAGCATTGTGAGAAAGTACGCCGCTTTCGCGACTTCCAGCTTCCCTTCTACTACTGGGCGCGCACGGCCGCCGGCGACCGCGTGAGCAAGCTCGTGCTCATTCCGCTAAAGGATGCTCTGCTTGACGTGCGCCCGGTCGTGTTGGAGGTTGGCAAAACGATCAAGCTCGACGACCTGGAGCGATCGCGCGAGAAAATGATCGAGCTGAGCACGCTATTAGCGTCGGGCGAGATTCGCCGTTTCGAACCGACCAAGAACGCTGCAGTTTGCACGTATTGCGCATACCAGACGGCGTGTGCCAACAAACCCCCGGCGGAAGCCCAGCGTTTCGGAAGTTGATCGCGCTCGAACTGTCGGACGACCAGCGGGCCGCCATCGAGGCGCCGTATGACGGCTGCCTTGCGATCCTCGGCGCCGCCGGCACAGGCAAGAGCACCGCGCTGGCCGAGCGCGCGACCCGCGCCCGCGCGCTCTATCCGCACGCCGAGCCGCTGTACGTGCGCGCGCACCGTCGCCTCGATGAGTATGCCGTCGCGCTGCTGCGCGCAAAAGGGCGAGAGATCACTCTCATTGACGACGTTGAGGCGGAGTTGCTCTTCACGCGTGCCTGCACACCGCTCTTCGACCTTCAATGGGCGGAGTTCGCGCAGGACCAACTCGATCCGGAAGTTCCCGGATTGCGCTCGCCGCAGCGCTTTCTCCAATCGGCATTTCGCTTGGTCCGGCGGCTTGGCGATGCGAACGTGGATCCAGCGCTCTTTCTTTCGCTCGCGCTCACCGGGGCAACCGAGTTCTATGCCAATCCGCCGAACTTTACCGACCCGTCGCTGCTGATCGCCACTAAGAACACGTTTCACGACTCGCTCGACGTCTCGGCGCAGGAGCTGGCTCGGCAGCATCGCCGAGAGGTGGACCTCGCCAAGATCATCGCCAAACTGTACGAAGCGTACGTGCGGCTCGTCAGCGCGACGGGCCGCATGACCGGGCGCGACGCCATCGTCGCCGCGACGCACGCGCTGCGTGAAGACCGCGAGCTTGCAGCGCAAATGCGCGAGCGGCACGAGTTCGTCTTCGTCGACGACGCACAGGAGCTGACCGATGCCGAAGTTCGACTGCTGCGCGCGATCTTTGGGGAAGCCTTGAGCGGCGTAACGCTCTGCGGAGATCCCGCCTCGGCCATTTCAATGGTGCGCAGAACCCAACCCGAGACGACCTTCGCGCACGCCGGCTCGTGCATCGAGCTGCGCGTACAATACCGGTCGCCTCGCATCGACGTGTATCGCCCCCCGACGGCACTCGACGAAGCGGCGTTCGTCGCGCAACGCGTCGGAGAGTGGATTGCGCAAGGCGTGAGCCCGCAACGGATTGCAGTGATCTTCCGTTCCGTTCGCAACGTCGAGCTCTATGAAGCCGCACTACTCGACGCAAACGTTCCGGTCGTGATCTCCGGCGACGTCAACGTCTTCGCGGATCGCCGCGCCTTGGACGCGCTGGCGCTGCTCTGGAACGCGTACGACCCGTTTAGTCACGAATGGCTCTTGCGGACGCTGAGTGGACCGGCCGTGGGCCTTTCCGACGCCTCGCTGGCGATGCTCTGCGGCGAACCGCCGGACCCGCAGCGGTCCCTCTTCGCTTTCGACGACGAACCGGCGCCGACCACGCGCGCGAGTCGTTGGAATCCAAACGGGATCTGCGGCTGGGCTGGAACGTGATTCGCGGCGAGCAAGATGATGCGTTCGGCGCAGATGCCGCGGCGCGAGTCAAACGGTTTCGCCGGTTGCGCTTGGAGTGGCTCGACGTCATGCAAACGCAACCCTTCGAAGCTTTCGCGCGCAGAGTTTGGCGCGATGCTCTGGCACGCGAGGGCGAGCCGGACTCGGCGCGCGCCCGAGCGCAGCAGGCGGTCCTGGAACGACTGCTCGACCGCTTACGCGATTTTCTACGCGAGAAACCAGACGCGACCACGGCCGAAGTTCTCGAGTACGCGCAGCAGCGCATGGAGAGCGATCTGGAAACGTGCGAGCCGCCGGTGACGGCGAACGGCTTCGTGCAGATGACGAGCGTCGAGGCCGCGCTCGGACGCGAGTTCGAGCACGCGATCGTCGCGAACGTTCGCCCCGGCTCCTTTCCGCTATGGTACGCACCAGACGCGTTTCTCTTTAGCCCAAAACTTGGAATGATTCCAAAGGAGAATGCGGGCGATGCACAAGCAGCCCGTACGGCAAAGTTCAGCTACTATATGTTTCGAACGAAGGCGGCGCGGCGGTACAACGACCGGGAGCGCCGCGCGCTGCGCTACGCGCTAGCGCGAGCGTGCCGGAGCGTGCTGGTTACGGCTTGGGGAGCGCCGACGCGCGGAATCACCGCGCCCGAGCTGCTCGAAGAGTTGCGCTGAACGCAACCGTGCGCCTGCGAGAGATCGCACCGGAGGTTTACGCGCGCGACATTCTGCCGCTAACGGCTCCCCTTTGGGCCGGGCGGCGCAGTTTCGACGTCTACGCCGCGCAGACGCTGGAAACCGCGCGCAGCGCTTACGGGCGGCGCCACTATCGAACGGTCGGACTCTACGACGGCGCGACACTGCTCGCGTCGTTCAAGCGCTACGAACGTTCGGTCCACGACGGAGAACGACGACTCCGCGCAATCGGCTTCGGCGCCGTCTTCACACCCGCAGAGTATCGCGGGCGCGGCTATGCCAGCGTGATGCTCGCGGCGGAGCTCGACCGCGCGCGAGATGCCGGATACGAGCTGGCCTACCTCTTCTCCGATATTCGGCCGCAGTTCTACACGACGTTTGGGTTTGTGGAGTTGCCATCGAGGAATCTTACGCTGCTTGCCGATGCTTTGCCGGCGCAGCGGGTGCGGCCGGCACAGCTTGCAGCGGGCGATTGGAACGGCGTCCGGCGCTGCTTCGAGTCGTGCGAACGGGAGCGTCGCGCCGGATTCGTGCGGACGCAATCCGTCTGGGGATGGATTTCGATGCGGATCAAGCACGGCTCCGAGCGTGCCGCCGGTCACGACTATAACTTAGTGGTACGCCGAGGTCGTCGCGTCCGCGCCTATGTCTTAGGCGCGCGAGTGCCGGAGCGCGACACGTATGCCGTGGACGAATACGGCTACGCTGACGACGATTCCGCTGCGCTGACCCCGGCGCTGCTGCGGGCCGCGGCGGGGGACCTGCGGCGCATAACCGGCTGGCTGCCGCCGGCCCCCGCGCGCGATCTGCTGCCTAAGGGTACGACGCGCCAACGAAAGCGCTCGATCCTCATG
>Ga0265356_1000167_pt1 | contig 12082 bp, 10 predicted proteins | sample NZE4metagenome_FD_189075 | JGI IMG/M metagenome (GOLD analysis project Ga0265356, IMG submission 189075) | Rhizosphere microbial communities from Maridalen valley, Oslo, Norway - NZE4 | ecosystem: Host-associated > Plants > Roots > Rhizosphere > Soil | place: Norway: Oslo | collected 2017-09-15
CGCGTATCTTGCCGCAACCGGCGACGACGCGTATGACAACATCGGCGGCCCGTCGGTACTTGCCAGCGTCATCGCAGTTGGCGGCACTCAGCTTGCTGTAAGCGGCTCAAAGTACTCCGAAACGATCTGGAATGACGCAGGCGCCGGTTGCGCCGACGCCGCAGAGGTCGGAACCGCCATTCCGAAGCCCTCCTGGCAGAAGGATCCCGATTGTACCAGCCGCACCGATGGCGACGTCTCGTCGGAGGCCGGCTGCTCGCCTGCGGTTGCCGAATACAGTGATCTCTACGGCGGTTGGTTCGGCGTGTGCGGCACCAGCGTAGCCTCACCATTCACCGCCGCCGTCATCGGACTCGCAGGAAATGCCACTAAACTGCACGCCGGCGAGAGCTTCTGGAAGCTCAAGAAGAAGGCGCTCAAGAAAGACCTTCACGACATCACGGTGGGCTTCGACGGCTCCTGCAGCGGCGAATATCTCTGCACAGCTGGAACCAAACAGTTCAAGACCTACTCCGGTCCTGGCGGCTGGGGTACCCCCAACGGCATTAAAGCGTACTAAAGACCGGTACGAAGCCGAATCCATGGAAGGCGGGCGCAAACGCGCCCGCCTTTTATAATTCGGCGATCATTGCTCGTCGGGAATTCGGAGGTCGAGCGTCTGATGCAAGAAAAACGCCGCATCTTGAGGGGCCTCGATCGGCACGAACTTCCGCGGCGTCTGATTGAAGTCCAGACAATCGCCGGCCGGCGAGGTAGCACGCGTATCGGCCTCCGATAGCTGCTCGAGCCCAAAGAGATCTTCCGCAAACCGCAGCACGCTCGCCGTCTCATACGCAACGTGCGAGACGTAGTTCTTCCTCGCGTACGGCGAGATGACGATCAGCGGAACGCGGAACCCTAAACCGTCGTACCCTTTGTGCGGCGGAGGAACGGGGTCGTAAAAGCCGCCCCAATCGTCCCACTGGACGAAGATAACGGTCGAATCCCAAAATTTACTCCGCCCCACGGCGTTCACGATTGATGCGACCCACGACGGCCCACCGGCGCCGCCGCAGAGCGGGTGATCGGAGTTCTCGCAAAGCGGCGTGATCCACGTAAAGCTGGCGAGTTTTCCCGCTGACACGTCGCTGAGAAATCGGCGCTGCGGGGTAATCACGTCCTTTTTCCAGTCGGGTCCGTGAAAAATGTGTCTGACCGCTTGATATCCCGACCAAAGCCCGCTCGTCGGCACCCGGTATTGGCTCGTATAGAAGCGCCACTCCAAGCCGGCCTTGTCGAGTTCGTCCCCGAGCGTTTCGTAGTTGAAGCAGGGCCGCTGGAAAGCTCCGAATCTGCGCGTCTGCGTGATCGTCGCGACCTCGTCGGTCTTGCCGCCGCCGCACCCCCAAAAAAAGAGCGGCACGTCCACGCTCGATTGTGCCTGAGCGGCGATGATATATTGATGGGCGACGAAGCTCTCGTCGAGCTGCGATGCAAACATCCGATCGGCCAAGACGAATTCGTGCGCCATATCCCAATACGGTTTGCTCTCTCCGCGAGGCACGTAGGAATACGAGCTACCTTTCGGGTTTCCGTAGATTTTTTCGTTGTTGAAGCCGTTCATCCGGCACTTCGTGCCGGGAAGTTCGCCCGTTCCGTTACAAGCCAAGAACATCCCGAATGCGGAGTGATCCATCTCGAACCTCGTTTCCAAAGAAATCGGCTTCAATGGGACGTTGCCACCGGAAGAATCTCTCCCGGTCGGAGTGGTATCGGCTCCGGGATATCCCTCAAACATGTCGTTGAAGCTGCGGTTCTCCTGAACGACATAGACGACGTGACGAATTTTTCCGGCACCGCTTCCCCCGAACGAGCCGGGAACGAAGGGGACGGGCGACGCCTTGGGTGACGAACAGGCCGAAAACGCCGCGACAGCGACCCCAAAAACCGCAGCATCCAAAAGCCGCTTTCTCATATATATCAAGTGCCCCGCACCCGAAAAGCTTCCTTCCGGCGGCCCGGCTAGCAGGCGACGCATAGGTCGAACCGTGAAAGAGTACGTCCCCCAAACCAACTATGCCCGAAACAGAAGGAGTATCAGTGAACCGAACCTTTAAACTGCTCGTGCCGCTCGCAGCGGCACTGGCGATCGCCGCGTGTAGCGCGGGCGGCTCGCCGAGTATGCCCAGCAGCGCCGGCTCATCCCAGATGGGATCGGCGATCACTCAGATCCCTGAATGGCAAGCTAAGCACGAGGCGCGTGCGGTCTGCCCGCAAGTCGTGAACATGCCGGTTTGTCAAGTGCTACTCGCGCACACGGGCGTGAACCCGCTCTGCTCGCCCTCGTCAACCTGCGGCTGGACGGCGGCCCAACTCGAAAAGGCCTACAACCTTACCAGCTCTTTAGGAAAAGGATCGGGACAGAAAGTCGCCCTGATTGAGGCTGGCGATGAGGCGAACGCCGCTACGGATCTCGCGGCCTACCGCACCGAATTCAGCCTCGGGACGGCCAAGTTCTTTAAATACAACGAGACCGGACAACAGTCGAACTATCCCCCCAGCTGCCAAGACTACGGCTGGTGTGTAGAGACCGATCTCGACACCGAAATGGTCTCCGCGGCGTGCCCGAAGTGCACGATCTATCTCATGGAGGCCAAGGACGGTTCCTCGATCAGCGACTTTGAAGCAGCCGAAACCGAAGCCGTAAAGCTCGGCGCGACCATCATCAGCAACAGCTGGAGCTGCCCCGAGAACTGGGATTGTGGCGATCCGAACTTCGAGAAATCCTTCGACACGAAGGGCGTCGCGTATCTCGCTTCGACCGGCGACGGCGGTTATAACACAATCGGCGGCCCGTCGGTGCTCCCCACCGTCATCGGAGTCGGCGGCACTCAGCTCGCCCTAAGCGGCTCAAAGTACACCGAAACCATCTGGAATGGCGCGAGTGCCGGCTGCGCCGACTCGGCCGTCGTTGGCGAGAACGTTCCGAAGCCCTCGTGGCAGCACGATCCGGATTGCACCTCCCGTACCGACGGCGACATTTCATCGGAATCCGGCTGCTCGCCGGGCGTCGCCGAGTACATTAGTCAATACGGCGGCTGGACGGACGTCTGCGGCACGAGCGTCGCATCGCCGTTTACCGCGGGCATCATCGGGCTTGCAGGCAATGCCAGCAAACTGAACGCCGGCGAAACCTTCTGGAAACTCAAGAAGAAGGTGCTCAAGAAAGACCTCCACGACATCACGGTGGGCTTCGACGGCTCCTGCGGCGGCGAATATCTCTGCACCGCCGGCGCCAAGGGCTCACTGGGCTACAAGACCTACTCCGGCCCGGGCGGCTGGGGTACCCCGAACGGCATTAAAGCGTACTAAAGACCCGTACGAAGCCGATTCCATGGAAGGCGGGCGCGTTTGCGCCCGCCTTCCATAAATTTGGCGGGTCGCCGCGCGGGGCTGCCGAACCGATTTTCAAGCCCGGTTTGGGCGGACTTTGGCTACTTCACCTGTTAGGAGGCACATGCGACCATCATCACGCGTGATTGCGTCAACGTTGGGGCTCACGCTAACCCTCACTGCATGCGGAGGACAAAACTCCTCGCTTCCGTCGATGCTTTCGAGCACCAATGGCGGACCGATGGAATCCTCCGTGCGGACGGCGACGCCAGGGAAGCCGTTGATTTCCATTCCGAAGCTATACGGAGATTTGGCATATACCGATGCGGGACGGCGAGCCGCCACCGCGCCGGTCAGAATCTCTTTGACGCTCCGCTACAATCATCAAGCCGAACTCGACCGAGTCGTTGCAACGATCAGCGATCCGCACTCGAGCGCGCATCGTCAGTTCTTAACGGCGAAACAGTTCGACGATCGCTTCGCGCCGACAGAGGCTCAGGAAAAGCAGGTCGTTCGAGAGTTGGAGCGCGCCGGCTTCACGATTGAAAAACGTTATCCCAATCGAACGATCGTGGACGCCACGGCTCGTACTTCAACCGTCGAAACCTTCTTCTCCACGCAGATCCATACCGTACGTCAAGGAAAGCACGGCGACCGTTACACGAACGTCACGTCCGCGACCGTGCCTTCGTCAATTGCCAAACTCGTACGCGACGTCTCGCTCAATAATCTTGTCGTGGTTCGGACCGTAACCGACCAGAGCGGCGTCGAAGGACAACGAAGCGCCCCGCAGTTCCAAACCGACGGGCAGGGACGCGCGATGCTTCCGCTTGGAAGAATCGCGCCTCAGGACTCTACCGGTAAGCTGGTCAACGGGAATTTTGCCAGCGGTTCGCTCAGCCCCGGCTGGATAAACGAAAGCACCACTCGGGGCAACTACGTGCAAGTCACGACGGCGCAGTCCTATCAAAGCACGTATTCGGCCTTCATGGGTACGTTGTCGCCGCCCGAGATCAACGGGTGGGCTTCGATCGCTCAAGAAGTTACCGTCCCCTCCGGCGGCGTTCTTAGTTTCTGGGTCTATCAAGGCTCGAACGAAGGCCAGCTGGGGTATGGAACCACGTACGCGTGGCAAGCGGGTTATCTGCTCAACTCGCGCGGATCGATTCTCAACACCTTCTATAAGACGGTGAATAATACCAACGGTTGGGTGAACTATCAAGTCAATCTCAGCGCATACGCCGGACAAAAAGATTATATCTATTTCGGTTCTTACGGTGACGGCTATTCGCAAACGTACGTTTATCAGTACGTCGACGACGTTGCTTGGCTAGGCGCGACGCCTTCGCCGTCGCCGACACCGACGGCAGCACCGACCGCCACGCCGACGGCAGCGCCGACAGCCACACCGACGGCAAAGCCGACGCCCACGCCGACGGCCGGCCCCACGGCTACGCCCACCGCGAAGCCGACCGCAACGCCAACGGCTTCACCAACTCCGGGCAGCGGATGCAACAATGCGTCGCCGGATAATGGGCCGCTCACCAACTCCTCCGGAACCCTCGCAACCGGCGTCGCTAAGCCGTTCGATTTCCCGGTTCAACACGGTTGCAACGGCGCAGGCTATACGGCGGCCATCGCCATCGACGATCCGGTAAACACGAGTTACCTCGCAACGTATCTGTCGGCTGCGGGCGTCACGCAAGCGGGTACGGTGACGAACGAAGCCGTCGACGGCGGCGGCAGCGGTGACGATGCTGAGACGGATCTGGACGTACAGACGATCTCCGGATTAGCGCCGGGCGCGAACATCATCGTCTACGACATGGGTTCGCTCGGCGATCAGCAGATCGAGGACACGTACAATCAGGTGCTGACCGACGGAAAGGCGACGGCCGTGAACTCGTCGTTCGGCGGCTGCGAATCGAGTGACGTACCGTTTGCCGATTCCACCAACTCGATTGCAGAACAAGGAGCTGCCGAAGGCGTGGAGTTTTCCGCCTCGAGCGGCGACACGGGAAGCAATGAGTGCAACGGCAGCAAGGGCGTCAGCGCACCGGCCGGCGGCCCATACTTCTCGTCGATCGGCGGGATCGACTTCACCGACACCAGTGGCGGCGTTCTCGAAACCGTCACGATGGGCAGCGTCGACGGTGACTCGGGCGGCGGCGGCGTCTCGACGGTCTTCGCGCTTCCGAGCTATCAAAGCGGCATCACCGGGATGATAACGTCGGGTCGCAACCAGCCCGACATCTCGCTGCCGTTCTTCCCCGTAGCAGTCTACACGGGCGGCAGTTGGGGCGAGTACCTAGGAACGTCGTGGTCTTCGCCGGCTTCGGTTGCAATGGTCATCGAAGCCAACCAACTCCACTCCACGAAGCTGGGCTGGATCGATCCGACGATCTATAGCCTGTTCGGCTCGACCGGTTACAGCGATTACTACACGCCGTGCACGTCCGGCAGCAACGGTGCGTATTCGTGCAGCGCCACGCAGTATAACCAAGCCGCGGGAATCGGAGCTCCAAAGGCCTGGGCCTTGGCCAACGCTCTCTAGAGCTCTGCGACGGTCACGATCGGAAGCGGGGTGTGCTGATGCACACCCCGCTCGTTCGACCCTCGCACGCGGCATTTAAATCATATTGAGGTTTTTGCTAGATGAGTTGTTCACATTGCGCCGGGGATCTTTTTGGAATCGGCGTACCGGCCGGCTCCAATGCCGTCGCCGGCGTTGCAACCTCGGGGCTCGCGGCTGGGAAAGCCGCGGCTCACGAGCCGGCTGCCGTGTTCTTCGGCGGCACCGTGATCACGATGGACGACGGCAATCCGACGGCCGACGCCATCGCGATCGCCGGCGGCAAGATCGTAGCAGTCGGCGCCCGGGATGAGGTGCTGGCGCAGGCCGGCGCCGATGCGCAGCGCGTGAATCTCGCCGGCCGGACGCTGATGCCAGGATTGATCGATCCGCATCAACATCCGCTTCCCGGCGGCCTGATGCTGGCGAACACGATGTCCGTAAGCTACGACATTTATAAGACGAAGGCCGAAGTACTCGACGCCTTACGCAAAAAAGCGTCGCAGACCCCGGGCGGCCAATGGATCTACGCATCGTATTTCGACAACGTCCTGCACGGCGGCTATCTCACCATGGCCGAACTCGACGGGGTCACGACGGCACATCCGATGTTCGTGTACTACGTCAGCATGCATTCGGCGACGGGAAACAGGGCAGCCTTCGAGGCCTCCGGCATCAGCCCGTCGACGCGAGAACTTCCCGGCGGCGGTTACTTCGGTGTCGATGCGAACGGCGAGCAGGACGGCATGATCCAGGAGATGCCGGCACTCATGAAGTTCCTCGGCGGCTTTCCCAAGCTGACGCCCGCAGTGATCGCGGAATCGACGATGAGGTTCTTGTACGGCTCCGCGGCGCTGGGCATCACAATGGTTCACGAAGCCGGCGCGTTCGCGCAGACGCCCGAAGTGTTCGAAGGCTACAAGGCGATCGCGGCAGGCTCGCCGGTTCGCTACAGCGTCAGCCCGATGATTGACTACTTGGATCAAGCGATGCAGTTCTTAGCGCCGTACGGCCGGCCGGGCGCGTCGGCGCTCGAAATCCCGGGCGGCTTGCTCTCCTTCTATGCCGTGAAGATCGTCGCCGATGGTTCGCCCCAGCAAGAGAGCGCCTTTCAAACTCAGCCATATCTCAATTCGGCCGGCCGGGGTGAGGCCAACTACACGGCCGACAAACTCAACGAGCTGGTAATGAAAGTTTGGAATGCGGGCTGGCCGGTCTCGATCCACTGCAACGGCGACGCGTCGCTGGAAATGGCGCTCGACGCGATCGAGTCGGCGTACGGCTCGAGTTCTGCGCCGCCGACCGGAATCAATCGTATCGAGCACTGCCCTCAAGCACGCCCCGAACAGATCGCGCGAATGAAGAAGCTGGGCGTGCAGCCGAGCCACCTGATGAACAACCTCTACTATTACGGCGCGGCCTACCGCGACGCAATCTTCGGAGCGCAGCGCGCCGCGGACATTTATCCGGCCGGCGACTTCTTAGCGAGCGGCATACCTTTTTCGATTCATAGCGATTGCCCGTGCTCCCCGGTTGCGCCGCTGCGTGAGATCGGCACCGCGGTTGCGAGGGTTTGCTCGATCGATGGCTCCGTCGTCGGTTCCAAGCAACGCGTGCCGATCGAGGCGGCGCTCAAAGCGATGACGGTCGTTGCGGCGGCGCACTGTGGCCTGGGCGACAAACTCGGTTCGCTCGAAACGGGAAAATACGCCGACCTCACGATCCTCGAAGACGATCCGCGCACCGTCGACCCGGCCAACCTCGGAGACATCAAAATCTCGCAAACGTGGGTGAACGGACGAAAGATCGAGATCCCCAGTCCCTAGAAAGAGGATCGGGTGACACCACAGGTTCAGTTTCAGTTACCGATCTTCTTCGACATCGGCGCGACGTTCATTTGGGCGATCACCGGGGCGGCCATGGGCGTGCGCCGCGGGTACGACTACACCGGAATTTTCGTAATGGCGTTCGTCTCTGCGCTCGGCGGAGGCCTGTTGCGCGACGGCATCTTCCTGCAGCATGGGCCGCCGGTCGCGGTTCGCGGCCCGATGTATCTCATCACGGTATTAGTGGGCGCGATAGCGGGGGGCGCAATCGGCGTCTGGGCGGGCGGCCGAAAGCCGACACTTCTTTGGCGAACTCTCTCGAACAGCGTCGACGCGCTGGGCCTAGGTGCCTACGCATGCGTGGGCGCTCAAATGTCGCTCGAGATGGGGTTGGGTGCTCCGTCGGCCGTCTTCATCGGGGTCGTCAACGGCTGTGGAGGCGGCCTCCTTCGCGACGTTTTGACCAACGCGATTTGGATGTTGCCGGGCCAGCTGCTTGCGATCGCGGCACTGATCGGCACCATCGTTTTCGTTGGGCTCGAGGATCTGACGAGCCTGGGTCCCACGAACTCTGCTTGGATCGCCATCGCGTTGACGTTCGTGATTCGCATGTTAGCGGTACGCTACAACTGGCGGACGCGGGCGCTTCGCCCTCCGTCGACGTAAGCCTGGGCCTCATACTTTCTTAACGGTTTGGGGCTAGAGTCGCAAACGTCCACCGGCCACCTCAGAATAGTGGCGCAATCCGTTCACCATCGTTAAGGAGTAACATGAAGTCTGCCAAATGGTCACTTCGATCCCTTGCAGCGGTCGCCGTTGCCGGTATGCTCGCCGGATGCGCCGGCGGCGCATCTATGCCCGCGGCATCGACGAATGCCCTGTCCTCCATGGCATCGCGCGCGTCGTCGTCGAGCGCTTCGATTCAGCCCGCTAAATGCAAATCCGATCACGGAGTATCGGTGAATCCCTGCTCCATCAACCTGTCGCTCTCCAATCCCAACGAAAACGTAACGACGAAGGGCCCAAAGGGGGGCACCTTCAGCTTCAACGACACGACCTGCGTGAAGGACGGGATCGCAACGATTAGCGGCTCGGGTAACAGCTACAACGCGGATTGGGGCTCAAAGTCCGGATCCTGCACCGCGGTCTTCACCGATAAGAACTCCAAGGGTGCGAAAATCGGCTCGGCCAAGCTCCATATCACCAATAAAGCCTAGCGGGCGGCGTACACGAACGGAACGTGGTCGGGCGTCATGATTCGTGCGATATCGCGGACCATGACGCTCGCTACGCCCTCGACGGGTTCGGGGGCCTGATGGTCTATCCACGCAACGATCGTGATGCCCGTCGCCGGTGAATAGTAGTCCGCAGTGTTGTAACCGGGAAGCGCGCCGGTGTAGCCGTACCAACCTGCACTGCAGGTGATGCCCAGACCAAACGACGTGTTGCCTAAGATTCGTTGTGTGTGCCTACGCCGCGGCATCCCGACCGCGGCGACCGGCTTCCTCGACCGGGTATGGCTCACTCTTGCGCGCCAACTGCGCGCGCCCCCGAATCACCAGCGCTGCATTGACGTCGGCATGGTTACGATAACCACATCCCACACAACAAAAGCACCTTCTTCGGCGGCTTTCGCTCGCAACGTGCCCACAATGCGAGCACTCTTGCGACGAAAAACGGCTCTCCACCTCGACCACCGTGCGCGCAGCCTCCTCCGCTTTCGCCACGATCATCTGCCGAAGCAGACCAAATCCACGATCCAATAACCGGCGGTTTAAACCCGCCTTGGGCGCACGTTGCGCCCAGGGCGTTCCACGCTCCCTCTGGCGCTACGGGTCATCGCGCGCAGGGAGAGCTTCTCGAGCGCAATCGCGTCAGCTCCGTTGATCAGCCGGCGGGCGACCTTGTGCGCGTAGTCGCGCCGGGCGTTGGCTTCCCGTTCCTTAGCCCGAGCCAAGCGTTCACGGGCTTTCATGCGGCGATGCTCACGGCCGTTGATGATCCGACCCCCGCCATCGCGCACCGAGGCGGATTCGAGTGCACGCTGCAGTCGCGCGGTCGCGGCTTTGCGTTGCTCTCCTACCGCCGCGTTGGTGGCAACGGCCGTATTGCGCGTTCGCACTCAAAGCACGCGTACCAGCGATCGTTCTTGCGCACCAGCCATGCCCGACCGTAGGTCCCTGGGACATTCCAGCCTTTGCGCAGCTTAACGGCACCAACGCCAGGGATGCTCACCCGCTGCTGGACTTGGTCGAAGCGGAGAGCGCGATCGCCGTGGCGGGAACTCCAGCTGCTCCCAGCGCCGCCAGCTCTTAAATCGGGGGTAACGCGGTGCCTCGCCACGTTTGCAGCGGCGAAAGAATGCCGCCATCGCCAGTTCCAGGCGATGCAGCACGGCGTCCTCTGCCTCGCGATAGACCGCTCGCATTCGGGCATCTTCGGCTCGCAGCTGCGTGAGTTCCGCGTACTGCATCTTCGCCGTTACCGTAACCTTGCGCAGGCGATAGGCGTCACGGCGTTGCTGCAACAGTGCGTTATACAACTCACGCGTCACGTCGAGCATGACCGCCAGCGCGGCGGCTTGGCGCTTTGTTGGGTAGAGGCGAATACGCTCGATGCGTTTCACAACAGCGAGCATAACCCAGCTCAGTGTCATGCGCCTGGCACACACTGCTTGTCAACTGTTCGTCGTTCGTGCTGATCGCTGCGCCGCTGGCGCTTCGCACGCACCTCGGTCCGCAGTCATTGGACCGTCGGACCGTGCGACGGCGTCGTTCACATCGTGTTCACGACCGTGGAGGCGAGCGCCTGGAGCCGCGCGAACCGCGATGGGAGCCGCGCCATAGACATGAATGAGAGCAGTCGCCTCGCCGCACTTGGCTACCGTCAGGAACTTTCGAGAGTTCTTTCACTTTTTGATAATTTCGCGGTAGCTTTCAGTTACTTAAGCCCGATGGTTGGCGTGTACTCGCTCTATACGCTGGGTCTCGGCACGGGCGGCCCGCGTTACATCTGGACGATTCCAATCGTTGTCGGCCTGATGATGCCGGTCGCGCTGGTTTTTGGCGAGCTCGCCAGCGAGTATCCCCTCTCGGGTGCGCTCTACCAATACGGCAAGTACAACGTAGGACCGCGCTATGGATGGTTCGTGGGCTGGATCTACGGTTTCGCGCTTCTTGCGACGGTAGCTTCGGTCGACTCCGGCGCCGTCGGCTACGTCACGTCGCTGTCGAATATCTGGTTTCGGACGCATCTCGATCCCGCTAGTCACGTGACGATCTTCGTTATCACCGGCACGATCATCGTGCTGTCCGCGACCGCCAACTCCGTCGGGGCCAAAATCATGGCGCGCGTTGCGCGCTTTGGCGTTTACGTCGAGACCATTGGCACGTTTGGCGTCTTCGTCGCGCTCGCCATTTTCGGGTTTTCGCGGCACTGGAGCTTTATTTTCTCAACACAGAATGTCGAACACTTAAAGAGCAACCCATTGAATCTTAACTTCGGCGGCCATTGGTGGACCGGCGCGGCACTGGTCGCCGTTCTTGCCAACGTCTATATCTTTTTCGGCTTCGAATCCGCCGGTGACATCTCCGAAGAGACGCTCGACGCGGGACGCCAGGTTCCCAAGGCCATGCGCAACGCGCTCCTCTATGGCGGCATTGCGTCGTTCGTCTTAGTACTCGGCCTGCTGCTCGCGACGCCGGCGAGCGGCATCGGCAGCGCCGTCTCGGGCGGCGTCAGCAGCATTCTCGCCGTTCTGCCGAGTTGGCTCGCGGACTTCTTCTTGGTCATGATCGTCGTTGCGTTCTTTAGTTGCGGGACGGCCGTTCAGGGCGCCGGCGCCCGCGTCGCCTTCGCACTGGCCCGCGACGGAGCGCTGCCTCTCAGCGAGAAGATACGCACGATTTCACGACGCCATCACACTCCGGTCAACGCGATCTTGGTCGGAACGGTCGTTCCATTCCTTTTCTTACTGCTCGTGCTGATAAACCCAAGTAAGCCGGTTCGTATCCTCTGGTTCGACTATCCGGCCAACGTCAATGCGCTCTACGCGTTGGTCTCGTTCGCCACTTCGGGTATCTACCTCGCCTTCTTCCTCACGGTGTTCGGCGCGCTCATTGCACGCCGCCGCGGATGGCGGCCAAGCGGGGTCTTCACGCTGGGACACTGGGGTCTGCCGATCACAATTGCGGGCGCTCTTTACTTGTTCCTCATGCTGACGAACATCGTCTGGCCAAGCTCGCTTTCTAGCGGTCGCGCGATCTTCAACTACGGCTGGGTCACGCTGGAGTGATGGTTATCATTGTGTCGG
>Ga0265356_1000168_pt1 | contig 12068 bp, 10 predicted proteins | sample NZE4metagenome_FD_189075 | JGI IMG/M metagenome (GOLD analysis project Ga0265356, IMG submission 189075) | Rhizosphere microbial communities from Maridalen valley, Oslo, Norway - NZE4 | ecosystem: Host-associated > Plants > Roots > Rhizosphere > Soil | place: Norway: Oslo | collected 2017-09-15
GCGTCTACGAGGCGGTCTGCGGGAAGATGTAGCGGCCTTAGTAAATCGGCGAGCCCGGTGCGCTCGGAGCGACGCTTCCGTCGTCGGGTGCAAAGATCAGGCGAAGAGGAAGGCTCGATCCGGCTTCGGGCATCGTCGCGATCGTCACTCGAACGAAGCCGTGCGCGGGAACGACGTACTGCCGCACCTTGTATCGAGAGAAGGGCGGGACTTGATGGGACTGCACCAGGACGCCGTCGATGATATAGGTGCCGGTAGCGTGGCCGCCGCGAGGGTTTTCGTAGATGGCGATCGCTTGCGGTGTCGCCAGCGGGTTCTCAACGTTTACCACAAAGGATTGCAAGACGCCATAATCACCCGAAAGCGCCTGCCCTTGTAGATCGTTTGGCAACGGCAGCTGGCCGATCGGAAGCTCCAAGTAATCCGAATCAACTCTCCAAAGAGTCGCAAAATGGAACTCCGCAATCGGGTAGATGCCGCGAGCGTGTTTGCGGGTGCTTTCCAAGAGTTCGTTGCCGGCGATCGCGCCGGACGGATCTGCGGACGCGTCTTGCGCGACGAGTGTGAGGTGGACGTTTCCGCCCGAGAGCACGCGGAGCTGCAAGAGGCTGCAGACGATGCTTCCGGCCGGAAGATCTTGCTGTGCGATGTTGACCGACGTGTTGCCGTCCAGGGTGAGCAGTCGTCCTTGATTCTGCTCGACGTCTACCAGAAAACGCTTGGTCGCGACGTGGCCCGCCTGCATCTCGTTGGTCGACGGGCCCCCTCGATCGCTGATGACTTGCACGATCGACGGTTCGCGTGAAAGATTCTGCGCGCGCAAGACGATCCGGCGATCGGGCTGCCCCGGAGGGTTGTAATGAAAGTACAGAAAGCGCGAGGGTTGCTGCACGCGGAGGTCGGCGGTGAAGAGCGTACCGTTCTCCGTCAAACGCTCGGGGTAATCGCTGACCATCAGAGAGTCGGGCGAGATTCGCGGGACGGCGACGTTGCGGACCTCCACGCGCGTTGTGCCGTCCACCTCAAAATCGTCTTTGGCCTGAATGAGGACTGGAACGTTGAACGTGGTCACGTCGTCTTGGTCCAACGAACCCGAAAATGGCACGTCGTCCGGTGTGACGAGAACCTGTGCCCCGGGACGCAGGCCGGCTGCACTTTGTACCGCTCGCGCTACCTGTTCGCGAACGAAATCGTTCGATGCCGGATCTCCGGTAAGCTCGAGGTTGACGTAGGGCGCAATCGTGCCGGCGTAATAAGCGACGCGCACCGGCACGTCAACCCGCAGCCCGCGAGCATCGCTAACCGTGACGATCGTTGCACCCGGCGATTTCCCGATAATGCTCAGCCGCTGCGACGGCTGGTCGATTGCAGCGGAGGCGATTGACGGGTCGCGTACGGCCGCGGCGAGCGGAGCGATAGCGGAACCAACGGCAAGGTTCACTGCGGTGCCCACCGGTACCGATGCCGCTTGCGGTTGGATCGTGATGGGAGGCGGCGTTGGCGTCGGGCTTGCGACAGAGTTAGCCGACGGCGCCGGCGCTACCGAAGGGGAGGGTGACGGCGATGGTGAGGCCGAGGGCGGCGGAGTTTGAGCGCGTGCGGACGCGCAGAGCGCAACGAACGTGAAAAGGAGAGGGGCCAGCCTACGCAATTTGCGGTTCGGCACGCCGGACGGCCGAAGCTAGGAGCGTCTTATAGCCGACGCTCGGGAACAGAACCGTTACCAAGTCTCGCTCGGCACGTTCGACGGTCCCCACACCGAACTTCGAATGCTGCACGACGTCGGTAATCCGAAATCCGCCCGTAGCGGCCAGCTCGTCGACTCCGCGACGAAGCGCTCGCAGGCAGTTGTCGCACGCTCCGCAGTTCATCGCGTTGAAATCTTCGCCGAAGTAGTTCAGAATGAAGCGACGCCGGCACGATACCGTCTCCGCATACTGCAGCATCATCGCGAGCTTGCTCTGATCGTACGATTTCTTGGTATCGTAGTTGGCTAGGTTCAAAATGAGATCGCGGTTCTTGCGGACGGCCTCGGTCAAGCCGTAGGCGGATTTTGCCGAGTGCTCGATATAGCCGGACTTTTTCAGAAGCGCAAGAATCACTTTGAGTTTGGTCAGCGGCAGCTGCAAGATCTTCCGAAGGTCGACCATCGAAACGCCTCCGGCCTGGTCGCCGAAGACTTCGATTGTGCCGAAAACGCGTTGAACCTCTTCAACGTCGGGATACTTTCCGGTTAGGAAGTAGTTCTGAACGCGAGTATCGCTCATGCGGTAGATGAGGATACATCGTGAAGGCAGGCCGTCGCGGCCGGCTCGGCCGGCCTCTTGCGTGTAGGCTTCGAGGGAGCCCGGAAGATCGTAATGCAAAACGAACCGGATGTTCGGTTTGTCGATTCCCAAGCCGAAGGCATTGGTCGCCACGACCGCGCGGATCGCTTCCTCCATGAAGAGATTATGGACGGACGTGCGATCCTCTTTATGCAGCTTCGAATGGTACACGGCTGCCGGCACGCCCAGCTCGCGCGTCAGATAGCTCTGGACCTCCAGTGCGTTCTTGATCGTCGCCGTGTAGATGATGCCGGTACCCTTGAGAGCATTGGGACCGGCGAAGAGTGCCGATAGGATTTTGAGCTTATCGGCTTCCTTGTCGGCCTTGCGCGATTCGTAAATCAGGTTTGGCCGGTCGAAGCCGCGCACGATCGGTTTGACTTGATCGATGCCAAGCTGATGAAGAATGTCCTCGCGGACCGATGGAGTGGCCGTCGCCGTCAGCGCGAGCACCGTCGGATGGCCCAGCCGCGCGATGACGGAGCCCAGCGCGAGGTAGGCGGGCCGGAAGTCGTGTCCCCACTGACTGATACAGTGAGCCTCGTCGACGACGAAGAGCGGGATGCGCAGCCCTTTGAGGAGGTCCAAGAAAGCTTGATCTTCGAGCTTCTCGGGGGTCGTGTAGACGATCCGGACGTTCCCCGAGCGGACGCGCTCCCGAGTCCGCAGCTCCTGTTCTTCCGAAAGCGTCGAGTTGAGCGCGACGACGTCGGTAATATTCCGCTCGCGCAACATGTCGAGCTGATCCTTCATCAGCGCAATCAAGGGGCTGACGACGATCGTGGTTCCTTCGAGCAAGAGTGCCGGCAGCTGGTAGGTTAGACTCTTGCCGGCGCCCGTGGCGAGAATCGCCAGGGTGTCCTGGCCTCGTAGGACGCGCGATACCACGTCTTCCTGGCCGGGATAAAACTTGTCGAAACCAAATTTCTCTTGGAGCGCTGCGCGCAAATCCACGGGCATCTTTCTAACGAGGAACGCCAAAAAAGTAAGCTTCGCCGCTTGGGAAGCAACACATATAACCGCCTCCCGTGGCGACTCGTTTCACCCTACCCTCCTGCAGGCGCCGTGAAACGACCTGCTAAAAGCTTGATAGTCGTGTCCCTTTACCGTAGCTGGCGTCCCCGCACGTTCGCCGACCTCGTCGGCCAGGACGCCGTCGTCCGCACCCTTACCTCGGCGATTGAGAGTGGCAAGCTCGCTCACGCATATCTCTTTTCGGGTCCGCGCGGTTCCGGAAAAACCTCCGCTGCCAAGATCCTGGCGCGTTGTATCAACTGCGTGGCCGGACCAACTCCCACGCCGGACAATACCTGCGAAAACTGCCGGGCGATCCTAGCTGGCACGGCGCTCGACGTCCTGGAAATCGATGCGGCGAGCAATCGGGGAATCGACGAAGTTCGAGCGCTCCGAGAAGCGGTCAAGTTTGCCCCCGCGACGATGCGCATGAAGATTTACATCGTCGACGAGGCGCACATGCTCACCAAAGAGGGCGCCAACGCCTTCCTCAAAACGCTCGAGGAGCCGCCGCCGCACGCCGTGTTCATCCTCGCGACCACCGAGCCCGAGAAACTACCCGTCACCATCCTCTCGCGTTGCCAACGCTATGCATTTCGGCGGATTTCCATACCGGTCATGATCGAGAAGATGAAAGAGGTCGCCCGCGGCGAGAACATCGCCATCGACGACGAAGCGCTCAAAGCGATCGCTTACCGCGCCGATGGCGGCCTGCGCGATGCCCTGACGATGCTCGAACAGCTCGCAGCTTTCTCCGCCGGGCAGACGGCGACGACCGGGACGCTGGATCTTGCCTTCGGGGCCACGGGGCGCGAATTCGCTGCGACGCTCGTGGACGCCATCGTGGCCGGCGATGCGACCGCCGCGCTCTGCGCGGTCGAAGCGGCAAGCGACGCGGGTGCCGACCTGACCGTGCTGACCCGTTTGCTCATCGCCGGTTTTCGCCATTTGCTCGTCGCGAGGGTCGATGCCGATCTTCTCGCGACGGACCTGGCTCCCGAAGACGCGCAGCGCGTCGTACGCCAGGCGGCGAGTCTATCGCAAGCGATGCTGCTGCGCGCGCTACGAGTCTTCGGAGAAGCGCTCTCGCTCGGGCGCTTCGGCGGCAACCCCCGGCTCGAGCTCGAAACGGCGCTCTTGCGCTTCATTTTGGCCGGCGAAGATCCGACCCTCGATGCGCTCGCCGCCCGGCTCGCGACCTTGGAGGCACGCCTCGGTTCTGCTGCGCCGCCCGAAGAACGCGTGGCGACCGCAGCCACGCCGCAGCCCATCCCTCCGAGCAGCGCCGTGACGGCCGTGGAAGTGGAAAAGGAAATGGCCCCGCTGCTCGACGCGCCGGTGCTTTCCCTCCAGAAGGTAAGAGCCGCGTGGCAAAGCATTCGCTCCAAAATCGAAAGCGAGCGGCAACCGCTGCGCGCGCCGCTTTCCCGGGCGGCAATCGAATCTCTCCAAAGTAACGCGATCGTCCTGAGGCTGCCCGACAGCTGGAGCGCCGAGTCGTTGCGCGGCCATACGAAAATCATCGAAGCGGCGATTGCCGATGTGCTCGGGGTCCCGCTGAAAGTCACCCTACGGGTCGATCCAAACTCGGGACGCTCTAAGCCGCCGGGCGCAGCCGGCGATACCGAAGCCAGGCCGCAGAGCAAGGCCGACGACCCTGACGCACTCTTCGACTATGCCAACGAACGGATACGATGAATCAAGCACACTTGATGGCCCAAGTCAAAAAGATGCAGGCCGAGATGACCAAGGCGCAAGAGGAGCTTGCCAATACGATCGTCAGCGGAAGCGCCGCCGGCGGAGCCGTGACGGTCGACGTTAGCTGCGACCAGCGCGTAAAGCGGGTAAGGGTCGCGAAGGAGGCTGCGGATCCGGAGGATCTCGAGACGCTCGAAGACCTCGTGATGGTCGCGGTGAACGACGCGCTCGCCAAAGCCGCGGAAACGTCCGCGAAGCGGATGGCTTCGGTGACTGGCGGAATGCGCGTTCCCGGATTAATGTGAGGACGGTCGCAAGCCCGGTCGCGGCCCTCATCAACGAGTTCAGCAAACTGCCGACCATCGGTCCGAAAACCGCGGCTCGTTTGGTCTTTCACCTTTTGAACCGCCCTCGTAACGAGGCGCAGAGCCTCGCCGAAGCGATTCTCGCGGTCAAGGATAAGGTTCACTTTTGTTCGATCTGCTACTCGCTTTCCGAGCAGGACCCGTGCGAATTCTGCACGGACGATCGGCGCGATGCTCGCGTAATCTGCGTCGTTGCGGAGGCGAAGGACGTTTATGCGATCGAACGCACGAACGCTTTCAAGGGCCGTTATCACGTGCTAGGCGGTCTGATCTCGCCCATGGACGGCATTGGTCCCGCCCAGTTGCACGTGAAAGAACTTATCGAGCGCATGGCGCGGGAGGAACCCGGCGAGATCATTCTTGCAACGAATCCAAACGCCGAGGGCGAAGCGACCGCACTCTATCTATCGCGTTTGCTGCAGCCGCTCGGCTCGATCGTGAGCCGCCTCGCCTACGGTTTGCCGATCGGCGGCGAACTCGATTACGCCGACGAGCTGACCATCGCCAAGGCCTTAGAGGGCCGCACGACGTTATAGAGTCAGCATCGGTTGTTTGTTCCAATCGGCAGTGACGAACGGTCTAGACAGCTTTGGGTAGAGAACCATTTCATCGCTCCAGCTACGATCTCTAAAGCGGGTGTGGGGAGAGGCGCCGTCGACACGGCGCCTCTTTTTATTAGGGCCTTAGAACAAAATCAAAGGATCGCCAACCGCGACGATCCCGGGCTCGAGCACGTCACAATAGATACCCATCCACGCGTTACGCTGCGCGGCCAAGAAACGCAGAATCTGCGGATCTGACGTTTCGCCCAGGGGATGGTAGGTCACGGTGACGCAGCGCTCGATCGGCGAGCGGACGCGCAACCGCACCGTTCCAAGTTGAAGCCGTGCATCGGCGAGCGTTTGCTCCAAAGGCACCGGGTCCGCGCTGCCCTCGCACGCACGTACGAAGAAGTTGGGACGGAATCGTTCCCATTCAATGTTGTAGCCAAGGTATGCGTCGAGCTCACGCAACCACTCGTCGACGAGTATCGAAATCGGCGCGTCGTCGAAAAAGTGCTCTCCGCGGCGAACTTCCACGGCAACCCCGCGCTCTTGCGCGCAGGCTTGCGCGTCGGCCGCATCGCGGAGGAGATGAAGGCGGTCGTGCTCCTTACCGCGGTAGGTCTTTCCTTCGCGCGTCCCCTGGAGCGCAAAAAGCGCGCCCGAGCGATCGCCGGGAATTCCGGAGAGTTCCACCTTGACGGAATCGAGGGCGACGCCTCGCAGGCTCTTGATCGGATAGCGACGGACCGCTTCCAGCGTGCCGATCAGCATAGGCGCGCCTTCCCCGAAGGTTTTCCGTTCGCCTTGCCGCGAACCGCGCGCGATGGAGCTTCGACCGCGCAATCTCGTTGAGATGTTCGATCTTGCGGTCTCACTCTACGGTCGGAACTTTCTCGTGCTCGTGGGTATCGTTGCCGTGACGGCGGTCCCCCTGGCGCTGCTGCAATATCCCGTCACGCGAATGGAGCAGCCGCAGCTCGACGCGGCGATGCGCCTCTTGGAGCATCCCGAGATCACCGCGCGGCAGATTCCTCCGGCGTTCAATTCGCCCGGCGCGTTGGCGCTCTCGATAGTGCTGACGCTCCTCGGGTACCTCGTCTGGGCGTTCTGTCTCGGCGCGATCGCAGAGGGTGTCGCTCGCATCTACGTAGCCTCGACGATTGAGTTCGCGGCTTGCTGGCAAGCGGTTTTGCGTCGCTGGCTCTCGATCGTAGCCGTACTGAGCCTCGCGGTACTCGCCATGGTCGTGTGCGACGCGACGGCGGTCGCGCTGGTGACAATCGTTGTCTCTCTCGCCGTCGTAATCGCACCTTCGTCTCTTCCGATGATGGCGATCGCTGCGATGCTGCTCGTCCTGCTGACGGCGACGCTGGCGCCAGCATTGCTGGCGATGCCCTGTGTTTTCGGTTTCTACGGCTGCACGCTCGAGTCTCTCGGAGCGGTCGCAGCCCTGCGCGTAAGCTTCAGCCGAATCTTTAGTCGCGCGGAGTTTCGACGTTCGGTGATGTGCGCGACGGCCGTGGGCACGCTGGCATTCGGATGCTCGGCGGTTCTGGGCGTTTTCGCGATGTTGGGTCTGGCGCGATGGACCGCCGTCTACGTCGCGCTCGATGCCGTTGCGCGCACTCTCCTCGTACCGTTTGTCGGTCTCGTTCTGGTCCTCTACTACTTCGACGTCCGCATTCGACACGAAGGTTTCGACCTCGAATCCGGCTTGAATTGCGCAACGGTGGCCGGCGTGGGCGGAGAGCCGGTCTATGCGCCGACGGCCTATCTCTCTGGCCCCGAACGGGTCTTGGTCGCGCGTTTTCTCGAGCGCCGCAACGGTTTTTCGGCCTCGCGCCGGGACGCGCTCGCTGCGCGCCTCGCGCAACCCGTACGCCGGCGAGTACCTCCCGAGTTGCAAGGTTTAGACGACGAGTCGCTCCTGGAACGACTCTGAAAGAAGTTCAGGGCTTCTTGCGAAGCCTGCCGACGAGTTCGCGGGCCATGCGCAATGCGTCCGCTTTTGTGCGATCGTAGAGTGCGGACGCCTGACCCTTGGTCATCAAATCGCCATGCTCGTGAAAGAACGCGACGCCTTCGCCGACCACGATCGTTCCCGCATACGCAATCGCGCCCTTGATCGCGATGCCGGCGATTGGGACGAATCCGGCCAGTTCGCGCGCCAGCGTTCGCCAGCCGAAGCCACCGCCGATAATCGGTAAGAGCTGCCACGTGCGGCCAAGATCCGGATCGCGCCCGTACGCCGCTTCGATGTGGAGCATCAGCATCACCTGAATCCCGGTGATCGCAACCATGTCGCCGGCCGAGGCGAATGCGCCGAGCACCAAACCAACGACGGGGATGTGATCCACGACCGCGCTGGCGAGTGCCACCTTAAGGGCGTTGTTCGCGGCATCTCGCGTCAGTTTGGCAGCGACGATCTCGCGTAAGACCGGCAAGTTTCTACCGACGGCGATTTCGACGCCGGCGGCGCATTCGACGAGATGTGCGAAGAAGCGTCCGCGCAACGCCGGCGCATCGAGTGACGGCACCACGTATTCTTCCCACATTCCCGGAGCCGGCGGGGCGGCGGGGCCTCCGGGGACTCCATGCGGGTCCAACGTAAGAGCGAGAATGGGAACGCGTAAGACCGAGAGCGGCGAAAAGTCGGCATTTGCGCAATCGCCAGGATACCCGAGAAAGATTACGGCGCGAACCTCGCGAGGATCCGTCACGAGCGGGGTTTGCATCCCGACGGTCTCCAAGCAGGCTGCGGCCTGGAGCGGTACGGTCATCTCGCCGTGCCCCGAGAGCAGCACCGCTCGCAGCTGAGCAATTAGCGACGCATCGCCGCAGAGTAAGAAGCGAAAGGGCTTACGCACGTGTGTGTGGACCGTGCGCACGTCGATGCCTTTGCGAACGAGCGTAAAGAGATTGCGGGCGTCGGCTGCAACAGTCATCGCGCCCTACAGTCCTAGCTTGTCCAGATCGATCGCCAACGTTCCGTCGGCCTTGCGTAGCTCCTTGGCCGGATCGTCGGTGTAATCGAGATAGACCAAGCCCATGAAGATTTCCAGCGGCCACGCGTGCATCTTGTGTGCGTTGCCGACGTCGATGACCGTTTGGTTCGAGCTCTTGGCCTCCGCGATAACGTTCTCGGGCGTACTCTTGATGTCCGCGGCCACGATGGTGGCGGCCGCGACGTCGCCCGGCGTCAGATCGTCGTGCAGCATCGTCCGGTAGCCGATGCCGCTCGAGCCGAACCGTTGTTGCAGCGCGTATTGAAGCGTCGAGTAAAGCTGGGGCGAAGTGCCCATCCCTAACAGCGTGACGCGCGTGGAGAGCTGCCGCGCGCGTGCGAGATTAAAGAGTTGTGAGCCCTGTGAGGCCGCCGTCGCGGCTGCATTGAACTCGTCGACGTCCTTGTGCATCAACGGCGCCAGCGTGGAGTACTCGCTTGGAGTGATATCGCCGTTGAAACTGATCTGAGCGCGGTCGAGTTCTTTGAGGAACTCGTCGAGATCGCCCAGCGACTGGTCGAGCATCGTGAGCGATGCGCGGGCCGCGTCCACAGAACGCAGCATCTCGCCATCGGCGAGCGTCAGCTCGTTCATCATCGATGGATACGAGGGAAGAATCGCAAGAGACTCGGCCGGTACCGGATTCATCGAGAGCGGCGCGAGCATCTCGGAATAAATGTCCGCGCTCTCTTTGAGTAGACCGCTCTCCTTATTCTTTTCCAGCGAGCCTACACCGCCGATCGGGCTCTGGTCGCTCCCAGCGTCTTCCAGCGTGCTGTTGATAGAACGCGCTATCGAGGTTATGTTCTTGACGACGGCTTCGACACGCGACCCGCGGTGAATGTTGATCCGGCTGAAGTCGGGAATTTCGTATTGCAATGTCTCGAGCCGGCTCTGAACGGCCTTGACCTGACCCTTACCCTGTGCTGCGCGATCGGAAATTTGTGTCGCATCCTGGAGTTGAGCCGCCTGCGCCGCCTGCACTACTTCCTGCAGCTTGGGCAGGTTTGGCTTGGTGAGCGTGACTCGCTGCACTTCCATCTCACGTAAGGCGGCAATCCGCTGATTCGCCGTCGCGCGCGTCATCGGCGATCCGAGTTGAGCGGCCTCCGCTAAGGTTTGCTCGCTCTTGTTGGGCAGGCCGAGCGCCAGCTCCGATTGACCGAGCTCGAGCAAGGCTTCGGAACTTTGTGGATCCTTCGCGAGGATTTGATCGAGCCGCAAGCGCGCAAACGCGTAGCGGGCGCGCTCCTCGTCGCTCGACGCGTCCACGAGTTGCTGGGCCGGCGTGACTTCCGTGGGATCGAGCTCGGGATAGCCCATCAAGTGTGCGACGCGCGCCTTGGGGTCGGGGTGGTCCTCGAGGTACTTACTGACGGCGTCGTCGTGCTCGTCTTGCAGCACGCCAAGATGCGCCATGATCGTTACCATCGCCTCGGGATCGTAGCCGGCTCGCGACATCAGTTGCAGTCCGTAACGATCGGCCTGGATCTCGTCTTCGCGCGACATCTTCATCAGCAGCCCCTCTTCGGCGAGCCCGCCGAACTCATAGAGGATCGGAGAAAACATCGCGGCGATTCCGAACAGAATATTGAGAATCTCTGCCTTCGAGTTGGAAGTAAGAACGTGCCGGCGCTCGATGTGGCCGGTTTCGTGTCCCATCACGCCGGCCAGCTCGTCGTCCGATTGAACGAAGTCGATGAGGCCCTCGTTGATGTAGACGAAGCCGCCCATCGTCGCGAACGAGTTTACCTGACTGTCCTTGATGATCTTGACCGAATAGGGAACGTCTTTGCGCGCTACCTGATTCCAAAGGTTCCCGGCGATGCCTTGGACGTACGCATTGAGTAGCGGATCGGTTTCGATGACGCTGCTGGCGACGATCTGCTGATCCTCGGCTTGACCCATGGCGATCTCGGCTTGGGTCGAGGTCGCACCGATGCGTGCCGGACATATGGCACACAGCAGTGAGACGATCGTAAAAATGGGAACGGTGCGACGCAGCATGCGATGTACTTTCCTCTACCGAACGGCCTACACGGAGGTTACGCTCGGTCTCTGTGTATTATATGTGGACAACGCCAAGAACTTGCGAGTGGTTTGTGGACGAACAAGGGGATGCCCCCCCTTCTTCTCGGAGAGCGTAGCGTGACACTCTTACGAGGGAGGCGGGATGGCCTCGAAGTGACGTTGTCGCCCTATGACCTCGCCGGGGGGTTTGCCGAGCTGCAGGCTCGGCTTACCGAGCAGCCGAGCTTTTATCGCGGTGCCTCTGCAATCGTAAACTTCGGCGCCGAGTCACCCTCATCCGACGACCTTAGCCGGCTTCGCGACCTCCTTGAGGGCGTGGGAATCGCGTTGCGGGGTATCGCTGGATTCGACGAGGGACTGCAGACCTTAGCGGAACGCGAGGGGCTCGCGTTCGAATCACCACGCGCGGAGCTCGACCGGCGTCGTGCGATGCGGCCGCGGGAGGCTGCGCGGCTCTCGGATGCGGCGCGCTCGCTCGTTGCCGACTTCGCCGGCGCGCGTGACGATATCGCGCAGCGCCGGCGGCGAGGCGAGGCGAGCGTACCGCGCCAGCAACCCGATCCGCCGCCTGCTCGTCCCGCGCCGGCGCTCCACGCGGTCGAAGCGCCGCCGACGACGCTCTACCACGCCGCCACGTTGCGAGGCGGACAGGTGCTTCACCATACCGGCAATATCGTCGTCGTCGGCGACGTTAATCCCGGCGCCGAACTCCTGGCAACCGGCGACATCCTCGTCTTCGGACGGCTTGCCGGCATCGCCCATGCCGGCGCGCAGGGGGACGACAGCGCACGGATCTACGCGCTTGACCTGGCTCCGACGCAACTACGCATCGCGACTTCATTCGCGGCTGACTCGGAGCCAAAACGGCGCTCGGCGCCGGTGGCCGAAGCCGCGATTGCTCGCGACGGACGGATCGTCGTTCTCGCGCTGGACCGTCTCGGCGAGCTTGAAGATTCCGGAGCAACGTCGACGTGAGCGCGCGCAAAATCGTGCTGACCTCCGGCAAAGGCGGCGTCGGCAAGACGACGACCACGGCGAATCTCGGCGCCACGCTGGCAAAGCGCGGGAAGCGCGTCATCTTGA
>Ga0265356_1000170_pt1 | contig 12021 bp, 15 predicted proteins | sample NZE4metagenome_FD_189075 | JGI IMG/M metagenome (GOLD analysis project Ga0265356, IMG submission 189075) | Rhizosphere microbial communities from Maridalen valley, Oslo, Norway - NZE4 | ecosystem: Host-associated > Plants > Roots > Rhizosphere > Soil | place: Norway: Oslo | collected 2017-09-15
ACGTCTGGGTCGCAAATTTCACCGGCGTGCCGATCCAAACGATTACCCGGCGAACGCTGCCATATCAAACCGCCGTCGCGATCGTCGCGACGCTGGCGGTCGTCGTCGGCGCTCCCGCGCTTTTCGACAGGCCGGCGTTTACGTCGTTCTATCATATGGCAGCCGCGGCCGAGACGCTGCCGGGCTTTTACGCTCCACCCGCATCCCGCGATCGAATCGCCATCGACGACGACGGAGCGCCACTTGGGCGTGTGGGTGCCGACGCGGTCGCCGCCGAGCTGACCGGCGGAGCCTGGACGGCGACGCGGATTCACGACGATCCGAATCTGAGCGATTGTTCCGTCAAACGCTACGCAGCATACCTTCGCGTCGTCAGTTCGACCTTTGCGCTAACGAGCGGCGACGATCTCGACATTGGTTTGCGGCTCGAAGACTGCGGCGGCTGGATCGTCGACGAGTGGCACGATCACGCCGTGATCGCTCCGGACGAAGTCGCGGGAGAAGCGCGCGAGCTGGCAAGCCAAGGCGTGGCGCGACTACGCGCTTGGGCGCTTTCGGATCCGGTGCGCAGCCGCAATCTTTTCGCCCGTGGTGCCGCCGTGCGATCGGGAGATAGGCCGGCGTACTTCTACTCGTTCTTTCGCACGATCGACGGCAACATGCGCGTTTACGTTCGCGCCGGAGGACCAGCCTATGTGGCGGGTCTGCGCTCGGGCGACGTGATCGAAAGCATAGACGGAAAAGCTTGGTGGCTCTACGGCACGTATCCGGCGCAAGAGCTTGCGTACGACGGCAAACCGCATGCTTTCGAAGTTCTGCAAGGCGGTCGCGCGGTCAACATTGCGCTCGACGCGCCCTTTACGGCGGCGGTGGGCGATGGACGCTAGGGACTCGGTGTCACGATTTGGGAACCGGGCGCCATCGTACGCTGCTTTTCGTCCGAGCTATCCGTCGGAGGCGATCGATGCGGTTCTCGACGGACTCGGCGATCCGTCGAAGCTGACCATTGCCGACGTCGGCGCCGGCACGGGAATCTCGTCGCGGCTCTTTGCACGGCGCGGCGCAAAGGTTATCGCGATCGAGCCGAACCTGCGCATGCGATCGCAGGCGCAGCCCGATCCCAACGTCGAGTGGCGCGACGGGACGGCCCAACATACGGGCCTGCCCGATGCAAGCGTCGATCTAGTCGTTGCGGCTCAGGCCTTTCACTGGTTTGCGACGATCGACGTGATGCGCGAGTTCGGCCGCGTCGCCCGCCGGCGCGCCGCGATGTTGCAGTACGAACGCGACGAACGCGATGCGTTCACGAAGGCCTACGGAGAGACGGTGCGAGCCTATGCTACCGACGACACTGAAGCCTTACGCCAGCGTGCGCTCGCGGCGTTCGCCGTTTTTCCGGAGTCGAGGATCTCGCGCACCGAGGCCTTCTCGCTCCAAGCGATGGATCGTGAGGCCCTCCTAGGGCGCGCGGCCTCATCGTCGTACTTGCCGGCTTCCGGCGCGCCGGCCGAGGCGTTGCGCCGCGACCTGAACGAGCTCTTCGACCGTTATGCGAGCGGCGGTCGCGTGGCGTTGCACATGGTTACCTACGCGTTGATCGCCGATCTCCAGAGATGAACGAAGGGCGGAAGCTTCGGGTCGGCATTGACGTGGGCGGAACGTTCACCGACGTCGTCGCAGTCGATGCCGCGACGCGCGAGCTCGTCGCTCGTGTCAAAGTCCCGACCACTCACGATGCTGCGCGTGGCGTCGCCGACGGTATTGTTGCCGGGATCGAGCAGCTGCTGGCCGATTCTCACGTCGATTCGTCTTCGGTCGCGTTTATCGCGCACTCGACGACGCAGGCGACCAACGCATTGCTCGAAGGGGACCTCGCGCGGGTCGGCGTGCTCGGGTTACTCGATGGTTTGGCCTGGCTATCGCGGCGGCAGATGCGCTTTCGAGCCTTTTCCGTGAGTTCGGGAGCGGTTTTTGCTCCGCGGTTTGCTTTTGCGCGCGCCGGCGACAGCGACGCGTTGCGCGCCGCGGTCGACAAATTACTGGGCGCCGGCGCGGAAGTGATCGCGGCCAGCGAAAGCTTCGGTGTGGATCGCCCGGAGCAGGAGTCCGCTGCGGTCGCGTACGCACGCGAGCGGGGGATCGAGGCGACCAGCGGCCACGACGTCAGCACGGCCTATGGATTGCGTTCGCGCACGCGCACGGCGGCGATCAACGCCGCAATCTTGCCGAAGATGGTGCGCACGGCGCGGATGACCGCGCAGGCGGTGGAGCGTGCCGCTATCCCGGCGCCGCTGATGGTGATGCGCAGCGACGGCGGCGTGATGGACGTGCGCGAGGTCGGACGCCGTCCGATTCTCACGCTGCTCTCGGGGCCGGCAGCGGGCATCGCCGGTGCCCTGCTCTACGAGCGCTTGAGCGACGGCATCTTTATCGAAGTCGGCGGAACCAGCTCGGATTGCTCGGTCATCAGAAATGGCCGCCCGCAGATGCAATCCGCAAGAATCGGCGGATACCGCACGATGCTGCGAACGCTGGACGTTCGGACGCTGGGAATCGGCGGCGGCAGCATGCTGCGCCTCGATGGCGGCGGCATCGTCGACGTTGGGCCGCGCAGCGCGCACATCGCCGGATGTGCGTATGCGTGTTTCGCAGCGCCCGAGCTGATCGAGGGAGCGCGAGTCGAGCTCATCGCGCCGACACCGCAAGATCGCGCCGATCACGTCGTGCTCGTCACGCGTTCCGGGCTAAGGATCGCCCTGACGGTCACCTGTGCGGCTAACGTCACTGGAGGCGTTCCCGAGGGCGCCTTCGCGCGCGGCAACGCCGAGTCGGCGCGTCGTGCATTTGAGTTGCTCGCGCGGCATATCGGCGGCGACGCGCTCTCCTTGGCCCAGCGAGTGATTTTCCTCGCCGTCGAGAAGCTGCGTGCGACGACCGAGACTTTAGCCGGCGATTACGCGCTCGACGAGCAGCGCGTGACGCTGGTTGGCGGAGGCGGCGGCTGCGGCGCGATCGTGCCGCAGTTGGCTTCTGCGATGAAGGTGCCGTATCGGCTCGCGCGCGATGCCGAGGTGATCGCGCCGATCGGTGTTGCCTTGGCGCTGGTGCGCGACGTCGTGGAACGCACGATTGCGTCGCCCTCTCCGCAAGAGATCGCGCAGATTCGGCGTGAGGCGGCCGACCGCGTCATCGCCGCCGGTGCCGCTCCCGAGCGGGTTGTGGTCGAGATCGAGATCGATACCCAGCGCAATAAGGTTTGCGCCACCGCTTCGGGGGCGACGGCCCTCGTGGAAGCCGCGGCCGGCGAGGCGTGTGGCGAGTCCGATCGTCGAACGATCGCGGCGCAGTCGTTCGCGTGCGACGCCGCCGAACTGGATCGAGTCGAGCTGACCGGCGCTTTGAGCGGCTACGGGCGCCGTCGCGATCTTCGCGTGGTAGACGAACGAGGCGTCGTGCGGCTCGCGCTACGCGATTACGGGATTATTCGAACGACGGCGGCCAAGGTTGAATCGTACGTTCGAGACGCAGTAGAGAGCGCTACGCAGTTCGGCGACGTAGGCCGGGCGCTGCCCGCGCTTTATCTGCTTCGACGTGCGCGCATCGCAGCATACGAAGGTCTGACGAGCACCGACCAAGCCGTTGCACTCGCTGCCGAAGAAGTCGAAGGCTGCGCGCCCGACGAGTCGATCGTCATCCTGATCGAACCGCGCGGCGCTTAGGGTGACACCGAGCGGTTGCTAGGGCTGCGGTTCAGTCTGTCCAAAGTGCAAAACGGAGCAAAGAATAACGAGAAGGAGAGAGCGGAAATGAAACGCCTCGTAATTACCGGGCTGACAATCGCGGCGCTGTTGTTGCCGTGCGGCGCTTCGGCGAAAACGGTCTCCGCCTTCGGCATCAAGGTTCAGCGCTGCGCCGTGGTCGAGAATGCAAATCACACGCAGACGACCGGCGTCAATATGGTGTATTACAACGCGCACCAAACTCCCGCGACCGAAGTAGACTTCTTCGTGAGTTATCACGGAACCAACTATACGCTGATCGATCGGGGAACGTTCACGCATAACGCGCAGATTAGCCACACGCTGACCAATGCGCTGGCCGGCGTGATCTGGCAGGGCGACGCGCCCGGCCTCTGCACGCCGTCGCGCGTTCTGTTCGCCACCGGAAAGATTCTCGAATAGCGCAAAGCTACGAGCTATTGATCGCCGGCATCTCCCAAAGAGAGTAGCAGCTTTCGCAGCAGTTCGCCGAGTTGTAGCTGTTCTCGTGCGCTCAAGGCTGCCAGCAGCCGCTCCTCGTTGACTACGTGTTCGGTGGTTGCGGCATCGATAAGCGCTTTTCCCTTTGCCGTGAGCCGGACGAGCGTGCCGCGGCGGTCTTGCGGATCGGGTCGTCGCGACACCAGGCCGGCGTCCTCCAAGCGATCGATGCGATTGGTCATCGCCCCCGACGTGAGCATCATCTCTCGATACAGTTGCGTCGGAGACAGTTGATACGGCCGGCCCGAGCGCCGAAGAGAAGCCAAAACGTCGAACGACTCCCCCGCAAGGCCGGATAGGCCGTGCGTATCGTCTAGGCGAGGGCGGAGCGCACCCGCAGCGCGCTGAATTCGCCCGACCAACCCCATGGCTCTCGTATCGAGGTCGGGTCGTTCGCGGTTCCACTGTGCCAGTATTCGATCGATCTGGTCCTGCATATCTCGATGTTAAGGCACTTGACGGCCGCACTCCTTTTTGATATCTTAACACCAAGATGCTTAACATAAAGATACTTTCACTCGACCACATCGTTCTCAACGTCTCCGATGCCGAACGGAGCCTCGCGTTTTACGCCGGCATTCTCGGCCTTCGCCCAGAACGAACGGAGGAGTTCCGCTGCGGACGCGTCCCCTTTCCGTCGGTCAGGATCGACGCCGGCACTATCGTCGATTTTCTGGACCCCGTACACCGTGATGCCACGCGTCCGAATCGAAATCTCAATCACATCGCGCTCACCCTCGGAAACGCGTCGTCGGAAATAGCCGAGTTTCTCAAAGCGCGCAACATTCCGATCGTATGTGAGATGACCGGCAACTTTGGCGCTCAAGGCGATACGGCGCATTCTTTCCACGTGTTCGATCCGGACGGCAACCTGCTGGAGTTGCAATCGTATGAATAGCGTTCCGGTTCTGGATCAGTACTACGGCTTGCCTTCTAGGGCGCGCGCGCATCGCTCCAAGAAAGTTGCGATGCGCTTCCGATCTGCGCCGGTCTGACCCGCAAGCATACGCTCCTCGATGTCCAGCACGCGCTCTCGAGCCTTGGTGCATTTTGCCCGCCCGCGTCTCGTTAGGGCATATCGTATGCGTGGCGTCCGAGTGCTCGAACGGCGAACTACGAGCTCGCTGTCGGTCAGCGCCGCGATCATTTCGTTGGCGGATTGCGGTGTAATGAAGCAGCGCCGCGCGATTGCCGCATTGCTGGATTCCGACTCGCCTTCTTCAAGCAAAGCCTCCAAGATGGCGTACTGCGAGACGCTCAAGCCCAATGGGCGGAGCTCTTCGTCCATCGCTGCCCGCAGTGCGGCTTGCACGCGCTTGACCAGGTAACCAACCTTGCTCGTGATAGGTTCGGTGGCTGTTGCCATTTTGTCAGGTTCCTGATAGGATAGCATCAGGAACCTGATTCGACATGAGGTGTCACGATGTCTTCCCCTAGCCTTACTGGTCCCGATTTCATCGCCTTCGTAGTCGACGACGTGGAGGCGGCAAGTGCATTTTGGCGAGATGTAGTTGGGCTCGAGCCTGCGGCCCACAGCCCACCGCAAGCGCGGGTCTTTAATACCAGCCCTGTACCCGTCGCGATCCGAGCCCCGCGGCCGGGCGAACCTCACGCAAGCGGTCAAGGGGTCGCGGTGTGGTTTTCCGTGAGCGGCGACGTGGACGAGTATCGGGCGAAGCTTTTACGGCGGGGAGCAGACGTTGGCGAACCTCAAAACGGACCATTTGGTCGGATGTTTACCCTCGTTGCACCTGGCGGGTTCGTGGTTACCGTGCATGCGGGTGCGCCGTGAAGTATTGGGTCGGCGTGGCCTCTGCCGATCACGTACAGGCTGCAGTGGCCGGTGGATTCGTGCAGCTCGGTCACGGGAAATCGGCTCCGGTTCGTCGTTTACTGCCGGGCGATCTGATGGCGTTCTACTCACCTCGATCGCAACTGCACGCGGGAGTTCCCGTGCAAAGCTTCACTGCGATTGGCAGGATCCGCGATCGTGAGCCATATCTGTATCCGCAGACGCCTAGCTTTTCGCCGACGCGCCGCGACATAACCTATTTCAAGGCACGAGCGGCGCCCATCGAACCGCTGCTCGGCGAATTATCGTTCATTCATCCTGGGACGAATTGGGGACTCCCATTTCGGCGAGGCCTAATCGAAGTGAGTGAACAGGATATGCGTGTCGTAGCGAAGGCCATGAAGGCGCTAGATTTCCCATTTTGAGCGGTCTATGACGACGTTCACGTCGGTAACTACAGGCTTCGAGAAGCTCGATGTCATGTTCATCGGCTTCATCCACTTCGCGCTGATCACCGAAGCGTTGCGGTTCTTGTGTTAAACACGCTCTAGCTCAGTGCTTCCTTTAGATTTTAATTTACTGGCGGTTGGCGAATCGCAAGCCCTGCGGTTTCTTCGAGGGCAATCGTGCTCTGGTGGCGTCCGTAGCAGAAGTAAAAGATCAGGCCGACGACGAGCCAAATTACGAAGCCGAGCCACACTAGCGGGAAGAATCCCCACACCAGCGGGTTCCCTTGCCGCAGGAAATAGATCAAAAACAGTGCGGTAACTGCGGAGAGCACGGGAATCAGATAGGGACCGAACGGAACTTTGAACTTACCTTGCGTCTCCGGATGGCGGCTGCGCAATATCGGTACGGCGATCGAGACGAGCACGAAGGCGCTGAGCGTTCCCATATTGGTAAGCGATCCCAGGATGCTGATCGGAAAGAGCGCGCCTGCGGCCGCGATCAAAACACCGAACAGAATTTGCGAGATCCAAGGCGTGCGCCACGTCGGATGCAGTCGAACGAACAGCGCGGGGATTAGTCCGTCCCGCGACATCGCGTAGAATATTCGGGTTTGTCCATACATCATGACGAGAAGCACCGTCGTCAAGCCGGCGATGGCGCCGAACGAAATGATCACGCCCGCCCAAGCGAGCCCAACGCTGTCGACTGCAAATGCAACGGGGAAGTTAACGTTCAGCGTGTAGAACGGCACCATGCCATTGAGGATCGCGACGACGATAATATAGAGAATCGTGCAGACCACGAGGCTTGCGATGATGCCGATCGGCAGATCGCGCGCCGGATTCCGCGCCTCTTCAGCGGTCGTCGAGACGGCGTCGAATCCGATGTATGCGAAGAAGATGAAGGCGGCACCGCCGAACATGCCGGCCCAGCCGAAGGGGAAGAAGCCGCCCGCACCCGCGAGTGGGCCCGGCGGAAGGTGATAGTTGGCGGGATTGATGTGACCCAGACCGATCGCGATGAAGAAGAGGACGACCGCAATCTTAATTGCGACGATGACCGCGTTGACGGTGCCCGATTCCTTCGTTCCGCGCACGAGCAGCGCGGTGATCAGAAAGATGATTGCCGCTGCGGGCAAGTTCGCGATTCCCGGAGTCGCATCCCAATGGCTGTGCTGCCACGCCTGTGGGATGTTCAGATTGAACAACGTATGCAGAATGAAGTTAAAATAGCCGGACCATCCGACGCTGACGGTCGCGGCTCCGAGCGCATATTCGAGGACCAGTGCCCAGCCGACGATCCAAGCCAGGAACTCGCCGAGCGTCGCATAGGTGTAGGTGTAGGCGCTGCCGGAGATCGGAATCTTACTGGAGACTTCCGCGTAACAGAGCGCGGCCAGCGCGCTCACGATGCCCGCGACGACAAACGAAAACGTTAGCGACGGACCCGCGCGTGTTGCCGAAGCCACGCCGGTGAGAACGAAGATGCCGGTGCCGATGATCGCGCCGATCCCCATGGCGGTGAGCGCCCATGGGCCGAGCGAGCGTTTGAGGCCGTGTTCTTGATCCGCGCCCTGTGCCAGAATACGCGAAAGAGGTTTAACTCGTTGCATCAACATGGGCTGGCTCCTAACGCAAAAAGCGAATGGCGAACGGGTACGTGTAGGGCCGGCCCTGGCTCGCCGCGACCGTCCCCGCGATGATGAAGATGAGCGAAAGCAGCAGAACCAACAGAACGGCGATCGCAACCGCAATCCAGAAAACGACGAAGGACAGGCCGGTTCCGGTATCGGACATCTGCTGCGCCGAGCCGCTCGCGATAAAACCGAGCATCGTGGCGACTGCGGCGATGACGCCGACAACTCCCACGATGGAGACCGTGATCTGATAGTTGAGCGATGCGCGCGCGTGCTCCGCCACGAACTCCGACTCGTGCGCTTTGATCAGATAGACGACCAACGGGCCGACGACGTGACCGAAAGGCAATCCCGCGATGGCGATGAGCGCGCTCAGGTGCGCGGCCATTGCCCAATTGCGCTCCTGGGAAGCAATTTGAACTTGCATCCCGCTCTATTGCCGGGCCCTAGGAAATGGCCTGCCGTGCGGGGCGACGAATTGCGCAGAGATGCGAGCTTCTACGCGCTCCGACTCACCTGAGTTCGACGTGCTGGTCGTCGGCGGCGGCAATGCGGGTTGCGCGGCGGCGATTGCGGCGGCGCGTCACGGTGCCCATACGCTTCTGCTCGAACGTTACGGTTTTTTGGGCGGCACTGCCACCGCCGCAATGGTTGGTCCGTGGATGACCTTTCATTCCGCCAACGAACGCATCGTCGGCGGCATCGCGCAAGAGATGGTCGAGCGACTGATGCGCAAGGGCGCTTCGCCGGGCCACCTTGCCGATTCGTCGGACTACGTCGCGACGATTACCCCGTTCGATCCTGAAGTGCATAAAGCGCTGCTTTTTGAGATGATGCGGGAGGCGGGGGTATCGTTGCTGCTCCATGCCTACTTCCTATCGGCGCAACTCGATGGAGAAGCCGTTTGCGGAGCAACGTTTGCGACGGTTGGCGGCACGCGCGGCTATCGCGGAAAGGTCGTCATCGACGCAACCGCCGATGCACTGGTGGCCGCTTCTGCCGGCGTCCCCACACAACAGGGCGACGAGCGTGGACGCGTTCAGCCGGCGACGTTGATGTTTCGGCTGAGCCACGTCGACCTCGCGGCCCTTGCCGCGTATCTCCGCGAACATCCCGACGAGATGCGCAGTTCGCTGCGTCCACAGGAACGAGTGCCGGCCGCGCTCACGGCAGTTGCAGGTCTGAACGAGCTTTGGGAAAGAGCGCGCGCTGACGGGCTCGTCGACGTCCCCCGCGAACTTGTCTCGTTTTTTATCTCTCCGTATCCCGACGAGGTGACCGTCAACATGACGCGCGTCGTCAACATCGATCCGCTCGATCCCGACGACCTTACGCGGGCCGAAGTCGAATCGCGTCTGCAGGCGATGCAGTTGTTGGAGTTCTTTCGGCGGCGCGTGCCGGGTTTCGCGGACGCACGGATTGCGGCAACCGGCACGCAAGTGGGGATTCGCGAATCGCGACGCATCGTTGGCCGATACACGCTGACGCGAGACGACGTTTTGCAGGCCCGGCGCTTCGACGATGCCGTGGCGCGCAGCGCGTATCCCATTGACGTGCACAACCCAAGCGGCAGCGGAACGGCCACGCAACGCCTCGCGCCGGGAGCGAGCTACGAAATTCCTTACCGCACGCTCCTGCCGGTCAATCGCGAGCAGTTGCTCGTTGCGGGGCGCTGCATCTCCACGACGCACGAAGCACTCGCCTCTACGCGCTTGACGCCGACGGTGATGACCCTCGGGCAGGCGGCGGGAACGGCGGCTGCGCTGGCCTGTGCGCGCGGGGTACCCGTGTCCGATATCGACACCAACGAACTGCGAGGGCAGCTCGTCGCCGACGGCGTGGACTTGCGCCGAAACGCATGAACGCCGTGTTTGAATTGTGCAGGGCGTATGGCGTGAGCGTTCGCTTTGCGGAGCTGGGAGATTGGGGTAGGGATGAACTTCGTGCGGAGTACGATCCGGCGGGGCCGGAGATACGGATCCACATCCGGTTGCAAGCGGATCTCGTCGCGCGCGCTATTGGTCACGAGCTCTACCATCATCGCGAAGCGATCGGCGAGGTAGCCGTGCTCGGGAACAAACGCGCGCGGGAAGCGGCCGCGGATGCCTACGCGGCGCAGTTGCTTGAGGCACGGGCTTGAGCGATCTCTTCGTAGGGATAGACGGCGGACAGAGTTCGACGAGTGCGGTGATTGGCGACGAGAATGGAAGGGTTCTCGGGCGCGGCACGGCGGGGCCGGCCGACGAGGTAGGCGCGGGTGCCGGCTCGACGCGGTTGCGCGATGCCTTGCACGGCGCGCTCGCGGACGCGTGCCGCAACGCGGATCTCCCATATGAGAGTGAGTTTGCAGCGATCGCGGCGGGCGTGAGCGGCTACGAAGGACGCGTCTACGGTGCGATGCCGGACATGCGAACGCAGCGTTTTATTCTGATGCACGATGCTCCGGTGGCGCATGCGGGCGCACTGGCCGGAGCGCCGGGCGTCGTCGTGATTGCGGGTACGGGTTCGGTCGTCTACGCTCGTGACGAAAAGGGTCTCTCGCAGACGCTCGGCGGATGGGGCTTCCTCTTCGGCGATGAGGGAAGCGCGTTTAGGATTGCTCGCGATACGCTCGCACTCGTGATGGCCGCCGAGGACGACGGTGACCGCTCTCTGCGCGAAGAAGCGCACGCGGCCTGCGATTTCTTTGCAATGGGCTCGCTTCGCGAAGTTGCACGAGCCGTTTACTCGGGAGAACTGAACCGCGAGCGGCTCGCCGCCTTTACGCCGGTTGCAATTCGATTCGGGCGCGTCCGCAAGATTGCGCAGGAGGGGGCCGACCGGCTTGCGGCGCTCGCCCATCGCCTGATGGCTGCAGTGAAAGAGCCCAGAGCGGCATTGGCCGGCGGACTCTTCGCCGACGCGGACTTTTACGAGCGCGTGAGAGACGGCATTCTCGCCGCCATGCCGAGCGCCCAAGTCGGGCGCGCGAAGTACGAGCCCGCCGTGGGCGCGCTACTGCTCGCCTACCGCGAGCTGGGGCTGCCCGTGCCGGAGCTCCAGCTATGAGCGTGCTCGAAGCGCTGCGCGGCGGACTGGTCGTTTCCGTGCAGGCTTGGCGCGGTTCTGCGCTCGACGATCCGCAAGTTATCGCGGCAATGGCCGGAGCCGCGCAAGACGGAGGGGCCGTAGCCGTCCGTATCGAGGGCGTCGAGAATCTGCTCGCGGTACGTCAGCGCGTCGCTTTGCCGATCGTGGGGTTGGTGAAACGCAAATATCCCGGATTCGAGGCCTACATTTCTCCGACGCTTGCGGAGGTGGGATCGATTATCCGCGCCGGCGCCGAGATCGTGGCCTTCGATGCAACGGGCCGGCCCCGGCCGGACGGCAGCCTGCTCATCGATACGATCAGGGCCGTCCACGCCGCCGGCCGGCTGGCGATGGCGGATTGCGCTACCGCGCAAGACGGGGCAGCGGCGAGCGCCGCCGGCGCCGACATCTTAGCGACGACGCTCTGCGGTTACACGGCGCCGACTAAGAACCACACACTTCCCGCGTTCGATCTCGTTACCGAGCTTTCGCGACTGGGTAAGTTCGGCGTATGCGAGGGCGGGGTTCGCATGCCGGCCGACGTGAGGGCCGCGCTCGATGCCGGAGCCGATGCCGTCGTCGTCGGAACCGCCATCACGAACGTGGACTGGCTGGTTCGGGAGTTTGCAGGGGCAGCCAATAGGGGCTCTTAACAGCCCGTTTAGTCGGTGCGACTCGCGCGCGGAGCGCATATAGTACGGTGAGGGAGAGCATTATTTGGTAGAGAGAACAGCGCAGCCGGCCCGACTCGGTCGCGGCTTCTGGGTGGTCACTGCGGTCCTGGCGGCATTGGCGGTCGCGGCGATCGTCTTTTG
>Ga0265356_1000171_pt1 | contig 12002 bp, 12 predicted proteins | sample NZE4metagenome_FD_189075 | JGI IMG/M metagenome (GOLD analysis project Ga0265356, IMG submission 189075) | Rhizosphere microbial communities from Maridalen valley, Oslo, Norway - NZE4 | ecosystem: Host-associated > Plants > Roots > Rhizosphere > Soil | place: Norway: Oslo | collected 2017-09-15
CCCCAGGGTACGCGCATTGTTTGGCGCTAGTGCGCACCGACATCGCGGGGCTGATCCGTCCGGATACACCTGCCGGATACTCGCCTTCCGATTTACAGTCCGCCTACAACCTCACAAAGTACAGCTCGCATAACGGCGGCGGTAGAACCGTCGCAGTCGTCGACGCGTACGACGATCCCGACGCCGCGGCGAACTTGGCGGTCTACCGTTCCGCCTACGGACTGCCGAAGTGCACGTCGTCCAACGGCTGCTTCACGAAAAAGGCGTTCGGCTTACAGGGCAACTCCAGTTGGGGAGAAGAGGAGTCCGTCGACCTCGACATGGTTTCGGCCATCTGTCCGAAGTGCAAGATTTTGCTCGTTGAAGCGGCCAACAACGACACCGCCAATCTCGCGAGCGCCGAAAAGTACGCAACCGCCCACGCGGACTACGTCAGCAATAGCTGGAGCGGCAACGAAGGTTCGAAGGCGTACGACGGCGACTTCAACGTCGCCGGTGTCGCGATCACCGCGGCGACCGGAGACGACGGCTATGACAAAAACGCGCAGTGGCCCGCGATTCTTCCAACCGTGACTGCCGTCGGCGGAACGACGCTGTCGTCCTACAGCCCCCGCACGGAGAGCGCGTGGTCTTTCGCCGGGAGCGGTTGCAGTACGATCTATGCCAAACCGAGCTTTCAGCACGACCTGAACACCGGGTGTTCCGACCGTGCGCAAGCCGACGCGTCGGCCGATGCCAATCCGGATACCGGCGTTGCCGTCTACGATACCGATGGTGAAAGCGGCTGGCTCGTCTTCGGCGGCACTTCGGTCGCGTCGCCGATCATTGCTTCCGTCTTCGCGCTTGCCGGTAATCGGGCGTACAACAACAACACGCACCTTTACGCCCACAAGTCGAGCCTCAACGACGTCACGAGCGGGCAAAACGGCACCTGTGGCAAGCCGCTCTGCACGGCAGGTCCGGGGTGGGATGGTCCGACGGGGCTCGGCACTCCCAACGGCATCGCCGCCTTCTGATAGAAGCTCCGATTCGGCCGATTTCGTTGTCGCCGGGGGCCTCGTTTACCGTAGTAAACTTCGGCCCCCGGCTCCTAGAACTCGACTCGAATCAGAGCTTCTCTCGAACCCAGGTGACTCGCGTGTGCTCCTCACCGCAATCTAAGGTTAGGGCGCGAACGCACTCGGGTATTAAAGCAAGGTCTTTCTTGCACCTGAGAGGAGAGTTCTAGCGATGAGGTTTTTTTCAGGAATGACGGCGCTGGTTGCGACGATGCTGCTCGTCGGCGGCGCCTCGATCACGCCGGTTGCAGCCCAAGATTACGGCGTTCCGGCATACACGACGTGGCAGCCGGGCTGGGACACGCACCAGTTCGATAAGCACCACGTGATGTTGGGGACCGTCGCCGCTTTCACGCCGTATCGCCTGACTGTGGCGCGCCGCAACGGCGTCGTGCAGACCGTGGACCTCAAGCACGGCACGGTTATCTATCCGACCGGTGCTACGCCGGCGACGGGAGAGCGCGTCGCGCTCGTCGGCTACTACAGCAACGGCACGTTTATCGCCAACCGCGTAATCCTACATCCCTAGCGCAGGCCTTGCGACCCCGCCGCCTGCGTTCGCGCAGGTGGCGCAACAGTTCGTCGAGACGACTCGGGGCATCGTCGGGTTCCGGCTGCACCGAGTCCTCGACGTGCACGCGGGTTTCTCAAACCGCCACGAAGATCTCGTCATGACGGGAATCTCTCAAGACGGGACAATCGTTAAGGTGCATATCGTCAGTTACACGATCAATGGAAATCCGGCCAGTTCGTCGGCCGACGCGGAGATGACGCAGGCCTTCGAGCATCCCAAGCCCGGTACCGCATTCCAGGAGCCCTTCGATCCGCGGTACACCGGCGGATACTCCTACCATACGGCCGGTCCCTCGACGATCGCCTTTGCATCCAGCGTTCGCGATGCGGCGCATGGTAATGGAAGCTTTGCGTACGACGCGAGCCGTGACGTGGTCTGGTACGCCTATCAGCCGAATGCGCTGCCGCCGCACGCGACCTCCGGGACGATCCTCGATCGGCGTTCCGAGGTCTTACCGAACTATTGGGCCGTGACGCGAGAGACGCAGCAGTATAAAGGTCACTACGGCCCCTTTGCCGCCGCCGGCCTGCAGGAGCAGTACTACTCCGGCTTTAGTCGCTTCCCGAACCTGGAGAGCGCGCTCCGCTCCCTCTAAGAGGCGGGAAGGCTCTGCGCCGAGGCGGGAAGGCTTTGCGCCGCCCGCAGAAAAGCGTGAGCAGCAGAGGAGAAAAGCATGCCCGATTTTCTGAAGACGTTGTTCGTGAACCCGCCCACCTTCGAAGGCTTCGACGGCGGTGCGGGATCGCGGTATCAATGTCGCCGCGAGGTGCGGTCGTTCTGGTACCCGACGTGGCTGGCGCAGCCGGCCGCGATGGTGCCGGGAAGCCGTCTGATCGATGCGCCGCCCGACGGCTTGACGTTCGATCAGGTCGCCGCGACTGCGAAGGATTACGAATGCATCATCCTCCACACCAGCACTCCGTCGTTTAACAACGATGCTCGCTTCGCGGCGCGCGTCAAGCAAGAGAATCCCAAGGCGCTGATCGGCCTCGTCGGCGCGCACGTCGGCGTGCTGCCCGAGCAGTCGCTGCGGCTTGCGCCGGCGGTGGATTGGGTCAGCGTCGGTGAGTTCGACTATACGTGCGTCGACGTTGCATCGGGCAAACCGATCAGCGAGATCGACGGCGTTGCCTATCGCGAAAACGGCCAGATCGTGCGAACGCCCGAGCGGCCGATCATCATGGACATGGAAGCGTTTCCATCGGTGCTCGACGTCTACCGCCGCGATCTAACGATCCCAAACTATTTTAATGGCTACTTGAAGCATCCGTATCTCTCGTTCTATACGGGACGCGGCTGCAAGTCGAAATGCACGTTCTGCCTCTGGCCGCAAACGATCGGCGGACATCTCTACCGGTTCCGCAGCGTCGACAGCGTCGCGGCCGAGATGGTCCGGGCAAAAGCGATGTTCCCCGAGGTCAAGGAGTTCTTCTTTGACGACGACACGCTCACGGATAACGTTCCGCGAGTCGAAGAGGTGGCGCGGCGCTTGGGCCCGCTCGGCCTCACCTGGTCGTGCAATGCTAAGCCGAACGTGCCGCGCGCGACGCTCGAGGTGATGAAAGCCAATGGCTTGCGGCTCTTGCTGGTCGGCTACGAGTCGGGCAATCAGCAGGTGCTCAACAACATGAAGAAGGGCACGCGGCTCGACATCATCCGCCGCTTCGCAAAAGATTGCCACGAGCTAGGCATCAAAGTGCACGGCACGTTCATTCTCGGCATGCCGGGCGAGACGCCGGAGACGATTCGCGAGACGATCAACTTCGCTTGCGAGATGGATCCGGAGACGATCCAAGTCTCGCTGGCCGCGCCGTATCCCGGAACGTATCTCTACAAGCAGGCACAAGAGAACGGCTGGCTCGAGGCGCAAAGCGAGGAGCTGGTGGATACGCACGGCGTGCAGCACGCGGCGCTCAACTATCCCGGCTTAAATTCGACGATGATGTTCGAATCGGTCGACGAGTTCTACCGGCGCTTCTACTTCCGGCCACGCAAGATGTTCTCGCTGCTGGGCGGCATGATCGGCGACCGTCAGGTGATGAAGCGGCGCGTACGCGAAGGCGTGGAGTTCTTCCACTTCCTGCGCGAGCGCCGGCGCGAAACTGCCGCGGCACCGGGGAGCTAGTCGAGCGTCAGGACCGAAATGCTATATGCCGGAAGGGTTAGCGGTACGGTCGTTCGGACGGTGCCGAGGCTCTTGCGAACCGGGCCGATCCAGTGGTTCTCTTTGGATTTGTCGTACTGCGTTTTGCCGTAGCCCGTCAGCGTTGCAGTAAAACTCGTCTTTCCCGAACCGCTCAAACGCGCGTCGATCGCGATGGCCTTTAGCGTGTTGTTGAAGAGCACGAACGCGTAGCCGTTCGTCTGTGCGAAGCCGTATGCGCGCACGTCGGACGACAGCGACCCCGGCACGTTGACCGAGCGCACTTTCGATCCCGCGGGAACTTCGGCGGCGAAGAGCGCCATCACGCGTGCCGTCGGGAAAGGCGTTCCGCCCGGAATTTTCGGCGTGTTGGCGCAGCCTTCGTACGAATTCGGCAGGCCGTCGGAAAACAGCCCCTCGCTGCCGAAGTGCTGCCAGCCGTAGAGCTTCTTCGAATAGTCGCCGGTCTCGTCGCAGCTTCCATAGGCGAGCCACCACGTCGCCATGGGAACGCCGGCGTCGAGCAGCGTGCCGAGCATTTGCCCCAAGAACAACCCGTTGACGATCGAGACCGATTGCTTTCCTTCGCTGCCGGCGTCGTTGTTGAACTCGCCGAGATAGATCGGGACGCTCTTGGCAACGCCGGCAGCGTTCATCTGCTTGCGGAGGCCCACGAGATCGCCGGCGAAATTGTCGATCGCCGGGCCGAGAAGGAACGAATCGCTATCGACGTTGTACTGCGGATAATAGTGCAACTCGACGAAATCAAAGGGTTGCGCTTTGCGCAACACGACGTCGTTCCACGCTCGATCGTTCGGCGTATCCACGACGACACCGAGTTTGGCTTGTGGATTTGCCTTCTTTACCGCGGGATAGTAGCCCGTGCGAACGGCGTTCGAGTAGGTCACCGGATCGTGCGGTTTGACGTGCAGATCGTACTCCCACGAGCCGTATACTTCGTTTCCGACCGTCCAATACTCGGCGCGAGCGTGGCTCTTAGCCGCGCCCACCCAAGCGGCGGCTTCGCTCGGCTCGCCACCGGCGTCGCAGGCGCGATTGCTTCCGTAGTTCAGCGTGATCGCGACGTCGATATCCAACGGAGCCGAAAGATCGGCCATCAAGTGATCGAACGTCGCTCCCGGTGTAATGTAACCCATGTTGTTGCAGAGGGAACCGCCGTCTTCCCAATGGTAGGCGTCGGATTCCGAGCCGCCCGGAAAACGCACGAGTTTGATCCCGCTTTTGCGCAGCGACGGATTGACGAACGATTGCCTGAAATCGTACCAGGTAACGATCGATGCACCGTAGATATCGGGTGCGACGGCGGGGCCGCCGGAGCGCGCGTTGAGGTCGATCACCGGAACCTGCATGGATACGGCCGCCCCAGACGATGCCGGGGGAATCGTTCGCGCCGCCGTACACGAGGTGGCAATGATGAGAATGAGAACGCCGCCCAGCCCCAATCGGTATCGCATACGGACCTCCTGCGCCCAGTATAGTACGTCCGCGTCGTTACGGAGCTCCGGCGATTGACGAACATACGTTCGCATGATAGAGTCGGTAGCGTGATGAGGTGCGGCAAGTGAGCTGGCTTTCACGGATGCGCTCCTCACTCAGCCGCGCACGCGAAGTCTTTTCGGCGGTCGCGCGACTGGGCGCCGCGCAGCGGCCCTTGACGCCCGAGTTTTGGGACGAACTCGAAGATATGCTGATCGTCGCCGATTTTGGCGTACCCACGACTACGAAGATCGTCACCGGGCTCCAGACCGTCGCAAAACAGGAAGATTGGAAGACGAGCGATCAGGTCGTCGCGCGCTTTCGCAAAGATGTCGAGCGGTTTCTCACGCTGCCCGGTGCGGAGCTGAATCTAAAGCAGGTGCCGGCCGTGATCCTGATCGTTGGGGTCAACGGCAGCGGCAAGACGACGACGATCGGTAAGCTCGCAGCGCGGCTCCACAAGGAAGGAAAGCGCGTGCTGCTGGTTGCGGCCGACACGTTCCGAGCCGCCGCGGCCGAACAGCTCGCAGTCTGGGCCGAGCGCAGCGGCAGTACCGTGGTTCGCGGCGCGGAAGGTGCGGATCCGGCCTCGGTCGTTTTCGACGGCATGCGCGCGGCGAAGGCGCGCGGATTCGACGTCGCTATCGTCGATACGGCGGGCCGGCTGCAAACCAAAACCAATTTGATGGAAGAGCTGAAGAAGATGCGGCGCGTGATCGAGCGCGAACTCGGCGAGCCGCCGGCGGAGACGCTGCTGGTCCTTGATGGAACGAGTGGTCAGAACGCCATATCGCAGGCAAAACTCTTCAATATGGCAACGCAGCTCACGGGCATCGTGGTCACCAAGCTCGACTCCACCGCAAAAGGGGGAGTGCTCGTCGCCATCGTGGACGAGCTGGAGATTCCCATCAAGCTCGTCGGGCTGGGCGAGGGCACGGACGACTTACGAGCCTTCTCACCTCCCGAGTTCATTGACGCGCTCTTCGACGAGGCGGAAACCGCCGCAACATCGTGACGGTTCGAGCAGAATGCCATCCCCTTGGCACTTTGTCATGAGAGCGTGATACGCAAGGCGCCTAACGGCTTAGAGAAAGGAAACAGAATGGCTGCAGAAGACGAACGACAACTCGCCCTCGCCAATGCGCTCACACAAATCGAGCGCCAGTTCGGCAAAGGCTCGATCATGCGCATGGGAGATTTCCAGGAACGCATGGGGTTCGAGGTCGTGCCGACCGGCTCGATCGCGCTCGATTTAGCGCTTGGCGTGGGAGGGCTTCCCCGCGGGCGAATCGTTGAGATCTATGGCCCCGAGTCCAGCGGCAAAACGACGCTGGCGCTCCATGCCATCGCCGAGGCGCAGAAGACCGGTGGAACGGCCGCCTTCATCGACGTAGAGCACGCACTCGATCCCAACTACGCCGCAGCGCTCGGAGTCGACCTCGACAACCTGCTGGTCTCGCAGCCGGACACCGGAGAGCAGGCGCTCGAGATCGCCGAGATGCTGACGCGAAGCAATGCCGTCGACGTGGTCGTCGTCGACTCGGTCGCCGCGCTGGTCACTCGTGCCGAGCTGGAAGGCGATATGGGCGACGCGCACGTCGGCTTGCAGGCCAGATTGATGTCGCAGGCGCTGCGCAAGCTGACCGCCGCGATCTCTCGCAGCAAGACCGTGATGATCTTCATCAACCAGCTGCGCGAAAAGGTCGGCATCATGTTCGGAAATCCCGAAACGACGTCGGGCGGTCGCGCGCTGAAATTCTATGCATCCATTCGGCTCGACGTTCGCAAGCTCGAAACGATCAAAGTGGGCCAAGACAGCGTTGGAACGCGCACGCGCGTCAAAGTCGTCAAGAATAAATGCGCTCCACCGTTCCGGCAAGCCGAGTTCGACATCACCTACGGTCACGGCATCTCGAAGATGGGATCGATCCTCGACGTGGCGCTCGATCAGAACATCGTCGGCAAGAGCGGCTCCTGGTACACCTACGGAGAGCAGCGCATCGGCCAAGGACGCGAAAACGCCAAGACCTTCCTCGAGGAACATTCGGATATCGCCGTTGAGATCGAAAGCAAGATTCGGCAAGCACTCGACCCCCTTCGACAGGCTCAGGATGACAAGAGGGCTTCGAGTAACGGCAAGGCACCAGCAGTCGTCGCCTCGGAATAGCATGAGGTGCGAAAGCACCGCGCGACGGCGGTTCAAACTAATCTCGCGAGGGCCCGCCGCATGACGAGAGGGTACCCAGCCGCACGAGAACCGGTCGACGTGATGTCGTGAGGGCTCGGCACGACGAGCGAAGCCAGGATGGCGAGAGCGAGGAGGCCGGCAGCAGGAGCGCCGCACGGATGCGGCGCGACGAGCGTCCTCACGACGTCACGTCGATCGGTTCTCGTGCGGCGTATTGCGCCGCGCTAGCGATGCTGGCGAGGCGGCGGCTTACCGAGGCGCAGCTGTGGCAACGGCTCGAGCGCAAGGGCTTTAGCGACGAACTGACGCGTGAGGCGGTGGAGCGTTGCAAGCGCGAAGGGTTTGTCGACGATCGTCTCTATGCGACGCTCTATGTCGAGGGTAAGCGGAAGGCGGTCGGCGACAGCCGGCTCGTCGGCGAACTCATCCGCAAAGGGATCGACGGCGATGCCGCGACCCATGCGGTCGCATCGCTGGAGAACGATGAGGCGTCGCGATGCGCGCATGCGTTCGATCGGATGGTGAGCATGAAGCCCGATGTGGCGTATCCGTCCGTCGCGCGCCGTTTGGAGCGGCTCGGTTTCCCCGCCGCGACGATCTATCGAATCTTGCGCGAACACGCCGCCAAGTACGGTCCATTGGCGACCGAAAAAGAGGGCCTCGCGTAGCTGTCCCAATCGTTTCCGCGCTCGGGCACTGGTCCCGTCATGGCGACGCAAACGATTGTTCTAGCCGACGACGATCGGGCGATTCGTGAGCTGCTGACGCACCATCTCGAGCGTGAGGGCTTCGCGGTCGTCGGCGTCGCCGACGGCAACTCGGCGCTTCGCCTGGCGCGCGGTGCCGCGGATCTTCTGGTGCTCGACGTCGGGCTGCCCGGGGTCGACGGCTACGACGTCGCGCGAACGCTTCGCCGCGAAGACCGCGCGGTGCCGATCGTCATGGTGACGGGACGCTGCGATGAGCTCGATCGCGTCGTCGGTTTCGAGCTCGGCGCGGATGACTATCTCTGCAAACCGTTCTCTCCGCGCGAGTTGGTCGTCCGCGTCAAGGCGATCCTGCGGCGCGCCGGTCGACCCGTCGCGCAGGCCGGACCGCTCCTGCGCTTCGGCAGGCTCGAGATCGATCCGGCGGCGCGCGAGGCGCGCGTCGACGGAACCGACGTCAAGCTCAAGCCGCGCGAGTTCGCGCTCTTGATGGAGTTTGCAGGCAACCCCGGCGTTGCGCTCTCGCGAGATTGGCTGCTCCAGCGCGTCTGGGGCTTCGATTTCAACGGCGACGAACGAACGATCGACGTCCACGTCCATCGCTTACGCGCGAAAATCGAAGAACCGTGGGAGCTGCCGGCGATGCTGTGCACCGTTCATGGATTCGGCTATAAGTTTCTTCGGCCGTAGCGCGCTGGTGCATGGTGCTGGATCTCGAAAGGCTTGCAAACTCTATCGGCGAATGCGCGGTGTTGCCGACGGTGGGCCACGAGCTGCGCACGCCGCTAACCTCGATCCGCGGCTATATCGAGACCGTGCTCGATGGTCAGATCGACCCGCAGACGTCCCGCCGCTTTCTGGAAACGGCACGACGCGAAGCCCTTCGTCTCGGCCGGTTGATTGACGGCATGCTGGAGATCTCGATGCTCGAGCTGACGCCGAGCCTCGCCCAGTGCGACGTTGTCGAACAGATTCGCGCCACCGTCGATATCATTGCGCCGATCGCGCACAAGCGCGACGTCACGATTCGCACCCGCTCGCCCAAGCGCGCCGTCGCGCGCCTGGATGCCGATGAATGCGTTCATGCGCTCTCAAACCTCGTCGAGAACGCGGTGAAGCACGGCAGCGAGCACGGCACCGTCAAGGTCGCGTGCCGCCGAGCAGACCCGTTTGTCGAGGTTGCCGTGGACGACGACGGCGGCGGCGTCGATCCGGCGCGGCGAAAAGCGATCTTCGCACTGGGCGTCCGCGGCGTAGGCACGGACCGAACGGGCAGCGGCATTGGATTGGCCGTCGTCAGGGCCATCGCCGAACGCGCCGGCGGCGACGTCCGGGTGGAGTCGTCCTCGCTCGGCGGCGCCCGATTTGTTTTGCGCGTTCCGGCGGGATAGCGGGGTGGCCCCGTCGTAGATGACAGTCCGTGGCTATGTCCCGGGTTCCGTTCGCACATGCGAGTGAAGCCGAGCTCGCGCGGATCTTTGACTTCTATCAAATCGTCTGGCAGTACGAACCCCGCAGTTTCCCAATCGCTTGGAACGAACATGGCCGCCCCGTCGAGTTTTTCACACCGGATTTTTATCTTCCGGCGTACGATCTTTACCTCGAGCTGACCGTCGCCAAGCCGATCCGCAACTCGCGCAAAAACCGAAAGGTCCGCTTGCTGCGCTCGCATCATCCCCGCATCAACGTCAAACTTTTCAATCGCCGCGATGTCGAGCGTGTCTTCTCACGTTCGATGAAGCGAGCCTCATGATCGGGGATCCGCTCTTCGACTCCACGTCGATCGCTACGCGCGTCGCACAAATTGGATCGGCTATATCCCAGGACTATGCGGGGAAGGTGCCGGTCATGGTCGGAATGCTGGCGGCCAAGGACACCTTTCTCGCCGACCTCGCGAAGGCCGTGACGATCCCTTGCCAACTCGACGTCATCTCGGTCAACCGCTACGGCGACGGCGACGGCATCGTGTTGGAGAAAGACCTGGCCATCCCGATCGAGCAGCGGCACGTCATCCTCGTCGACGATACGGTCGATACCGGCCTGACGCTCCAATTCGTCGTCAAGACGTTGCTGGCGCGCAAGCCGGCCTCACTTGCCGTTTGCACGTTGCTCGACCGGCCGCACCGAAGAATCGCCGATATTGAAATTAAGTACAGGGGCTTCGAGGCCCCCGACGTATTCGTCGTGGGCTATGGACTTGGTTATCTAGGGCGCTATCGGGAATTGCCGGCTTTGTACGCACACGGAACGTGGCCCGCTTGACGGGCGCGAGGCTGGCGAGAATCACGATCGCCGCGCTCGTCTGTCTGGCCGCGATCGCGCTAGTTCCGGCTCGCAGCTTCGCGCTCGAGCTGCGCTCGATCGAACAAGCGGCAGCCGATTATCGCAGTCCCAACGGGCACCTGGAAGAAATGTTCCGCGCCGCCTTGCTCGATACGAGCCGCCTCGCGGAATACGCCCCCGACGGAACTGCCTACATTCCGACTGGGGACATTCCGGCCGAGTGGCTGCGCGACGCAAGCGCCCAGGCGCGTCCCTATCTGTTCTTCGCCAAAGAGGACCCCGACGTCCGCGGGTTGCTGCGCGCCATCATCGCGCGCATGGCCAAGTATCTGCAGATCGATCCCTATGCCAACGCCTACACGTTGGACTACCGCGTCTGGGAACAGAAGTTCGAGCTCGATTCGCTCGCCTATCCAACGGCGCTGGCGTGGAGTTATTGGAAGACTACCGGCGACGCTAGCATTTTCACCGGCGATTTTTCGACCATGCTCGACGACGTGCTGGCCACGATGCAGCGCGAACAGAATCACCCGCGCTATTCGCGCTACACGCATAAGGAGCTGTCCAATGACGGCGCCGGCCGGCCCGTGGGCTACACGGGAATGATTTGGACCGGTTTCCGGCCTTCGGACGACGCGTGTTACTTCAACTTCCTGATTCCATCGGAAATGTTCGCGGTCGTCGCGCTCGGCGACATGTCCGAGATCGAGCTCAAGGTCTACCACAACGTGGTCAAGGCGCGCGAGGCTCGCGCGTTACGCGACGAAGTGCAGCGCGGCATTCAGACCTACGGCCTGGTGCTCGTTCCGAAGTACGGCTACATCTACGCCTACGAAGTGGACGGTTTCGGCCATGCGATTCTCACCGACGACGCAAACATCCCCAGCCTGCTGGCCGCTCCTTATTTCGGCTACACGATGCCCAACGACCGCTACTACGAAAACACGCGACGTTTCTTACTCTCGCAGGACAATCCGTCATTCTACCAAGGCCACGTGGCGCGGGGGATCGGCAGCTATCACACGCCGGAGCACTATATCTGGCCGCTGGCCCTGATCATCGAGGGCATGACCGCGACGTCGGACGCCGAGAAACAGGACGTTCTCGGACAACTCTTGGCCAGCGATCCCGGCGATCATCTGTTGCACGAGTCGTTCAATCCCGATAATCCGCAGCAGTTCACGCGGCGCAACTTCGGCTGGCCTAACGCGTTGTTTTCCGAGTTTGTGATCACGCAGTTCGAAGGCGATCCCGGGATCCCGATGGGTGACACGAGCGACCTAGAGTTTCGCTCGGAGTAGCCCTTGAAGGCCGACATCATTCTCGGCTGTCAATGGGGAGACGAGGGCAAGGGCCGCATCGTCGATCTGTACGCCATCGATTACGACGTCGTCGCGCGATTTGGCGGGGGCGATAATGCCGGACACTCGATCGTCGTCGGCTCGCAAGAGCTAGCGCTGCGGATCGTTCCGTCGGCGGTGATGCATCCCGGCGTCGAGCTTTTTGTCGGGGGCGGGACCGTCATCAACCCGCAAACGTTGCTTGAAGAGTT
>Ga0265356_1000172_pt1 | contig 11961 bp, 9 predicted proteins | sample NZE4metagenome_FD_189075 | JGI IMG/M metagenome (GOLD analysis project Ga0265356, IMG submission 189075) | Rhizosphere microbial communities from Maridalen valley, Oslo, Norway - NZE4 | ecosystem: Host-associated > Plants > Roots > Rhizosphere > Soil | place: Norway: Oslo | collected 2017-09-15
CGCAGACAAGACCGCCGAGAGAAAGACCGGTTCGCTTATCCAGTTAACCCAGTCCGGCCAGGATACCGAACCCAAGTGGTCGCCCGACAGCCGCTGGATCGCCTTCCTCTCCGAGCGTAAGGCGTCCGCCGAGAAATCCGACAGCTCAGACTCCGATTCCGACGGCGACGCAAAGGACGCGAAGCACAAGGACCGGGCCAAAGACAAAGGCGGAGACACCAGCCAGATCTACCTGATTTCTCCCAGCGGTGGCGAGGCTTTCCCCATCACCACGGGCGACGAAGACGTCCACGATTTCTCTTGGTCCACCGACTCGCGCACAATTTATTTCGCTACGCGCAATCCCTGGACCAAGACACAAAAAGACGAATACAAGAAGCAATGGAAAGACGTGGTGCAATACCGCACCGCCGAGCGCGGCGACACCATCTATGCTCTCGACCTGGCAGCCGCAATCGAGCGCCACACCGCCTCCCCGGCGAAAGCGCAGAGCGACGCCGATAAAGACTCAACCGGCACGCCGGGAGCGCGCGCCATTGCAACTACGCCACTGCGCGTCGACGATCTCGTGACTTCTCCCGACGGCAGCAAACTGGCCTTTGCGAGCAACGCCATCAACCAGCGTCAGGAGAGGCCCGAAGATGTCGAGATCTACGTAATCGATCTGGCAACTGCTTCACCTTCCACTGCTCCCCGAGCTCTCACTCACAACCAGGCGGTCGAAGGCAGATTGCATTGGGCCAATGACAGCCGTCACATATTTTTCAGCGTGGAAGTCGGAGACGTGACCGGACCCTACCGCGATCTCCAGCCGCATCTCTATTGGGTGGATAGCGCAAGTGATGGCGGCGCAGTGCAGCAGTGGAGTAAGGATTTCATCGGTCCGGTAGAACACTATGCGGTTGCGGGCGACAACGTGCTCACCGCCGCGCGTGCCGGAACCGAAGTCCAAATCTATTCCGTCGCCAAGCCTTCGGAGTCGCTGCATCGCGTGAGCGCATGGCCCGGCTCTTACGAGGAAATTTCCGCGTCACCGCACTCCTCCCGCGTGGCCTTCGTCTACACCTCGCTGGGCAAGCCTGCGGAAGTCTATCTCGCCGATAGCGCAACCACGCTCGATCAGGCCAAGCCCATCACCGCATTCAACAAGCTGTTCACCGAGCGCGATCTACCCCAAGGCAAGCCCTATCAATGGAAGGCGGAAGACGGCATCACCGTCGAAGGCATGCTGATTTATCCTCCAGGCAAATTCGAGGCCAAGCATCTCCCCATGTTGACGTTGATTCACGGCGGACCCGCCGACGCCGACGGCAATGCCTTCGCCGCTGACTGGTACGAGTGGGCCGCGCTCGCCGCCACCAACGGATGGCTCGTGTTCCGCCCCAACTACCGCGGTTCCACCGGATACGGCGACAAGTTTCTGCTGCAGATTGTCCCCGTCATCGTCTCGCGTCCCGGCAAAGACATTCTCGAGGGCGTCGACGCGCTGGTGAAAGACGGCATCGCCGATCCCGACCATCTCACCATCGGCGGCTACAGTTATGGCGGCTACATGACCAACTGGCTCATCACCCAGACCACGCGCTTCAAAGCCGCAGTCACCGGTGCGGGCGCGGTCGAGCACATCGGCAACTGGGGCAACGACGACACCACCATGGACGACGCCTATTTCCTCGGCGGACGTCCTTGGGAAGCCCAGCAGCGTTATCACGACGAAGCAGCGATTTTCCAGATCGATAAAGTCCGCACGCCCACGCACATGGTCGCTGGCGCCGACGACATCCGCGTCGCGGTGCTCGAAGATTATTTGCTCGAGCACGCCTTGTACTCGCTGGGCATTCCGAACGCTTTGCTGATCTTCCCCGGCGAAGGCCACGGCCTCGGCAAGAATCCCTGGCACGGCAAAATAAAAGTCCGCGAAGAATTAAACTGGCTGCAAAAATACGGAGGCGTCCCGGCTGGGAACTAAATGGAGGGGCGGACGCCCTCTGACCACTGATCCCTGGCCACACTGGTTCTACTTCGCGGCCATCTTCACGCCATGCGAGCTGGCTGCGTACCGCGCGATGCCCTTGTACAGGGCTTCGGCGATTTGTTCGCGGTAGCCGTCGCTGCGGAGTTTTTGCTCGTCGGTGGGACTGCTGACGAAGGAAACTTCCGCGAGAATTCCCGGCATGGACGTCTCGGTGAGCACGACGAAGCTGGCTTCCTTCACGCCGCGGTCGCGCAATCCGGGATTCCTGGCCGCCAGGGTTCCGTAGAGTGATCGCTGCACGCTGTCGGCAAGGCGGCGCGATTGCTCGATTTTCTCGTGGAGCTCCGCCGGTGTGAGCATGACTGCGGCGGCGGGTTTGCCGTTGGCGCTGGCCCGCGTATCCACATCTTTCGCGTTCGGGGCGGAGAAGAAATTCGTGTAATACGTCTCCACGCCGCGCGCCGAAGGCAGATCGCTGTAGTTGGCGTGGACGGAGACAAATAAATCCGCCTGCGCCTGATTGGCGATTCCGGCGCGCTCGTCGAGCGGAATGTAGTTGTCATCCTGGCGCGTGTAGATGATCTCCGCGCCCAGACGGCTTTCGAGCAGCTTGCCCAGCCGCTGCGCCACTTCGAGCACCAGATCCTTTTCCAGCAGGCCGCGCCGTCCGACGGTGCCCAGGTCCCATCCGCCGTGGCCGGCATCGACCGCGATGCGCAGCTTGGGCACGTGCGCGCGCAGCTGCAAATCTTCTTTTGTTGGCGGAGGCACGACGATCGCCATCAAGCTCTTCTCTGGTCCAGCGTTCGGAAACAGGTCGACCGAAGTATTCGGAGCGGCTCCGACTTTGTTCACCTGCAACACCAGCCGATACGGATTCGGTTCCAGGCTTACGGAGACTTTTGCGTCGCCTTTGGTCTCCAGCACGATGCGGGTCATGCCCGTTACCGGCTGTGCTATGCGAATGCGGTTCAGCAGCGCGTCCCCAACTTCTAATGTCTTGCCAGCCCACCCGGGCGCGAGCGCAGTATCGCGCAAGTCAAAGTAGGTGCGGTCGGGACCGCTGATGTGGTGATACTCATATTGCACCTGATCTTCGAGGTCGATAACCACGGTGGTGGCGGCGTCAGCCGACGACCAGTGGCGGATGCCGGTGACGCGCGGAAACTTCGAGAGTTCCTGTGTTGTGGCTGGGGTCATCGCTGGCTCGGCCGTGGAAAGGGAATCGGCGGCAGGTTGGGCTGCGCTGGCGTCTGCATTTGCCGAAGAGGACGCTGTGGTTGCCGGACTCGACTCAGCGCTCGTCGGCTGCGAGCCGAGCGGCTTCAACTCCGGCTTGTGCGATTGCACCATGGAGCTGCCCAGCTGTTCGTTGTTCAACTTCAACCAAATTCCGCCTGCGACTACAGCGACAATCACCACCAGCACAAGCGCGAGCAATACTCCATGGCGGTTGCCGGCGGCCGCTATGTTTTCGACTTCGGTTTGCGGCTCAACAAGCTTCTGTTCAGCGAGCGTCGGCTCGGCGAGCTTCCGCTCGGCAACCGCTGGCGCAGCGACGATTGCTGCAGCCATTGGCGCCTCGGCAGCCTTTGGTTCGACAAGCCTTGGTTCAGGTATTTTTGGTTCGACGGGCTTTGACGCGGTGGGCTTCGGCTCGGTGAACTTCGGCTTGAAGATTTCGGTTTCAGCAATCTTGGGGAGGTCGGGAATCTTTGCGAGGGCAATCTCGCTGATTACCCCGGCCGCGGATTCCGATGTGGATGCTTTCTCGGGTGACGCAGGTTTTGGGCGGAGGTCGGCGACCACCAGCTTCTGCTCACCTGCTGCCCGCTCGATTTCGTGCGCGGCCGGTGCCGACTGCCGCGCGGGATGTTTTTCGGGAGGCACCGCCGGCTGCGCTTCAAGAACACTCGCGTGCGCAACACTCGGTTCCAGAACGCCGACGTTCGGCGCTACCTCCAGCTTGGTCGCCGCTACTTGCGCGGCTTCTGCGAAGCGGTCTTCGTCTTCGGGCTTGAGCGCTCCCAGGATGATTTCCGCCAACAACTCCAGGCTGCGCACATCGCTGTCGTTGAAGCCGAAGGGTTCAGCTGAGAAAGCTTCGAGGAGACCGATCACGCGCCGGCGTCCGCAAAGCGGTACCGCCACCATCGAGCGCGCGCCCAGGCGGCGGCAGGCTTGCAGATTTACGCGATCGTCGGTTTCAGTATCGTCGGCGCGCACGATCTGCGCGGTGCGGAAGCAGGCGCCGGAAAATGCAGAGTCGCGGTCGATGCGCGCGCCCACGTCGGGCTTGATTGTGCCCGCCGAGGCGCGCAACACGATGTCATTATTTTCCGCGAGCGCGATCGCTAGGCCGTCCGCGCCGGTGATGGCGATGGCACGTTCCGCCACCAGTTGGAGAACTTCGTCGAGAACGAACTGCTCGCCGGATTCAAACTCCGCCAGCGCAATCGCCTCGAAACCGCCGTGTCGCGCAGCTAACGCGCGTCGCCGGCGTACGTGCTCGTGCAACGCCGAAAACGCGAGCAACGCCTGCAACGCATCGCGGCCGGAGGGCCGCTGGTCGAAGTTATCGCGGAAGTCATTGCGGTCCAGAGCCGGATGTGTAGCGGGGTTCTTTACTCTCGGCCATGCGGGCGCATTATTCCCCAGGAACTCCGCGGACGCGTCAAGACCGGGTTTTGTGGGGGTCGTCGCCATTCCGAAACACACCACTGCCTCTCTAACGTTAGCGATCTTTGATCCACAAGGCAATTACTAGGCCATGACCCTTCGGCCATGTCCTTTGGTAATCCGGTTCTCCGCCCGTACTCAGACTCGAACAAAGGGCGAACTCTGCATTCGCGCCGCGGAAGCTGGAGTAGAATCCTCCGAACCGGGCTGATCGATTTCACGTTCCTGATCCGAGTCCGAGGCAAGCGTTGCAGAGTTATGACGGATCCCCACCAGAACCCCCCGAGTCCCGCGCTCTCCGCGGCAATCGCGCTGGGAATGCTGATGATGGTTGCGGTTCCCGCGGCGATTACTCTGCGCAGTGTTCGCGCGCCTGCGACGCTCGTTGCGACGAGCTCAAATCCTTCGCCCTACGGTTATACCTGGAGCCTGCTGCTGTTTGTTGTGCCGATCCTGGTAATCTTACTTTGGTTTTTGCCGAGTGAGGGCCTCGAGATTCCGCAACGCGCTTTCTGGCGGACCATCGTGATTCTTGTTCCACTGGGGTGGTTGCTCGACTTTCTCTTTGCGCAATTCTTTTTCTGCTTTCCTAATCCACGGGCGACTTTGGGGATTCACGCCTGGGCGCTGGGCAGGCCCGTGCCCATTGAAGAGTACGTTTTCTACTTGACTGGATTCATCGCGGTGCTGCTGCTCTACGTGTGGCTGGGAGAGTATTGGCTGGCTGCATACAGCGTTACAGATTATCCCGGCGAAGCTCGCAAGTTAATTCGTTTGCTTCGCTTTCACCCGGCGTCGTTGATCGTTGGAGCGGCTTTGATCGGAGCGGCATGGATCTACAAGGAGCATTGGGCTTCCGCTGGCGCGCACGACGGATTCCCGGGGTATTTCACTTTCCTCGTGGCGGGAGCGCTGGTTCCTTCAGTGAGTTTCTTTCCCGTTACCCGGTACTTTATCAATTGGAGAGCGTTCAGTCTCACCGCATTCTTCATGCTGTTGATCAGTCTGATGTGGGAAGTCACGCTGGCTCTGCCTTATGGCTGGTGGAATTTTCAGCATCGACAGATGATCGGACTGTTTATAGGCGCGTGGAACGATCTTCCCATTGAAGAAGTATGTCTGTGGTTCGCCGTGACCTACGCGACCGCGATCGTTTTGAGATCGTGAAACTATGGCAGGCTTCTGGACGCACCATGAAAGAAGCTTTGGTGGGCTCGAAGGTTCGGACTACGACCCGGCTGTGATCTGAACTCATCCGGAAAGCACTCGTCCTTCGCCCACGAACCATTCCAGTTACTCCAGCCTCGCCGCCCTAGGCAGATAAAATTTCAAGAGATCGTCTTCGTCCGACCTGCGATTCTCCGGCGGCGAGCATGCATGCAGCATCCACTTCCACGCGTCGAGCCCGTGCCCAGCATCGGCAGAACCTGCACACCCTGACGTATGTAACTCTCGACGAGGCCAATGGCGGCATTGTTCGCAATCTAAACCACGAGGGCATTGCCATTCAGGCGGTTGGAGCTTTGCGGTTGTACCAGCGCGTGCGTGTGCGTTTTGAACTTCGGCATCCGCGGATCAAGATAGATTCTAAGGGCGAAGTGGTTTGGGCAGAGGCCTCCGGACAATGCGGAGTTCGCTTTCTCGGCCTTTCCTCCGAGGCGGTTCGCCAGATTGACGAATGGATCCTTGGAGACCTGCTGGATTCCGTTCCGTCGCGAAGCAATTCCATCTTCGGCGCCCAGGTTGACGCCCGCGTTGAGAGCGACAGTGATGGATTGTTGTTGTCGCCCGGCGCCCGCAACGTGATTCAACTCCAACCGGAACGCGCTGACGGGCAGCCGGTGCCGTTGGAGACGATCGACACGACTATCGATGAGATGAACCTCGGCGAGGCGAATCCCGGCGAGATGATTGATACAAAGGCCGATCTGGGCGCGTTTGTGCGTACTCGGCCCGAACTGGATTGGCTTTCCCGCCCGCTTTCTGGAAGGCAAATGGCGTGGACGCTGAATTCACTGATCGTGTTCGCGGCACTGCTTCTGTTCTCGCTGGTTTTCCTTGCGGTGACTCAGCACCTTCCGCGATGGCCGCTCGACCTAGAGGCGGGATTCTCGGCCGCCATTTTTGTGAGTGCGTTTTACTGGGTATTTTCCCGGCTTCTCGGGGGTTCCAGTCTGGGGGCGCGCTTGGCGCGGTTGGCAGAATCAGATGTCCCCGGCGATAACGAAACCAGAGACTGTGCGCGTTTCCGTTGAGAGGAAAGTTCGCGAAGCAAAGCGCTTCGCGATTCGGAGCAGACTAATTCTGGAAATATTGCTGCGCCAACCAGAGTTGCAGAGTCCGCTGCTGACGAGGCGCCACTTTCACAAAGCGGATGCCGACGTTCCCACGCGAATCTTGCCACGCAACTTCGGCGTGGGCTTTCAACGTGTTTTTCGCTCCGGGCAGGTCGAACGAAAGCTGGAACGGCTTCTTCATTTCCACCGGGGAGTCGGAGTGAACCTGCAGGCCACCCTGGCTGACGTTGATGAGATGCGCTTCGATGGGGGAATTGCGGTTGCAGTTCAACGATACCGGCACTTCAAGGCCCGCGCGGTGATAGCGGAGTCGTCCGTCGAGAATCATGTTGCGCGCCGCGGATAGCGTGCGCACGGCTTGTTCCACAGAAATCGGCTTCTTGAAAGCGAACAACGCGCCCGTCACTTCGACGGTTTGGGACGATGGCGCTCCCATAATGACAAGCGGCACGGTGTTCAACTGACGTTCGCTTTGTTGCAATTCGTGGAGAAACTGGGCGCTGCCGTTGAGATCGCAGTCCACGATGAGGGCGTCGACTTTGGAACGGGTGAGCCGGCTCATGGCCCGCTGGGGTTCTTGTTCTACGGCGACATCCATGTGCAGGCCGCCGAGGATGCACTCCAGAACGCTGACTTCCTGCCAATCGCGAGAAACCACCATCGAGGAAAGAGTCATGGATTGAATCTAGCCTCAGATGGTACTCAGCCGTAGATAACTAACGTAACGAGGGAGGGCGGCGGACTCCAGGCTTCGGGCCTTCAGTCGTGGGCGCGCCGGGCTTCGCCCAGGCTTTGACAGCCGAGGCGGCTATCTCTACATGGATCGAGACGGCTTCCGGCGTTCGAGTTCAATGTTCGCTCTTTCGATACCACTCCACGGTGCGGCGTAGGCCCTCTTCGAAATCTACTTTCGGTTTGTAGCCGAGGTATTTTTCTGCTTGCGAGATATCGGCCAGGGAATGCTTGATGTCGCCGCCGCGCTCGGGACCGTAGTTGGGCTGTCCCTTGTAGGCAGTCATGCCGCGCAGGAGTTGGAAGGTTTCGTTCAGGGTGACGCGGCGTCCCGTGGCCACATTAAATACTTTCCCAGCTGCTTGAGAGGGCGCAGCGTGGCACGCCAGCAGATTCGCTTCGACTGCGTTGTCGATGTAGGTGAAGTCGCGGCTTTGTTCGCCGTCGCCGTAGATGGAGGGCTGCTCTCCGCGGAGCATTTGGGTGATGAACTTGGCCAGCACGCCCGAATACTGCGACGACGGGTCCTGATGAGGTCCGAAAATATTGAAGTAACGTAGCGATACTGTCTCCAAGCGGTAGCAGCGGAAGAACGAAATCATGTAACGTTCGCTGGCCAGCTTGGCAACCGCGTAGGGAGAGATGGGATCGGGCGTCATCGCTTCATGCTTGGGCAAGGTTGGAGTATCGCCGTAGGCCGACGACGAGGCGGCGTAGACCACGCGCTTCACTTTGGCATCGCGCGCCGCCACCAGCACGTTCACGGTGCCGTCTACATTGGCTTGATTGCTGCCCACGGGATCGAGCACCGACTTTGGGACCGAGGGAATCGCGGCCTGGTGCAGAACAAAGTCGACGCCCGCGGACGCCTTGTGCATAGCGTCGAGATCAAGAATATCGGCTTCGCGGAAGTCGATTCGCGACAGAATCTCCTGCAGGTTTTCCCGTTTTCCAGTGGCAAAATTGTCCACGCCCCGAACCTGTTCGTTCTTTGCCAGCAACGCCCGCGCGAGCGACGATCCAATAAAGCCGCCAATGCCCGTGATGAGATAGAGAGCCATATCCTTCCATCATAGCCAACGAAGGGAGTTCTGTGGGGTGGTGGAGTTGCGGTCGTTACTCCGCCCGGATGGCCCGGGCTGGACGGAAGGGGCGTTGGGCAGGCCGGAGGTCGGGAGCCTAGAGAGGTCCTTGCCCTTGTTCCGGCAGCCTCTCGTCGCCTAGGCTCTTCCGCAGGATGCGCAAGAATTCATTCCAGATGAGTAACTGGTGGCTTTCGAAGAATTCAGCCAGCGCGCGGAGGGCTGCGGTTGCGTCAGCGGGCAGTGAGATGAACATCAGTGCGCCGCCCCAGTCTTGCGCCATAACATTCACGGCAGACAAACTGCTTCGCTCCGTTCCAGCCGCAGACACGTGCATCAAGCTGGGACGGCCGAGCCATTCGGAACTCTCTTTATTGATCGGAGGGTAATAACTCGGCGCTTCCAGTTTGCTCTGACGCTTGCTTGATTCGCTTCCACAACTCTTCGCGGCCGGCTCCCGTCTTGGCCGAGTAAGGCACGATGTGGGCCGTGGGATATTCCTTGGCTAACGTCTTCAGCGCGCTGTGGAGTTGATTGTTCGAAAGCCGGTCACTCTTGGTGGCGACCAGGAGAAAGTCGCGTCCCGAGCTAGTGAGGAAGTCGATCAACTGGCGGTCGGGCGGTTGCGGAGGCACGTTGGCATCCACTAGCGCGAGACACAGCGCCAGCGTGGGGCGGTCGTTGAGATAAGGCTCGATGAATTTCGGCCACTCCGCGGAAATTTCGCGTGAAAGTTTCGCGTAGCCATACCCGGGCAGGTCGGTGAAAATCAGCTCGGGCTGGGGCTTTCCGGCCCAGCGGATTCCGAAAAAATTGATGCTGCGGGTACGGCCGGGAGTAGAACTCGTGCGGGCCAGCTTGCTGCCTACGAGAGAGTTGATCACGCTGGACTTCCCAACGTTCGAACGGCCCAGGAACGCGATCTCGGGCAGGCTGGGCTCGGGGAAGTGAGCCGCGTCGGTTGCCGCAGCCAGAAACTGCGCCATCACTCTCATAATCAAGTGTGCAATGGCGAGCGGCAAACATGCAAGCGGAAGCGGTGATACAGTTTTTGTTCGCGGGGACCGTGATCTTCTTCGAGACAGCCCGGTTATTGTTTCGCTCACATGAGGGTCGGGATGAGGAAGAATTCATCCGCATGCACACTGACCCGGAAGTCCGCCGGTATGTGGGCGGGCAGGCATGGTCTCGGGAGAACGCACGCTCTCGATTCCGGAGCCAGTACCTTGGGAAACCGTCGCGGATGTATGGCTTGTGGGCAACGATTCTGAAGGACGAGCAGAAATATGTCGGGTGCTGCGGCCTGCGGGCCGCCCGCGAGGCAAACGCCTCGCATCTTGCCTACCCCTTTGCGCGGCCTTATTGGGGAAGAGGACTTGCGTTCGAGGCTTCCACGGCGTTTATCGATCTGGCATTTACACGACTGCAGCTGTGCCGCCTTCTGGCGGATGTGGACGAACGCAATGCTGTGTCGAGACATATTCTGGGGAAGTTCGGCTTCAACGTAGAGGGGCGACAGGAACTTGCAGCCAGCGGCCGCGTGATATTGCGGTATGAACTTCGATCGCCGGGCGCGAGAGAAGTAAAGCAGAAAGCTGGCAAGCCTGAAAACGAGGATCTCGGTCCGGTGGTCTCCTAGCCCCACTCTTAGGACACTGCCCTTGGCCTGAGGCCAGTTCCCCGATTAGCGCGCGGGTTCGCGGCGAAATTGCTTGCTCAGCGTAAGGGCCTGGTGCTGATATGACGATCCGATATTTGTGCCGTAGATCTTGCCCGGGCGGCTCAGCAGCGGCATATAGTTCAGCCGGCCCACAAACTGGCCGTGCTCGATCAGGAAGGGAACTTCATGGGCCCGAACTTCAAGCACGGCGCGAGTCCCCTTGATGTCGCTTGAGCCGTATCCAAAACCAGGATCGAAAAATCCTGCATAGTGAATTCGAAACTCGCCATCCGCGGGATCGAAGGGGACCATTTCTGCCGCGAACTCTGGAGGAACGCGCACTCGCTCGCGCGACGCCAAAATATAGAAGTCCCCGGGTTCGAGAATCAGGCTCTTGCTGGGATTCTGATGACGAACTTCCCAGAATTCCTCGGTCGGATAGTAGTCAATGCGGTCCAGTTCGATCGCGGGAGCGTAGCGCTTGGCCCGGTAGGCAATGATTTCGCCCGGTTCAGCAGCTTCCAGATTCACGGTGATTCTCAAGCCGCGCTCAACTTTTGCCTTGCCCGGGCTGTCCTCGTCCTCCATGTAGACGAGCGGAACGTCTTGATTCAAATCGCGAATCGTTTTGTCGCCGGAGACGGGATTGCCTTGCACGAACCGCAACTGGCTCAGCCTCATGCCTGCTCGAATGGCGACCGTAAACGTGCGCGAGACAACCTCGGCGTAGAGTTTGCCTTTGTAGCCCGGCGGCACATGGTCGAATTCTGTGCCGTAGTCCGTGATCAGGCGCGTGAAAATATCGAGACGTCCGGTGGTGCTCTTGGGGTTCGCTTTGCCGGAGATATTTTCCGGCAGGTTCAGTTCCTCGATTAAAGGCACGATGTAAACGCAGTCTTTTTCGAATACGGCGGAGCCGGTCAGGTCGACTCGCGTCATCCGCAATTCTTTGATTTTGGCTTCGACCGTGCTGTTCGGTCCGGGCAGAAAACCTGCACGCACTCGATGCGCCATATCTCCGAGCCTCAAGTCGAGACTCGCGGGCTGGACGTGCTCGGGGTTGATGGCGGGCCGGGCGCTGATGTTTCCGCGGGCGATCAGGTTGGTGATTTCCTGCGAAGGCAGGATTCCCGTTGTGCGGGTTCGAGCCTCTTCAGCCGGCAACTCCGAGCCATGCTCAAAAGCGATTTGACCTTGGTTGGACGCGGACATCTTCAGACTCCCCTTTGGGCTGGACGAAAAGCGCGAAAGTCGATTCTCTAACGAGGACTGCTGTACACCGGCTGGAAAGTGCTTTTACTGTAAGGAGGCAAGAGGAAACGTGTCAAGTCAGGCACAATACTGTTCATTTTTACTAACATCCTTGATCGTAGAGACGTAGCTGGCTACGGCTCTGCCGGAAGCGTCTCAGGTCCTGCGGGTTCATTGACGCCGCCGGCAGAGACGTTGCCAGCAACGTCTTTACGAAGAAAAGAGCCTGCGCGGGCAGGCTCTTTGCACAAACTGAGAACTGAGAGCTACTACTGATGTGCCGCT
>Ga0265356_1000173_pt1 | contig 11952 bp, 6 predicted proteins | sample NZE4metagenome_FD_189075 | JGI IMG/M metagenome (GOLD analysis project Ga0265356, IMG submission 189075) | Rhizosphere microbial communities from Maridalen valley, Oslo, Norway - NZE4 | ecosystem: Host-associated > Plants > Roots > Rhizosphere > Soil | place: Norway: Oslo | collected 2017-09-15
CCGATGGTCGAGTTCGTTGAGGCGGATGTTCGCCAACGCGGACGTTTCGCCGAGCTTCTCAAAGACGTCGATCTAGTGCTGCACCATGGTGGCCTCGCAACGGTTCCCGGCTGTTCCGACGATCCGCTCCTCGCTTTTGACGTTAACGTCCAAGGCACGATCTGCCTCGCGGAATCGGTGCGCACTGCGTCGCCGGGAGCAACCTTCGTCTTCGCATCGTCGGCTGCCGTCTACGGACCACATAAAGAGCCCACGCTATGCACGGAGGAGGACGTGCCGGCGCCCAGCTCCGTTTACGGCGCCTCGAAGTTAGCCGCCGAGGCCGGCCTTCTTGCGCTGCGCGCCTCCTTCGGCCTCGACGTGCGAATTGTGCGTTACGCGAACGTCTACGGGCCACGTCAACCGCGCTACATCATGTATGACATGTATCACAAGATCCGCAAGTCAAATGGCAGGGTCGCCGTCCTCGGTTCCGGGAAGCAGCTGCGCGACTTTATCTTTGTCGACGACGCAGTCGCCGTAACGCTAGCCGTTGCCAGTCAGTCGGCCAACGACGAGCGCAAACCGATTTATAACGTAGGGACGGGAGTATCGACGAGCGTGCTCGACATCGCGGCGCACGTTGCGCGAGCGATGGGCCGCAGCGACGTTCGATTCGAAACGACGCAGTCTTCCTGGATCGGAGACATCGACTATCTTCTTCTCGATCCAAACCGAACGCGCGAATGCATTTCGGCGGCAGTACCCGTGGAGGAAGGCATTCGCAGATTTATTGCGTGGATCGGCACTCAACCGGAGTCGTCGCCTTAGTCAGCACCAAGGCGAAGTTCAGATACAAATTCGGTGAAACCTTTTGTAAATCGCGTATGCGATGGATGGCTGGAACGAGCCGATTTGCGAGCGCCGGTTCGATCACGCGCGATCTCACAGCCGGAACGCTATAATGTCGCCCGAAGCGATTGGCGTATCCAAATACTGCGATCTTCGTTGCCCCTTCGTCGAACGGCACCGACCGTGCGAAAAGGGGATCCGTCATATTCACGAACTGCTGGTGTAAATACAGCGGCAGAATAACCACCCTACCGTTGGGGCGCAATACGCGGCCGGCTTCCTGAATAAACCCGGTGTCGGCACCCAGCTCGAAATGCTCGAACGAACAGTGCAGCGTCATGCCGTCAACGGATTCGTCGGGCAGAGCCATCGAGGCAGCGCTTCCGCCGAGCCTGTCGCCATGCAGCCCCGGCTTAAATTCGAGGTCCTGCACTATAACGCGATGCCCTCGGCGTCGAAGGATGTCGGGAAAGGGCGACCTGCATGAAGCGACGTCGACTAAGATCGCACCCGGTTTGGGCGCGAGCAGGTCCAGCGAAATCTGATGCTCGAGGAACTTTTCCGTTCGGTTCACGACGTAGGCGAAGCTCGAATACCTCGCCTCGCGAAGCCAAGCTTCGTATTTGCCGGCATTGGCTGTGTACTCGCGCAATTCTACGTTTGGCTCGCTCCGTAGCGCCGTGCATATCGCGTTACAGTCGGGCGCCGGAAAATCGCTACGCGTTTCGGGATAGCGCCGCACGTATCCGCGGGCGCCGGCCCGGCTTCTCAGCGAGGCCGCGGCCTTCGTCGCATAATAACTCATCATCGATAGCGTGCTGGGCACTTGAGTTCTAGTTACTGATCGCGGAACCGATCGGTTCGTGCACGCCGGTAACCTTTTTGGTGGGAGAGTCGCCGGCCGGGTAGGCCCAGAGGTCGACGCTGCTTGAGGCATAGTCGCAGTACTGGTAATCCCCGCCCACTACCGTCTTACCGCTGACAATCGAAGCTTGCACGACGTCGCAGGCCCCGGTGAAGGGTGTCGTTCCGGTGATCGTCCCGCTGCTTCCCGAAATCGAGGCCTCGTAGAAGCAAGAGGCGTCCGCGCCACCGCAGCGCTGATCTCCAAGCACGAGCGATTTGCCGACCCACGTGACCGTGCCAGGGAAGCTGAGAGTAACGCCGCTAAGGGCGACCGTCGACATCGAGCTCTTGCCGCTGGGAAGAACGGAGAGGATATAAAAGCCGCTGGGATCTCTGCCGCTGGCGTAGAGGTTCCCGCTACTGTCGTACCCATCGAAGTAGTAGTAATACTGGCTCGAATTCTTGTAAGATTTCGGCTTGCCCGAGGCACCCTTATACACTAAAACGGCGCCTGCGAGCACGTGAAGGTTGAAGATATTCGTGACCGCGAGGTCTCCGGTTTTTCCGTCGACCGCGCAGCCAAGCGGGTATCCGGTCGGATCGCTCAGCGCTTTGATCTGTTTCGTTCCCCCGTGCGCGAATTGGACGATCTCTCTCTTATTCGTGTTCGCGATCCAGACGTTGCCTTTGCTGTCGGTGCACTCGCCTTGCGGCTCCGCAAAGCCTTTCAGAGTGCCCGTTAACTTCAGAGCGGGGTATTGGTACACGTACACGTCATTGGTTGCCGCGTCGGAGACGTAGAGGAGATCGCTCGTCTTACCTGCGGGAGACATCCACGACTCGCCGCGGTCCGGCTGCACCGCCAATCCGGCGCCCGTTACAACTCCCAGGGTGCTCCGCGCGTTAAGCATAGTCTGTGCCGATTCGATTCCACTCGAACTCGCCGTCTCGAGCCCGGAGCTAGCTCCACCGCCGCAGCCCGCAAGGAACGCAACCACTGCCGCAGTGCATACAACCAGCTTGTCCCCGTTCCAAATCGTCATTTTGAAGATCGCTCCGCTTTGGCGTTTTCAAGCAACAGGTCGCGTCAGCAATTGAAGGCTCCGCTTTTTGCGTCTTGGCGAGCGTTGATAACCTCACCTGCCGGTAACGCGACGTGCAATCGCCGGTAACGCGACGTGCAATCGCCGTTAACGTGCCGATCGCTGTTAACGATCGCTGTTAACATGTCGAACGATGTTAACGTAGCGCGGGCGAATCCCGGAGTTGCGATGACTTGCGGCAGATGGGCCGCCCGCCTATACTGCGAGAAGTGCTCGAGGCTTCATCGTTTCCGTAGGAGGAACTTTTCTATGAAGATGTTCTCGCGTCCGGCGTCGTCTGCGTTCGGCGCTTGCGCGGTTGCTGCCATCCTCGTCGGTTGCGCCGGGTCACAGACGGATTTGGGGGTATCGGCGCCGCAGCAGAACGCCGCGCAGGCTAACTCCACGATACGTTCGGGCGCCACGCAGAGCCTTTTGTACGTCTCCAATGTTAACGGCAATAACGTTACCGTGTACGGATATCCAAAGGGCAAGTTCGCGAGAACGTTGGCAGCGTTCCAGGGGCCGGAGGGCGAGTGCATCGACAGTAAGGGTAACGTATGGATTGCGAACGATGCTGCGAACGACATCGTAGAGTACGCCCATGGCGGCTCAAAACGGATTGCGACCCTCAAGGATCCGGGAAACTACCCATACGGCTGCTCCGTCGACCCGAAAACGGGTAGCCTCGCCGTCACCAACATCGAGACTACCAACGGAGTGCCGATCGGCAGCCTCTCGGTCTATCCGGGTGCGAAGGGGTCGCCGGTCATCTATCAAGGTGCCGATGTCTACCAGTACTCCTTTTGTGCCTACGACAACGCAGGTAACCTGTTCGTCGACGGCACGACTATATCCAATACCTTCGCCTTCGCCGAGCTTCCCCACGGCGCCTCAACCTTGACGAAGATTACCATGAATCAAGCCGTTGGCGCCCCCGGAAACGTCCAGTGGGACGGAAAGCATCTGGCGGTTGGAGATGCTTCCGCTAGCGCGATCTACCAGATCTCGGTCACGGGTTCGGCGGGGACGGTCGTCGGTACAACCATGCTGAACGGTGGAGGCAACGCCGCGATCTCTTTTATCGATGGCAATCAGGTCATCGCTAATATAAGCGGCACCAAGTTCGGATTTTGGAAGTACCCAGCCGGCGGTTCGCCGACCAGCACGATCAACCTCAAAGGCATAGCGGGACCATTCGGGGTCGTCGTCAGCGAGTAGAACCGCTCGCTATTGCGCGTCTATATGGTGCGGGTGACGCGCGTCGATCGTAACGACAGTTACCGCTCCGAATCGGTCCGTTTGCGCCTTCCAGCCTCTTGCAGGCGCGTCGTCGACACGCACGGTATGCGCCGCGATCCCGTGCAGGCGGATCGTGTAGGTACGCAGCGCCGGTCGGAAGGAGCCGCTGGGGTCGCCGATCGCGAAATGCACGGCGTCGCCTTCACGGCTCGCCGTAAGCTCCTGGCGGTGGTACGCGCCTTTCTCGTAGCCGTACGTGATGCCGTCGTCGTCGTAATAGATAAACGAGGTTGGCGCCGATGCCGGAAAGACGTCGAGATAGACGTTCGTGACAGGGCGTTGCGAGGTATACTGCTGTACGTCTTGGGTCGGGATTATGCCGCCGTCGCGGACGAAGAGCGGGATGTCCGACCAAGTATTCGGATCGACGGGGTAGATGATCGTCGTGTGGCCGTCGTATCGGGTGCCGCGGAAATAATCGAACCAGGTGCCGGGCGGAAGATAGACGCTGCGATGCGCCTGGCCCTCGCCGAGCACCGGCGCAACGAGCAACGCCTTGCCGAACATCCACTCGTCGGTTGGAAGCGAAGCAGCACCATCGTCGGGAAACTCCCAGAGCAGCGGCCGTACGATGCCGACGCCGCTTTCGTGAGCCTCGCGCTCGTAGGAATACATGTACGGCAGGAGCCGGTACCGCAGGTCGATCGCCGCCTTTGCGTCGGCTTCGGCCTGAGCGCCGTAAACCCACGGCTCTCGCTTCTCGCCTAAGGTTCCGTGCACGCGCATGACCGGCACGAAAGCGGCAAACTCCATCCAGCGAGCGTAATTCTCGGGGCTTGGATGGCTTGCGTACCCGCCCGCATCCATCGACCAATGGGGTTCGTCGAGATCGATCGCGCCGAGCATGCGGGTTACCTGTTCCCTCATCGCCTCGAAACCGGCCTTTATGTCGCCCGACCATTCCCCGTAGGCGTAGCGTTGCGCACCCAGGTAGAAGTTGCGGTTTAGCGAGAAGACGCGCTCTCCGGCGATCGAACGCACACCGTCGTAGAAACTTCGCTGCATGTTTGCAAACTCAAAATTCGGAAAGAGCGTTAACTCTGGGGCATAGCGTGGGTCGGCCGCATCGTTCCACCCGATTGCGTCGGCCTCGTCGTTCGAGAAGCCGGTCATGCCGGCGCGATAGGAGGCCAGAAAATTTTTCCAAAACCATTCGCGCGCGAGCGGCTTCGAAAAGTCGATGTCGAGCGCCGGGCGGCCCGAGAGGTAATCCTTGTACGGCTGCTCCCAAGAAAAGAAGAGATGATGGGCGAAGGCATAGCTCGCTGCCTCGTCGACCTGGCCGGTCGTGTTTTTCAACAGGATACGCGGCTTCGAGATGCCGACGAGATGCACGCCTTCGTCGAGGAGCTCGCGCGCAAACGCGCCCGACTCGCCATCGGGGAATTTGTCGGGCGCTACGTTTCCGGCACCGAGCGTGCTATTCCAGCGCCACTCGCCATAATGATCTTCGCCCCACGCTTTCCAATCGTAGTCTAAAATAAACGCGTCGAGCGGGATCTCTCTTGCGCGATACTCTCGTGCGATGCTCGCAACCTCGGCCTGCGTCGATCCCCACTGGCTGTTGATGAAGCCGAGCGACCACTTCGGCATCATTGGGGGATGGCCGCTGATATCCGTAACCGCGCGTACGATCGCCTCGGGGTCGCCGGCGATGACGAAGAATTCCACGTCGTCGCGCGAGCTGTGGTCGAATGTCAGTGTGCCGCGGCGCATCGAGATCGCCCCGCCGTCGGAATCGACGAGCAGGCCGTACTTTGTGGTAAAGGCTAACGGCGCTGCCCCGTCACCTCCGTGGCCTGCCAGCAGCGACCCGCCGTCGCGATAGATGCCGTCGCGTACATCTTGCCGCGGATCTACGTTGTTGCCGGGGACGCTGGTGTTTTCGATGCCGTAGAACGGGCCCGCATCCGAATATTGCAGCCTCAACGCTCCGGCCACAATACCGCCGGCTGCCGGTTCGCGCAGCAGCATGTTTCCGTGCGAATCGTCGATCTCTACGCGCACCGGTCGACGCGCGATCTTAACCTGGATAGCGCTCGTGGAAAGGACTATCTGATCTCCACGTTGGTCGAGGCGCACCGGAGCACCCGGCCACTTCGCGCGCGGATCGATGACGAGCGTTCGCGGACTCGACGCGCCGCCGGGCAGAAGATGTATGCGCACGACGTTGGGCTCGATCAACTCCAACTCAAGCGTGTTGCTTCCGCTGCGAAGCACGACACCGTTTGAGGACGAACGAACTGCGGCTACGTCCGTGAGCGCGGCCGCCGGCGCGACTACAATTTGAAGTGACCCTTTACCAACCGGCTCGCATATCCACGGAATACGCCGCCGGCACTCCGTCGATCGCAATGGCGGAATGTGGGAAGAGACTAAGACCGAGCTGGCCGTGGGCTATGCCCGCACATGCGCCTACGCGCAAGCTCGCGAGGTTCAGATACAGAAAGCCGTTCCTCGCGAACTCCCTTAAGTCCGTATAGCATGACTTGTTGCCGTACGATAGGAAGGCCCCCGCGAGAACACTTTTCATGTCCGGTCGAACGCTGCTCAAATCGACGCGCAGTAGGGACGCGTCTACCAACGATTCCAAGGCCCACGTCCAGGTGATACGCCCTTTTAACCCCACAAGGTACCGGCGACTAGCAAGGTTATACGAGCATCCGTTGTCACAGTATACGCGTGCAGTGGGATTAATAGGCTTTCCTTGCGGTTCGCGCAGAAACGCGAGGAATGCGGCGTGAGAGCCGATTTCTATCCGCTTACTCGCCACGGCATCGAATTCGTGTGAAGCGGCGGGGACGATCATGCCCGCCGGCGCCAGATCGTCACGTGCTGCAATGCTCGTGGCCTGTGCGTCCGAGAGTTGCGAGAGTAACCTTGTGTCGGCGCCCGTGCCTAGCAGCGCGGCGGGAACGCTGCGGTCGATTTCCGGGGTTGCGACCACGTTAAGCCTCGTTGCGTTTGGAACGAAAACGTCTACGGCTATTGCAATACGCTGGTGCACCGGGTCGCATTGCCCAACGTAGCCGTTATCCATAGGCACCCAAGCGACCGAATCGTGATCGCTAATGACGGTGAGGTACTCGCTGGTAACCTTGCCAAAGGAGCATGATAAACCCACGTTGCCATTCATCTGCCCAAAGGTGTGCGCCGGGGTGTCGGCATGCACGCTGACGTACAGGTACTTCAGCGCGTACGCGTCCTTACTCGGAGTCAAGAATGCCGCCAAGCGGTGATCGCCGCGATACGGAGAGTTGATATTCCGCAGCGATACCACTCGCGCGGGTTCGAGCGAGGCTATCGAAGGCAGCGCTATCACCCCGTCGCCATTGCTGTCGGTTGCCAAAGGACTCGGCAAGTCGAGAGCTGCCGCCAACGGCGCCGCGGCCGTTGTGGCAAGTACGCCGCCGTTGATCCGCATGATCGTCAATGGCGAGGGCGTAGCTGTGCCCTGCGGCTGAGGCGGCGTGACCAAACGGCCGGCTGAAACCCGCCCGAGATAACTTGCCTGGCGGGGGAATGCCACGATTTGTGAAGCGTTATGTGGCACAAGAGGCGCTATGCTCTGCCATGCTGGTGCGTCCGGCCATAGCCAAGAATGCCCTGGTCTCTGCACGGTATAGATTACCGGAGAACCGTCTCGCGCAGAACCGGTCCATGCTACCGCGACGTCGGTAAGGGGAACGTCATGCGCGGCCTGCGACCATGCGTTCCCCACGATGTATTGCACGCCCGAATCTCCAATTAGCTTTCCCTGAGCGACAGCATCGGGGGGCATCCAGAGGGATCGCACAAAACGACCCCCGACTTGGTCCTGCAAAATATGCGGTGCGGTAAGGGTGCCGATGGCTGCGGTATCGGGCGTATGCCCACGTATCCACGCAGCCGCCTCCCGGAGGCCATACGTCGGCTCGCCCACGCCCCAATGCCTTGAACTGCACTCTAGCGACAAACAGCCGAGAGTCGCAGAACTCGGATACGGCCAGAAAACGAGGGCCCATATCAGCTCCGCTCCGATGAGTCCACCCAGGGCCACGCGCACAAGCCGCGCTGCGGAGATTCTCTGTGTGAGTGGAACGACCACCGCGCAAGCGAGCAGCGGAAGTGCCGGTATCACGTAAAACCAATAATGCTCGATGTACATCGAGGTGGGCACTACGAGGCCGATTCCAACCGTGATGGCGCCTAACAGGCCGAACAAAACAGACCAACGCTTCTCTCGGGCAAGGTATGCGATGGAGAGTATCACAAGAACGGCGCATACGGGGCCGGTGTGAACGACCGTTTGGCTCACCGCGTTGAACGCCCGCGCGACGAAAGGCGCCGATAGATGAAGCGTCTTATCCACGACAACGCGAGCGAAGAATGCATATCCGACGCGTTGCAATGTATCGACCCAAAGAAACGGCCACGTTGCTACGGCCGTTAGGAGCGCGAGCGCACCGTACTGGACGGCAACCACCGCTGCCGTTCGTGCACTCACGCCGAGCGCGAGAAATAGGGCGAACGTGAGAAAGATGATTTCAACCGCGAGCACGGGGCTTTTGCAGCAGACGGCCAACGAGACGAGAACGGCCCCGGCGATGAATCGAGCGCGACTGCCTGCGGCAACCCCCGTTACAGCAAAAAAGATACCCCACGTAAACGCGGCTACGAATCCAAGCTCCTGATAGAATGACAGAGCGTATCCCAGGGTCATTGGTTCTACGGCGAAAAGTGCGCCCGCAGCGACACCAGCATAATCGTTCCGCCATAACAATTTCGCGAGCGTGGCAATGCCGGCGGCAGTAAGGGCCATCAGCAGCAGCGACCAGAAATAGGCCGCCCCAGCGGCCGAGATCCAGCCCCCCAACAATGCGACGATCGCCGGCATAACGATGGTTTTGCCGTCACTCGGGATGCTCGCCGGATCGCCCGTATCGGAGGTGACCATATTCATGGACGAGGAGACCGTGTCGACGTACCCCCAGCCAAGATACCCCCAGTCCCCGCTCACTCCACGCCCGAGCTGATCGTTGTGCAAGTACGGAGGGAAGAGCAAGGCCGCAGCGACCGCGACGCCTGCTGCTATCGCTCCGGGGCGCCAGCGCGCCACCGTGCTCTGCGCCGATCTCGCAGTTGGAGCCGGGACGCTCAGGAATGCTAAGAGAGACGCCAACAGCAAAAGGGCTCCCGAGACGAGTTCAGGTGCGAGAGGCACGGGTTTCGATACCGTTACCGTAATCAAGCCAACTTGGCCGCGTACCGAGTATGTGGCATCACCCAAAACCTGAAGGCTGCACGGAGCGATATCGCACCGCGCAAACGTTCCGACTTCCAAGTTGCCGGATAATACGGTTACCGATCCCGCTCTGGCCGCGCCGATGTCGACTACGCTTCCGAACGCGGCTGAAAAATATCCGCCGTCGAACGTCGTCAAGGTTCGCTCGCGATGCAGGGAGGTGCGCGACACGAATAGCTCGACGATAATAAGCGCGACGCAGGCCACAATACGAGCGGCTATTGGGACGCGCCCCGTGACAGCGCGGATTCCGGTAAGGCGCGTTTGAACCCACGCAAGCGACCCTTCCATCGAACTCAAGTTACTCGACGCAGTATCGCCTTGCATTTAATGTATCCGATTTCTTCGAATTTCGGAGTGCGACCTTGAGGCGCAGCAAGCAATGTGTCGCGGCGCTTTGCGTTTGTGTTCTATTGCGGGAACCAGTCGTACGCACGCTTGGAGATGTCTTTAACGCCTAACTAGAAAAAAGCCTGTAGTTAGCCAAGATGAGCAAGATCGTCGAAGCGACGCGCGATCGTCGTATCCCGCGCGAGAGATCGTTGGTTTATGCCGGTTTAGGCGCCGTTGACGCCTAAACGCTTTCGGTCCCGCAGTACGATTAGCCTCAACTGAACGAGACAAACTTTTCCGAAGCGTCGTTGTCATTGCATTAGCACTTGATCGATGGTGGCGCATGGACGGGAGTTCTAGCGGCTACCGTCGTAGTTGAGTACGTAATAAGAGGTGCCCCTAATGCGGAAAGTTTTTGCCTCCCGCCCAACGCTAACGGCAGCGGTCCTGATGGTCTTTCTGTCAGCGTGCAGCGGTAATGGGAACCTTTCGCCCTCCGCGAATCCTCCGTTCGCAAAGCCGCAAGACGCCAGTACATTGGTCGAGCAGTTGTCCGGAAGCGACACCAAGATTCAGCACGTCATAATCATCATCCAAGAGAATCGCAGTTTCGATAATCTGTTTCAGGGCTTTCCGGGCGCGGATACACGCTCGTACGGCTACAATAGCTCCGGGCAGAAGATTGAGCTCGAACCGGTCGGGCTCGCGACCAAATGGGATCTCGACCACAGCTTGCAGGGCTTCTTCGCGGGCTGCAACGGCCAGGGAAGTTTACCTGGTACCGATTGCCAGATGAATGGTTTCAACCTTGAGTGGATCGGCTGCGGCGGCAGTGGAGAATCCCGTTGCCCGAATGCGAACCCACCGTACAGCTACGTGCCCCACAGGGAGACGAAGCCGTATTTCGCAATGGCAGCACAGTACGTTCTGGCCGATCGAATGTTTGCGTCCAACCTGGATGCAAGCTTCGTCTCGCACCAGTACATCATTGCCGCTCAGGCAAGCTCGTCCGTCAACACTCCGGCCGACGCATGGGGTTGCGAAGGCGGATCCGGCGATACGCTTCCGACGCTCACGCAGCAGCGCACGGTCGGAAACGACATCGAAGCCTGTTTCGACAACCGGACGCTGGGCGACGAGCTCGATAAGGCGGGGCTTTCTTGGCGGTATTATACGAGTAGCGTCTATGAAGACGGCGGTGAATGGAGCCCGTATCAGGCGATCAAGCACATCTACTACGGCAAAGACTGGAGCAAAGATGTAATCACCCCGCAGACGCAGTTCTTTACCGACGTCTCGAGTGGAAAGCTACCGGTCGTGAGCTGGATTACACCCACCTGCGAAAACTCCGACCACGCCGGCTGCGGTTCGAATACCGGACCGTCCTGGGTCGCGTCGCTCGTCAATGCGGTCGGGGAGTCCAAGTATTGGAAATCGACGGCGATCTTCGTGTTTTGGGACGACTGGGGCGGCTGGTACGATCACGTTCCTCCGAAAATCGTCGACTACGACGGACTGGGTATTCGCCTCCCGCTCTTAATCATCTCGCCCTATGCCAAGAAGGGCCATGTATCGCACGTGCATTACGAAACCAGCAGCATTCTGCGCTTCATTGAGGACCGCTTTGGGCTCCCAAGGCTGTCGGCGAGCGATAAGCGCGCTAAATCGCCGGAAAAGGACTGCTTCGACTTTGCGCAGTCGCCGCGAGCCTTCTCGCCAATCCCGTCGGATCACGATAAAAACTATTTCATCCACCAACCTCTCGATCGCCGCCCAGTCGACAGTGAATAGCGCGTGCGAACCGTAGATCGACCCCCTTAAATTACCTGCATCGGGATGTTGCTCTCCGCAGCGACGCCGGCCGTATTGCGAGCGATGATTTGCATCGTAAACTTGTGGCTGACGAAGAACGGGATCTTCGGAATGACGTAGTTTCCTTCGAAATGTCCGACGTCCACCTTGGTGAGATTGATCCCGAGAAAGCTGCCGACGCGCAGTTCTACACTAGCGACGTTCGAAGAACACAATACGATTCCGAAGACGACGTCGCCGACGTGCGGCGTCGTCGTGCTGATCGAATACCAGAGAATCTGCGGAGCCGCGTCGGGCGGAAGCATGAGAATCGTCGGCGTCGCCACGGGTGACGGGGTCGGGGACGGCGTTGCCGGCGGCGATATCGACGGCGAGGGCGTTGCCGGCAGTAACGGCGTGGGGCTCGGCGACTCGGCAGGCGTTACGGTCGCACTCGGTGCGGATTGCGAGCGCGCCGATGGC
>Ga0265356_1000174_pt1 | contig 11939 bp, 9 predicted proteins | sample NZE4metagenome_FD_189075 | JGI IMG/M metagenome (GOLD analysis project Ga0265356, IMG submission 189075) | Rhizosphere microbial communities from Maridalen valley, Oslo, Norway - NZE4 | ecosystem: Host-associated > Plants > Roots > Rhizosphere > Soil | place: Norway: Oslo | collected 2017-09-15
ACCGGCGAGTTTACGGACCTCGCCCGCATCCCATTCGCGGCTCGCGCGCTCGCGTACGATGGCGCGCGGTTCTGGACGAACCATCGGGAAGCCAACGAAATCGTAGCTTTCGAGACGTAGAAAGGGCGATATTTATGCGTTTGTTTGCCGCAATCGTTTGCAGTGTGTTTCTCGCGAGTTGCGTGCGCGGCACGAACTCGTCGTCGTTGCTGCCTCCATCGGCGTTGCCAGACGCCAACGGTTACGCGCTGCTCTATAGTTTTAAGGCGGGTGAGGACGCAGGCTACCCTTACGCCAGCCTGACGCCGTTGAACGGCACGCTGTACGGCACGACCTACGGCGGCGGCGGCGGCTACCAGTGGGGAACGGTCTTCAAGGTAAGCAGCACCGGCGAGGAGCACGTGCTGTACCGCTTCAAAGCCGGCAAGGACGGCGCGCATCCCTATGCCGGTTTGATCGCCGTGAACGGCACGCTTTACGGAACGACCTATCAAGGCGGCTCGAGCGGTGCGGGTACGGTCTTTTCGGTGGGCGCAGCCGGTGACGAGCACGTGCTGTATAGTTTTAAGGGCGGCAAGGATGGTCAATATCCATACGCGCGGCTCCTCGCCGTCAACGGCACGCTCTACGGAACAGCGTATCAAGGCGGAGTGAGCTCGGGCTGGGGAGTCGTCTTTAAAGTCAGCACGACCGGCGACGAGCACGTGGTATATAGTTTCAAAGCCGGCAAGGATGGTGCGCATCCGTACGCCGGTTTGATCGCCGTGAACGGTATGCTCTATGGAACGACGTATCAAGGCGGCACGAGCGGCGCGGGAACCGTCTTTCGGGTGAGCCCGTCAGGCGACGAGAAGGTCATCTACAGCTTCAAGGGCGGCTCGGACGGTCAGTATCCGTATGCGCGACTGCTAGACGTCAAAGGCACGCTCTACGGAACGACGTATTCGGGCGGAGTTTCATACGGCTGGGGCGTTATCTTTAAAGTGACCACCTCGGGCAAGGAGGACGTGATCTACCGTTTCAGAGCCAACGCCGACGGAGCGCATCCATATTATGCGGGACTTATCGCGCAAAACGGCACGCTCTACGGCACGACCTATCAAGGCGGCGCGAAGGGTGCGGGGACGGTCTTCTCGGAAAGCCCCGCCGGCGGTCACGATCGCGTGCTCTACAGTTTTAAAGCCGGCACTGACGGTCAGTATCCGTACGCCGGCTTGATCGCGTTCGACGGTGCGGTGTACGGTACGACCGAGCAGGGCGGAGCAAGCAACGCGGGGACGGTTTTCAGGCTCTCACCGTAGTTCTGCGCTCGATAATGCGCCGCGTTTTCGCTCCGCTCTTCGCATGTGCGATCTTTTTCGGCGCGACGCAGGCGGCGTGGGCGGGACCACCCTACCAGACCGACGATCCGGTGCCGGTCGCGTATCGCAACTACGAGATCTATATCGGTTACGAGGGCGAGTACGGCAACGGCGAGAGCGAAACGTCGTTACCATTTGCCGAAATTAATTACGGACTACTTCCGAACGTGCAGATTGCTGGTTCATTTCCACTTACGTTTACGAAGAATTCAAACGATCCGGCACGATTCGGGGCGGGCAACGGCGACTTCGGTATTAAGTACCGCTTCATTCCCGAAAGCGCATCGCGGCCGCAAGTCTCATTCTATCCCTCGATCGGCGTGCCGACCGGGATTGAGTCGCCCGAAGCCGATGGCAGCGGGCAGACGCTCTTTTTGCCGCTGTGGGCTCAGAAGACGATCGGACGCGTAACATTGTTTGGCGGAGGCGGATGGGAGCGAAATGAAGGCGCCGGCGGCCGAAACTTCTGGTCCGGCGGCCTCGCGAGTACCTACGCGTTCTCCGATCAAGTCAATGCCGGCTTGGAGATCTACTCGACCGGTTCGGATCGAACCGGCGAACGAGGCTCGACCAGCATCGGAATCGGCATGAACGACGACTACTCGGCGATCCACTCCGTGCTCTTTTCGTTGGGCACGTCGGTTGCAGGCGCGCGAACCTTCCATGCATATCTCGCCTACGAGTTGCGGCTAGGGCCCAGGGCGGTCACGTCCCCTTTGAGCGGGCCCTAGCAAAGCCCAGCGGTTATTTAGGCGACAGGAGTACCGCGTGTTTTAGGCCGCTGCTGTTCTTGGCGTCTGTCGCGATTTGGCCGGAATCGTTGATGCCCACCGCGTCGGTGATCGTGAAACCCGAGCCGGGTGGTATCAAAGTGTTGAGGTCTATGAGGGTGCCGCTCATCACGATGAACGCAACGTGCTTTCCGGCCCTAAAAGGATGATAAATATTCGGGAACTGGGCCGTCCCGACGATCTGGCCGTTCGTGTTGATGCCCGTCGCAGACGAACCCACCGCGCCGGTGAAATTCCCCAGGTTCGTCCATTGGCCGTTGCTGTAAAGCGCCGCGTCGCTGCCGCCGCCGGGGTAGATCGTCCCCACGATCGTACCTTTGCTGTTAATGGCGGTCGCTCCGGTCGCAATCGCGCCCTTCGGCAAGCCGGTCGGTCATCTTTCCGTTCGCATACAGAAACGCGTGCTCCACTTCGCTTGCGGTCAGCGAGGCGCCGACGATCTGATTCGAATCGTTGATTGCATACGCGGTGCCCTGAGTACCGCCGAGCGTACCGATGTCAACCATCTTCCCGCCGGCATACAGGAACGCGTGGAAAATCCCGCTGCTGCTCACGTCGCCTTCACCCACGACGTCGCCGGAATCGTTGATCCCAAAGGCTTGAGTGCCGGCTGGGAACAGCTTGGAGTTGTTGATATCCTGCATCGTGCCATTACTATAGAGGAACGCGTGGAACGAGCTGCTCGGCGATGGAATAATGTACCCCGCGACCTGACCGTTGGCATCGATCGCCTCGCCAATCGAAACTCCGGCGTTGAGCGTGTCGATGTTCTTCACGACGCCGTTTGCAAAGAGGCTGGCGATGGCGGAGCCCGGCGTATCCGACTCACCGGTGGCTTGACCGGCGGCGTTTAACGCCGTAGCGCTGCTGATGGTATCGCCCGACAGCACGCCGAGATCCTTGACGGTGTATCCGGAATTGGTCTGTCGCCGCTCCTTCGCGCCGGCCGACGGAGAACTCGCCGTCATCGAATTTCCTGAACCAGGGATCACCGAGGAATTATTTGCGTTCGTGCAGCCGTTTAACAGTAGCCCCACAATGGGGATGAAGACGGGAAAGTGTGATGCTCGGGACTGGTGCGACATAGCGCGGCTCCTTTCGTAGCTCCCGCTATCATGGGCGCCCCGCATAGTGTGAAGGGCTCAAGCCCTGGCGGGCACATCCCCGGTTAAGCGGGCCTTAGAAACGCCCAGCGGCGGCATGGTTCCTATTCAATCAAGTGAACCATACTCTCACAAAACCGCGAGCATCGCAGCGTGCGAAAGGAAGTATTATGGCTTGCATAGTTCGTCGCCTCGGGGTCATCGGTTTGCTGGGTGCACTTGCGGCATGCAGCTCGGGATCGTCGACTCCGTCAACAAGCAATGCGCCGAACCCGAGCTCGACGACGGTGACGCTGACGTTAAAGGGAGGCGGCCTGTACGATCAACCCGTGACGCTTTCGCGGTCCATCGTCAACGGCGGACCCGCCGGCGACATCAGTACGTTGAGAACGAACCACGCGGGCCAGGTGTTCTTTGAGAGCCTGCCGTCTTCGGGACAACTGTGCGTCTACTCAGCGATGCTTGTCGGTGGCACCTTGTATAAGACCAGCCACTGCGCGCAGCCATTCCCAGCGAATTATGCGCTCAAGTATGGCCCGAAGGTGCCGTAAGCTCGAAGGGAAGATTCGGGTCGGCAGTCATTGAGAGCGGATCGGCACGCGTTGCGTCGCGCTGATGGAAGGCCGCCGAGGCGATCATCGCCGCGTTGTCGGTGCAGTATTTCGGCGGAGGAATGAAAGCCGGCACGCCGTCGCGCCTGCTCCAAGCCGTCACCGCGGACGCGAGCGCCGAGTTCGCGGCGACACCTCCGGAGACGACGACGGCATTGTAGCGAGCCCGTTCAAAAGCCGATAGCAGTTGCGTCATCAAGGCATCAACCACCGCGGCCTGAAACGACGCGGCGACATCGGCAGGCGCGGCCGCGCGACCGGCCTGCGATTCGAGAAAATAGCGTACCGACGTTTTCAAACCGGAGAACGAGAAGTCGAGCGCGTCGCCTGCGGGGCGATAGCGTGGAAATGCATAGGCCTTCGGATTTCCCGTGCGAGCGAGGCGGTCGAGCTCGGGGCCACCCGGGTAGGGTAAGCCGAGTAGGCGCGCGGTTTTGTCGAAGGCTTCGCCCGCGGCGTCGTCGTGCGTTCGTCCGAGAATTCGCATGCGCAGCGGCGACTCGACGGCAACGAGTTGCGAGTGGCCGCCAGAGACGAGCAACGCGAGAAACGGATAGGGCGGCCTCCCCGGGCGATCGAGGAACGGCGCAAAGACGTGTCCGTGCAAGTGATTCACCGCGTACAGTGGTTTGTTCGATGCAAAGGCCAGCGCTTTAGCGCTTGCAACGCCCACGACGAGGCTCCCAATCAGCCCCGGTCCGGCAGTGACGGCGATACCGTCGATTTCTTCGAGCGTCGCACCTGCGCGCTCGAGCGCGTCTTCGACGGCCGCGGAGAGCAGCGCGACGTGACGCCGGCTCGCGATCTCGGGGACGATGCCGCCGTATTTGGCGTGGAACTCGTCTTGATTCGTCACGACACTCGACAAGACGTCGCGCCCGTCGCGTACGACGGCCGTCGCCGTATCGTCGCACGACGTTTCGATCCCGAGCAAAAGCATCGCGCTTGTAGTACGACGGCGGCGGCGTGCTTACCCTGAGCGGCCACGCCCGGCGGCAGATCCAAACTGCGCCGTGGGGCGTTCAAGCAACATGGGTCTTTGGATTTCGTGGAAATGGCCGTCGCGCGGATTTGACTTTACGCCGGTGCTGTTCGCAATCGTGCTGGCGTTCGTCGTCGTGGGGTCGCTTCAATTTGCGCGTAGTTTGGCCGGCGGCGAGCGGGGGTTGCTCTTATTTGAAAGGGCGTGCCCGATTCATACCAGCGCACTCTAGCTTAAGGGCGCGGGTCGGATTTGACGCAGGGGGTAAAGAAACGTACCATGGTTGATGTGAACCTCAACTCGGCGGAACGGGGGCACGAGCACCTCGTTCAGTTCTTCGGTGGCGACGACGCTCGGCTCGGGCGCAACGTTGCCCGTTTTTTGAACGAATCGCTGCGTAACGGCGGCGCTGCGATCGTCATCGCCGGTCCGGAGCGGCGCGAGGCCATTAGCGGTGGGCTGCTTTCCGGTCACGTTGTCTGCCTTGACGCCAAGGAAACGCTCGCTACGTTTCTCGATGGCAACGGCCAGCCCGACCCCGAACGCTTCGACGCCAGCTGCGGCGCGCTCGCGAGGGAGTTGCACGAAAAGTACGGCCGTCTCCGCGGTTATGGCGAAATGGTCGGCGTTCTGTGGTCGCAGAAATCGTTTGCTGCGGCAATCGCTCTAGAAGCTTTGTGGAACACTTTGATCCATTCGATCGGCTTCGATATGTTCTGCGGCTACCCGATCGACGTCCTCAGCGAAAATTTTCAGCTTGCATGCGTACACCCACTGCTCGATTCTCACACGCGCGTCGTCCCCGCGGTCGCCCATAACTTCAACAACGCGATGCGACGTGCGATCGACGACGTGCTGGGCAACCACAACGACGGATTGCGCTCGCTAACGCTTGCAAGATCGGCTTCGCTCGATACGCTCGTGCCGACAGCCGAACAGATGATTCTCCGTTTGCGCAGCACGCTGCCGCGCTATGCCGACGAGATCCTTGCCAAAACGCAGGAGTACGCTCAGGCTTAGTCCTTCGTCCTTCGACAGGCTCAGGATGACATGGCTCAGGATGACATAGGAAGAACGGCGCGGACGTGCGTGCCGAAACCCGGCAGGATCTCGACGCTCAACTGAGCGCCGAGGCGTCCAACCAACCAGAGTCCGCGGCCACGCTCGGTCAGCAGATCGACCGGCTCTTTTCGTTCGCTGGGCGCGTAGCCTTCGCCGCGATCGATGACGTGCAGCACGGGGTTCTTCGCGGCCAAATCGAGTGCGATATCGATCGGTCCGGCCGCATGTTGTGCGACGTTGGCGGTAAGTTCGCCGAAGATGAGCTCGGCAGCTTTGATGTCGCTCTGCGCGGCGCCTGCGGCCTCGAGGCCAACGACGAACTCGCGGCGGGCGCGTCGGGCTGCGTGCCAATCTCCGGGCTCAAACGTCCACCGCTGCGCCTGAATGAAGTTCAGAACCAGAATTGCAACGTCATCGGGGGCCCGCTGGCGTAGGCAGTACGTTTCGAGAAACTCTGCGGGGCTTTCAACGAAGAAAACGGCGTCGCTCGCAATCGCTTCGCGCAGCAATATCTCGCCGGCCAGCGCGTCGCGCGTCGCTTCGATCAAGCCGTCGGTGTAGAGGGTTAACAGCGCAGCATCGTCGAGGCGTTGCGTCACCGACGTGGCCGGGGGGCCGGCGGTGCGCAATCCCAGCGGCAGACCTTCAGCTTCCAGCTCGGAGATCGTTCCATCGCGCCGGCGCAGTAGCGGATAGGGATGACCGGCGTTGGCGTACGAGATCGTGCGGGCACGAGTATCAAAAATAGCGGCGAAGGCCGTTGCGACCGAACCTGGGTAGCGCCGCGAAAGAATTCCTTCGGCTGCATCGAGAATGCGCGCCGGATCGTCTTCGTACAACGCGACGACGTTGATGGCGTGACGCAGTTTACCCATCACGATCGATGATTCGAGGCCATGCCCGGTAACGTCGCCGACGGTAAGCAAGACGCGATGATCGTCGATATCGAACGCGTCGTACCAGTCGCCTCCGACCTGCACTTCCGAGGCAGCGGGGCGGTAGATTGCGCTGAGGCTCGCACCATCGACGCGGGCCAGATGCGCGGGGAGCGTCGCTTCCTGGATCGTTTGAATCAATCGCCGTTCGCGGGCTAGACCGTCGGCATGCGCGACGGCAAGCGATGCTCGCCGCCCGATCTCTTCGAGCATTTCGAGATCGCTGGAATCGTACTGACGTGTATTCGAACAACAGACGATCGCGCCGTAGATTGAATCGCCCGAGAAGAGCGGAACCATTATCCACGAACGCGGTCGGGCCGTTTCGTCGAGCGGGCCGGTTTTGAGGCGCGAGCCCCGCATGACCTCGAACGTGGCGCCGCTCAGGATCGAGCGCCTATCTAGAAGCGACGCAACTATTTCCTGCTCGCTCTCGGCGCGCAAGTCCGCCTTCGTCCCGATTTCCGCAATTGTGCGGAGGCGGCCGTCGGTCAGCTTCGCGGCGAGCGCATAATCGGCAAACCGCTCGGTGAGCCCATCGAGCAGCAGCGCGAGCGTCTTCTTGGAATCAAGCGTCGCAAAGAGGCGTTCGGTGATTCGCGCCAAGAACCGGAACCGGTCGGTGATCTTTTGCTCTCGTTCGAACGTTCTGATGTTCTCCAGCGCCATCGCCAGTTGACGAGCGACTACGAGAGCTACGTCCAACTCGCGCGCCGCAAAGCTCGAACGGCGCTCCGATTCCAAGAAGCTCAACGTGCCGATGCAGGTCGTGCCGACGAACAGCGGCACGACGATTCCCGAGCGCATTTTAGAGATGCGGACGAACTCTCGAAGATTCTCGTCGGTGGGCTCGCGCAACGTTCCGGAGCGTAACAGGACCGGTTGACGCGCGCGCAACGCATCGCCGACGGGCTGGTCGAGCGCTTCGTGGGCGAGCTTGGCGCCTTGGCGCCGATCGGCGAAGCCTTCCAAGCTTACAGTACCGTCGCTCTCGACCGTGTGGACGGCACAAAGATCGCAAAATTCCTCGATCGACGCCGCAATGAGCCGGTTGACGATCGTCGAGCGGCTGAGCGATGAAGAAAGCACGGCCGTCGCTTCAGAGATGAATCGCGTGCCGGCATCGGCAAACCGATCGACCTCGGTGGCGTGCCCCGACCAATGGAGCACTTCGTCGTCGCTGGAAAACACCGGAATCGCCTGGATGAGGAAGTTGCGTAGCGTGGGATTTCCTGGGGTACGGACGTGATAGACGGCGCTGAACCGTTTCGCGCAGAGAACGGCCTTGCGCCAAAGAATCTCGATTTGAGCGACTTCGGCTTCGTCGAGTTCGCCTGCACGCTCGGGCAGGGCCGGCCGGCAAACGGTGACTCCGGTGACCGCTCCCGACGTGTCTGCCTGCCAGAGGACGTCGGCCGTCCGCGAAATGACGACGCGAACGGACTGCAGGTCGCGTTCCGCAGCAGCCGCGGTGGGTCCGAGCTCAGGTTTGTTTAGTGGTTTCAATAGCGTCAAGATCGCCGGTTTGACAGCGTCACGTCATCTTTAGCCGGGCCGTCTGAGAAAGCCCCCGCAGCGTTTTCCCAGGCTTCGAGCGGGTAAGCGCGCCTTACCGGGTAAGGCATTGGTTGGCCCGGATTGGGGAAAGAGAGTCCCAACGCTCACACCTACGAAGGAGAATACATGATAGGTTTGCTCTGGACGATCATCGTTGTTTTGTTCGTCCTCTGGCTTATTGGATTCGTGCTGCACGTCGGCGGCGGTTTGATCCATATCCTCTTACTCGTCGTTCTGATTCTGATCGTGTACAACCTGATCACAGGCCGGGGAGCAAAGGTCTAGACCCTTGGCGGTCCGCCAGAAGAAGAAGACCGGTACTCGCAAAAAGGCGTCCACTCGCAAAAAGGCGACCGCCCCAAAGAAGACCGGAGCGCGTAAGAAGTCGACCCGCAAATACGGGGCAAAAGCCGGCCAGAAGGTTAAGCGCGCGATGCACGAGATGAAGCGTGGCGAGCTCAAATCCGGCCGCTCGGGGAAGAAGGTTACCAGCCGCAAGCAAGCCATCGCGATCGGGCTTAGCGAGGCTCGCGCTGCCGGCGGAAAGGTCCCTTCACCCAAGCGAACGGGAAGTACGAAGAAGTAGGCGTCTGGCCGCGAGCCGGTGCAAGGGAGGCCCCGTCGGTCACGCCGGGGCCTCCGAGCACGACCGCGAAATTCGCGTTACGGCCTATTGGCGGCGGGCCATCCAGAGAACAGAAACTAGGACTCCCAGAAGAAATGTGCCGCAGATCATTCCAGTTGCTAGGACGATCGCGGTCGGCAAGCTCATTAAGGGTCCTCCGTTTCAGCCTACCCTGCATACGGCTAGTCGGTCCTTCCAGTTTCGGGTTCCCTCGGCCAAACTAGTCCGCTACCGCACGGCGTGGGGCACGTGACAAGAGGAGGGCGGCGTGATAAAATATCCGTCTGTGCCCCGAGCCAGCAGCGACGGTGGGAGCCCCTACGTGATGACGTGGGCCGTGTCTTCCCTGCGTAGGCGGCGGCGAGGTGGGCCGGGCGGAGTCCCTCTCTTTGAACCTCATCGACGTCAACAACTTCGACGCAATGCGCATCGGCCTCGCGTCCCCGGAGCAAATTCGGGCGTGGTCGTTCGGCGAAGTCAAAAAACCCGAGACGATTAACTACCGCACGCTCAAGCCCGAGCGCGACGGACTTTTCTGCGAGAAGATCTTCGGCCCGACCAAAGACTGGGAGTGTCACTGCGGTAAGTACAAGCGCATTCGCTTCAAAGGAATGATCTGCGACCGCTGCGGCGTCGAGATCACGCGCGCCAAGGTGCGCCGCGAGCGGATGGGACACATCGAGCTGGCGACTCCGGTCAGCCATATCTGGTATCTCAAAGGCGTTCCCAGCCGCATCGGCATCCTGCTCGACATGTCGCCACGTCAACTCGAGAAGGTGATCTACTTCGCGGCCTACGTGGTCATCGATCCAGGCGATACCACGCTGACCAAGCGTGAGGTGCTCTCCGAGCAAAAATATCGCGAGGCGCGCGAGAAGTTCGGCAACCGGTTCAAAGCCGGCATGGGTGCCGAAGCGATCCGCGAGCTGCTGCGCGACCTCAACCTGCGCAAGATTCAAGAAGATCTCCGTAAAGAGTTCAAGGAAACCACCGGACAGAAGCGGCTCAAAGCCATCAAACGGCTGGAAGTCGTCGAAGCATTTTTGAACAGCGGCAACCGTCCCGAATGGATGGTGCTCGCGGCGGTTCCGGTGATCGCGCCCGAGTTGCGCCCAATGGTGCAGCTCGACGGCGGCCGTTTCGCCACTTCCGATCTCAACGATCTCTACCGTCGCGTGATCAACCGGAACAACCGCTTGAAGCGGCTGCTCGAGCTCAACGCGCCCGAGATCATCATCAAGAACGAAAAGCGCATGCTGCAGGAAGCGGTCGATGCGCTGATCGACAACGGCCGCCGCGGGCGTCCCGTCACGGGGCCCAACAATCGGCCGCTCAAATCGCTTTCAGATATCCTCAAAGGTAAGCAGGGGCGTTTCCGTCAGAATCTGCTCGGCAAGCGCGTCGACTACTCGGGACGCTCCGTCATCGTCGTCGGTCCGACGCTCAAGCTGCATCAGTGCGGCCTTCCCAAAGAGATGGCGCTGGAACTCTTCAAGCCCTTCGTGATGAAGAAGCTCGTCGATCGCGGACTCGCGCACAATATCAAGAGCGCGAAACGCATGGTCGAACGCGTGCGGCCGGAAGTGTGGGACGTGCTCGAAGAGGTCATCAAAGAGCATCCGGTCCTGTTGAACCGCGCGCCGACGCTGCATCGCCTGGGCATCCAGGCGTTCGAGCCGGTGCTCGTAGAGGGCAAGGCGATCCATCTGCATCCGCTGGTTTGCACGCCGTACAACGCCGACTTCGACGGCGACCAGATGGCCGTGCATCTCCCGCTCTCTGCCGGAGCCCAGGCCGAGGCGCGCATTTTGATGCTCTCCTCGAACAACATCTTGCTGCCGGCGTACGGCAATCCGGTTTCGATTCCGACCCAAGACATGGTGTTGGGTCTCTACTACCTCACCTTCCAGGGCGACGAGTACAGCGGCCCTGCCAAAGCTCCAGTAACCGAAGAGTACGAACGTATCGAACACGATCGGAAGAAGCATGCACCATCGGCCGACGCGGCCGGTGCGATTCCGACGTTTTACGACGGCAAAGAGGCCGTCATGGCGTACGACACCAAGCAGATCGAGCTGCAAGAGTGGATCTACGTTCGCTGGAAGGGCAAGCTGATCAAGACCACCGTCGGACGCGTGGTCTTCAACCTCGCATTTCCCGAGCATTGGGATCACGAATTCGTCAACCGCATCGTCGACAAGGGCAGCCTGAAGAAGACGATTACCGATTGCTACCGCAAATACGGTAACGCCGAAACGGCCCGCTTCTTGGACGCGATCAAAGACATCGGCTTCCATTACGCGACCCTCTCGGGCACGACCGTCTCGATCAGCGACGTCATCGTCCCGCAGAGCAAGCACGAGATCATCGCCAAGGCGCAGAGCGAAGTGGACGAGCTGCACCGGCTCTACGAGCAGGGCTTCATTTCGGAAGACGAGCGCTACAATAAGACGATCGAGATTTGGTCGAAATCCTCGGATGAGGTTACGACTGCAATGCAGGCGGCGCAGAATCCGCTCAACCCGGTCTTCATGATGGCGACCTCCGGTGCCCGCGGCTCGATCGCGCAAGTCAAACAGCTCGGCGGCATGCGCGGCTTGATGTCGGACCCGTCGGGCCGAATTCTCGAAATCCCGGTCAAGGCGTCGCTCAAAGAAGGCCTCACCGTTCTCGAGTACTTTATCTCGACGCACGGCGCGCGCAAGGGTCTAGCCGATACGGCGCTGCGCACGGCGGACTCCGGCTATCTGACGCGTCGCTTGGTCGACGTCGCGCAGGACGTGATCATCCGCGAGGAAGATTGCGGCACGGCCAACGGCATCACGGTCAGCGACATCCGCGTCGGCAAAGAGATCATCGAACCGCTCATCGACCGCATCATCGGACGGCGGGCGGCCGAGGAAATTCGTCTC
>Ga0265356_1000175_pt1 | contig 11923 bp, 10 predicted proteins | sample NZE4metagenome_FD_189075 | JGI IMG/M metagenome (GOLD analysis project Ga0265356, IMG submission 189075) | Rhizosphere microbial communities from Maridalen valley, Oslo, Norway - NZE4 | ecosystem: Host-associated > Plants > Roots > Rhizosphere > Soil | place: Norway: Oslo | collected 2017-09-15
TTCGAATCACGCTCCACCGTTCATTCGACGGTTACTCGGGGGATTCTACCGGCAGGACGATGCGTGACAGGCGCTCGTTACGCCGCAACAGCTCGATCCGGTACGGACGGCTCAGGTCGACGCTCGTCATGACTTTGTGCAGCGCGTCGACGCCGAGCAGCGGCTGGGCCTCGAATAAAAGCAGTACGTCGCCGGTTCTTAGCTGGGCGGTATCGGCGGGGCTTCCCGGCTCCACCGAGTCGATCACGATCGCCCGACGATCTGCCAATCCGAGCCGCCGGGCAAACGCAGGTGCGAGGACGATATCTTGTGCGGCAATGCCGAGGTAACCGCGCCGCACGCGGCCGTCGCGCATCAAGAGGCCCGCAACATGCTTGGCCGTGTTGACGGCGATTGCGAAGCACAGGCCTTGGCCCGGAAGCACTGCCGTGTTCACGCCGATGACGTCACCGCTCGCGGAGACGAGCGGGCCGCCGGAGTTCCCGGGATTGAGTGCCGCATCGGTTTGAATGATGTTGTCCATCAGGCGTCCCGACTGCGAACGTAGCGTGCGGCCCAACGCGCTTACGACGCCTGCCGTCACGGTATACGCAAGCCCATAGGGATTACCGACCGCGACGACGAGCTGACCCGGCCGCAGGAACGCCGAGTCTCCGAGTGATGCGCATGCGAGGTCGGGTGCATCCACGCGAAGCACCGCGAGATCCGAATGCGGATCGTCGCCGACGAGCGTCGCCGGGAACTCGCGCCCGTCGAGCAGCGCGACGGTGATGCGTTGCGCCTCGTGCACGACGTGGCTGTTCGTGAGGATGAAGCCGTCCGGCGTGAAGACGAAGCCGCTCCCGTTGCCGCCGCGGCCGCCGTTGCGCACATCGATGCAGACGACCGCCGGGCTGACCCGTTCTGCCGCGGCCGTGACCGCCCGCGAGTAGGGATCGACCGCGGACGCGTCTTCGTCTGCGAGAATTGGAAGAGACATACCGGTCACTCCAAACCGGTGGTCACCCTCGGGGTTTCGATGGGGCGGGGCAGCACGGCGACCGTCGCGAATCGAGCTTGACCCGCGCCCAGATGGCGGAATTGGTAGACGCGCTGGTTTCAGGTATCAGTGGTGGCAACATCGTGGGGGTTCGAGTCCCTTTCTGGGCAGTTTAAAGGTTGACGCGAAAGTTAACGAGCCCGAAGCATACGCTTCGGGCTCGTTGCATGGGCGATCTGAAGGATCCTAATCGCCATCGTCCTTGCGTGGGGGAAGGGCCTTATATTTACGCGACCCCTCGAGTTGCTGGTGCAAGTAATACCCGGCGGTCTCGTACGAGCCGTACTGGTTTGGAAGAGATGTCGGTGAGGGGATCGGGGTGATTCCCAAGGTGGAGCAGCTCATCTTGGGCGGAATGCTTGGCGAGGAAATCTCCGCTAGCTTTGGAGAGTTCAACGCGCCGCCGTGGAGCTTGCTTTCATCGAGCGCGTCGAATAAATTCGACGTCGAACGATCGCCGTCTGCGGGCGACAATCCAACCGCAACACCCTTGGCTTCATCCGGCAGCGAGGCAAACGCCGGCAAGCCAAAGACCGCTTCGATGAGTTTTGATACCGAGCCGTGATCGGCGAAGTCGTGAACGACGGCTCCCGTCTTGGAGAACGGAGAGATCACTAAGGCTGGTAAGCGAACGCCATCGCCACACGGGTAACCCTCTTCCTGTCCACTCTTATCCTGCGGGCACGTTTGGCCGAAGCCCGGTGGCGGCACGTGATCGTAGAAACCGCCACTATCGTCCCACGTTACGACGATGACCGAGTCTTTCCAGTATTTGCTTTTCGCAATGGCATTGATGACCTCGGCGAGATAGGCTTGCGCTACCTGATGGTCGGAACTGCCGCTCCCGGGGTGGTCGTCGTCGCCGACGTAATACTTGCTGCCGGAAGGATTATCGGTGAAGATTGGGTCGGCGGGCACCAGGCCGTACGTGTTCTCGTTTCCACCTTTCACCCAAAAAACTCCCGAAGCCGGTAGTTTCCCGCCCTTGATGTCCGCGACAAGACCGTTGCTTTCCGTATTATCGCGCAGCGTTTTCTTGCTTGCGAACCCCGAACCCGGATTGTTGATGTAATCGAAGTAGAGCGGCGCCGTATGATGCGCCGAGAAGCCCGCGTTGGCGGTATAGAGTCCTTCTTCGTACCACGCCCAGGGGATAGACTGCCGGTTCGTGTTCCCCTCCTTCGTGATGTCGCGACGCTCGTAGCCGACGACCCTTTTCTTTTCGGCTGCTCGATCCATGTTTGGGTTGAGCAGGACCGGCATCGTCGCATAACTTTGGAACGTGCCGCTATCCCCCGAATACGGCGTGATCGAGAAGGGCAGATCTCCCGGAGGCGGATTGTCGTCGTTCGAAATCGGTACGCCATCGCTATAGCCCCCGCCGGGTAGCGGCTGGGAGAGTATGCCTTCACCCGCCGCGGCCTCCGTTTGGCCTATCTGACCCGAAAAGAGTTGAATGTTGCTGGGGGTCGAGTCTCCCGTTTCCGCCTGGAAATAGTGATCGAAGAGCGCGAAGTTTTTCGCGTAGTACCAAAGGTAGGGGACGGTGTCGCAGTCGTACACGCCCTCGATGCCGATCGACTCGTTGTGCGCTTCGATCTGCTGTGGGCTCGGGGTCGGCCCGAGCACGGGCTGTCCGGCCTCGACATCGGCGAGAAAGTCGTCCATCTTGCCGCGATCGATCCCCACTTCTTGGTCGTAGCGACCGTTGTTGCCCCCCGTGATATCCGGCGCGTCCTCAACATAGTTGGGGCTAGTGGTATTTGCCGAGATTAGGAACGGACGCTGACAGCCTAACGTCTCGGGATCGTATTGGCAATCGGTTTCTTGAGCGAGGTATGTCCCGAGGTTTTCGACGTACTGTCCGTTGACGCCGGGAAAGAGTCCAAATAGTTGATCGAAGGTGTGGTTCTCTTGAACGAGCACGAAAACGTGCTTGACCTTGCCGCGTACTAAGGCCGCAATTCTGTTGCGACCTGCAGCATCCGCGAACTGCTGATCGGGAGATCGCACCGCTCCCGCGAGTGCGTTCTGCGATGTCACCGGCGCGACCGAGGAGCCTCCGCCCGCCGTTCCGCATCCCGCCAGCGCCCACGATGCCGTCAGGATTACGACGTAGGGCACAAAACGACGCATTATAGTACCACCTTCCGGTTTTCTAAGAAGTGAGGCGTGTATGCGTCCAAAGTTAGCAAAACGCAACCGAGCATACAATGATGAAAAAGCGGCTTTTGCTAATCGCTTCTTAAGTTTCTCCCGGAGAACTTAAGCTTGGGCTACTTATTCTTTAACGCGACCTCGTCGACTATTAGGCTTTGGTAGGGACCGGCGGTGCTACGGCACGGCTAGCAAGTAACGCGGGCACGACGCCGAGTATCTGAAGAAGCGCCAAGCAACGCCACGCAACGTCAAAACCGTGCACCTGCGCGAGCGCTCCGAAGAGCGCCGGCGTTACAAAGGCCGCCAGCAGCGTCCACGTCAGCCCGACGCCGAGCGCGCTCCCCGAATGCTCCTCGCCGCCGATCTCTGCAAACGCGATGACGCTCACGCCGAGCCAGCCTTCCGCCGTAAAGCCCAGAGCCGCTGACAAGAACGCCGCCCACAACGGTGGCGTCGCCGCGGTGATCGAAGCAAATGCCAGTGCGATAGCGGCGGCGAGGATGCAGACCACGGCGAGCGGCAACGCTCTACTCCCGGCAAAGAGATGGTCGCTCAGCCATCCCCATGAGAGCCTGCCGAAGATCGCAGCCACCTGCGAGAGCGTGAAGAGCGCGAGCGCCAAGCTCAACGAGTAGCCCGCGCGATGCACGAGCGTTAGCGTAAGAAATCCAATCAGAACGAGCTGTCCGGCGATCAAAACCATTGACGTGAGCGTGAGCAAAATGAGGCGAGATTCTCGAGCGATCTGGAGCATCTCGGCCAGCATGGTACGCAGCGATACGCGCTCGCCCTCCAACTCGGATGGCTCCCGATAGAACTGCGAAGCGATCGTGCTCGCGACGAACGTCAGTATGCCGGCAGCGGCGAGCGCCGCGCGGTAGTCGTAGCGCAGGGCGATGGCGGGGAGCAGCAGCGAACCAAGGACGCCCGCGATCGGTACCCCGCATTGCCGAATCCCCATGGCGATGCCGCGGTCCGCCTTTTTGAAAAAGAAGATGATGGCGTGGCTGCCGGCCGGCGTTACGGCAGCGTAGCCAACGCCATAGACGAGCAGGCAGACCAAGAGCCATGAGAAGCTCGCGACCAGGGAGGCTGCAACGAGCGAAAGGCTCATGAGCACGCCGCTCCAGCGCACGACCGCTTTGTCGCCGAAGCGGTCGGTCAGCAGGCCCGCGACCGAAGTCATCGCGACCGATCCGATGAACTGAATGGAGAGCAGCCATCCGAGTTGCGCCTGATCGAGATGAAGTGCCGACTTGAAGAAGGGCATGAGGGCGCCCGTCGACATGATGGCGAGCGACGCGCCGATCATCGCGGCGGTAAAGAGCGCGAGCACCTCGTAGCGCGACTCGGGCATCGGGTTATGCGGCCTGGGCCGGCGCTTGGGAGAATGCATCTCGAGGAGGGTTTCTTCGGCGCAATGCGGCGAAGCTCTGTTTTAGTGAATCGCCGGAAGGAGCGGCTCCAATATTATCTGACGATGCTCGCCCTCACGGCGCCGGGCGCCGCGATCGTGTGGTTCGTCTTTCACAGCGTCTACGAGAGTTTGAGCATCTCCGAAAAAGCCATCGGGTACGTCGATCCGATGACCCAAATGGGAATAACGCTCGGGTATTGGGTGATGATCGGCGGCACGGTTATTTTGGCGGGCACTGCGGGCTGGTCGGCAATTCAGTTGGTTCGTCTTCTGATCGCGCCGCGCCGGTAGCGCATGCGCGTTTCGCTCGTCGTCAATCCGCGGTCGCGGCGCGGGCGCCGGTTCGGCGCAGCCGTCCGCGTGCAACTCGTACGCATGGGGGTTGAGCCCGTCGCGGAGAGCGGCCCGGGCGGCCCCCTCGATGCCATCGTCGTCGCCGGAGGCGACGGCACGTTTGCACGCCAGATCTCGCGCGCAATCGAGCTCGACGTACCGATCGGGCTCGTGCCTCTGGGCACCTTCAACGATCTTGCACGCACGCTGGCGATTCCGTTCGATCTCGGTGCGGCCTGCGCGTTGATCGCGTCAGGTCAGACTCGTCGGATTGACGTCGCTGCGGTCAACGGCGTTTACTATGCAACCGAAGCGAGCCTCGGCATCTCCAGCCGCATCGCCAAATTGCAGAAAACCGCGGACAAGCAGCGATTTGGAGTCGGCGCCATCGTTCTGAGCGCACTGCAAGCGGCTCGATTCGCGCGTCCGTTTCACGCCGAGATCGCCTACGACGGCGAACGCGCGAGCTTGAAGACCGTCCAGCTAACGGTGGCCAATAGCCAACGTTTCGGAGGTTTTATCACGGTGGACGATGCCGCAATCGACGACGGCTGGCTCGATCTCTATGCCGTCGACGGCGAAGGCTTCCTACCGGTGATCCGAGTTTTCTCCGCGATGCTCTTGCATCAGGGGCGGTTCGCCAAAGGGGTCCGGACCTTCCGCTCCACTGCGTTTTCGGTAACCACCCGGCGCCCGCACCGCATCACCGCCGATGGAGAGCCGGCCGGCACGACGCCGGCTCGCTTCGAAATTCTTCCCTCGGCACTACGGGTCTTTGCGCCATCAGAGCTTCCCTAGCTAGAGAACGAAACCGGTCCGTACCGCGGGCCGAACGTACTTGAATCCGTCGCTACCGATGGCGTACAGATAGATGTTGGGAATGAGCGGATCGCCACTGATGTTGAAGGCGAACTGGCCGATAAGCGCCGTGAACGTACCGCCGCGCTGCAACTCGTTCAATAGTGCCGTGCGCGTCGTTGCGTAGCCGCGCTGCGAAGCGGAAATGATGAGCTGGGCGGCCGCGTAACCGTAAGCGGAGAAGGTCGTGATTTGCGTGACCTCGCGCTTAAAGTCCGTCACGAGCTGCATCGCGCTGGGAATTCGATCGAGCGGCGGCATGGACGATGCGACGTACGCGCCGTCGAGCGTTTTCGCGTAGGTGCTAATCGTTTCGGTGTTAAAGAATCCGTCGGCCGCACCGAATTCGCCCGTGTACCCGGCGAGACGCAACGCTTCGGCGACCGGGCCCATCTCCGCCGTCTTTCCGGCGAGAAAGACGTATCCGGGTCTGCGGTCCATTACCGTTCGCGCCGCCTCCGCGGGATCGGTTTTCGCGATCGGAAAGAGCAGCAAATCGGAGTCGTGATGATTGCTCTTGGCCGCGGTCACGAATCCGCGCGCGACGTCGTAACCATAATCGCCGTCGAAGGCGATCGCTATCGTCGGAACGCCTCGCTTATCCTCGAGCGCCGCACCGGCAAAAAGCCGCCCCGAGCCGCTGTCCTTGGCCGGGAGGCGGTACACGTTGTGGTAACCCCGCGCGGTGACCGAATCGGCCGTAACGGTCGGCACGATCACGGCGAAACCCGTGTTCGCATAGTGCGAAAGCGCCGCCAGCGTCATTGCAGCCGTGAGGTTGCCGACTACTCCGATCACGGTTGAATCGGCCGCTGCGACGTTAGCGTTGGAGGCGGCAAGGCCCGGATCGTTGCGATCGTCAATGCCTCGGAATCCCCAGACGTTAGATATCACCGCGTTAAAGCGATTCTGCTCGTCGACGGCGGCCTGGACGCCTTTGACGACCTCCTGGCCGTACTTTCCCAACGCGCCGGAGAGCGTGACGTTGACGGCGATGGTAAGCTGCTGCAAGAACTGTTGGTTGAGTGGGTTGAGCGGCTGGCCGGGAATGATCTGCGCCGCCGCGTGCGTCGTGCCCGCGGCAGCCGCGCCCGCAGCCGCGATGAACGCGCGGCGCTTCATCGGTAAGCTCGCAGCGTCGTCAGCAAGAAGACGACCGAAAACGTCATGTTCGAAAGAAAGACCCGTTCGTTGATGACGAACAGATTGGCGCCGGTACGAAAGAGATACTCTTCATACAGGATTAGAATCGCCAACGCAACGATGCCGAGATAGTATGACGGGCCGGCACCGTCGAGCATTCCGGCACCGGCGAGCAACGCGAGCGTCCCCAGATGAAGCAAGATCGGCAAGAAACGTCCGCTGCGCTCCCCAAAGCGAACCGGCAGCGACGCGATCCCTTGTTCGCGGTCGACGGATAAGTCCATCAGCGCATAGATGATGTCGAATCCCGCGACCCATAACGTGACCGCCGCGAACACCGCGAGGGCAGGCAGCGTGATCTTCCCGGCGATTGCGACGTAGGCTCCCAACGGCGCCAAGCCGTCGACCGCGCCCAACACGAAGTGGGTGAGCCACGTGAAGCGTTTGCAGAGCGGATAGATCAGTAGAAGCACGACGGCGATCGGCAAGAGCTTTAGACACAGTGGATTGAGCATCCACGCTGCCCATAAGAGAATGCTGAGCCCCGCGGCCATGGCCCACAGCATCGTTGAAGCAGGCAGCAAACCGCTCGCCAGCGCGCGCCGCTCCGTGCGCGGATTGCGCGCGTCGATTTCGCGGTCGAGAAAGCGATTTGCCGCCATCGCCGCCGTTCGAGCTCCCAGCACGGCAAGCGTTATCCAGCCGAGTTGCGCCGCCGTTGGAAGCCCGCGCGCGGCAAGGATGGCGCCGACGTAGGCAAAGGGCAGTGCGAAGAGCGTATGCTCGACGCGAATCTCGCGCAAGAAAAGCCCGACCGCTCTCATTTCATTAGCGCAGCATAGGCGGCCGGTCCCTGTCCCGACCAATCGTTCGATGAGAGCGCGCGCGCTATGGAATCGAGCCCGTAGTCGCGCCATCGCTCGCTGACCATCCGGCGGGTCTGGGCGTCCATGATCATGTCGGGCGGCCACTCCCGCGTGTAACCCTCCGACGCATCTTTACGCGTGGCGTCGATGCCGATCTTCGTGCCGTACGCGATACTGTAGGAGCCATGATCGAGGTCGTCTACCGGACCGGGCATCATCACGATGTCGCGTTCCGGCGCGAGATTGTTGAGGACATACCACGCGACTTCGCGTGGATTTGCTACGTCGATGTCGGCATCGACGATGACGAGCGCGCGCGTAAGCATCATCATGTGACCCAGTCCCCACAGCGCGTTCATGACCTTCTTCGCGTGGCCCGGGTAGGACTTGCGAATCGAGACGATCGCAAGATTGTGAAATCCGCCTTCGACCGGCAGATTCATGTCGACGACCTCGGGAAGCATCGCTTGCAGCAGCGGCAAGAAAATACGTTCCGTCGCTTTGCCAAGCCACGCATCCTCCATCGGCGGCTTGCCGACGACGGTCGCGGCATAGATTGGATTACGGCGGTGCGTGATGCACGTTACGTTAAAGGTTGGATAGCGATCCGCTAAGCTATAGACGCCGGTATGATCGCCGAACGGTCCTTCTAGCCGTAGATCCTCATTGTCGACATATCCCTCGAGTACGAACTCGGCGTCGGCGGGAACCATCAGATCTAGGGTTTTTGCCTGCGTCAGCTCGACCGGCTTGCCGCGCAAGAAACCAGCAAATGCGAACTCGTCGAGAATTGGCGGCAGCGGCGCCGTCGCCGCGTACGTGAGCGCCGGGTCGGTACCGATTGCGACGGCGACGGGAACGGATCTCCCCCAGGCGTCGGCATGCGCCCGCCCGTGTTTGTGACGTTGCCAGTGCATGCCGGTCTGCGTCGCGTTGTAGATCTGCATCCGGTACATCCCGACGTTCGTACGCCCGGTGCGCGGATCTTTGGTAATTACTAGCGGCAACGTGATGAACGGTCCCGCATCCAACGGCCACGTCGTCAAGACCGGCAACTTCGTCAGATCGGGCGGATCCATGACGACGTCGTGAACGCTGCCGTCGCGTACGATCTTCGGAATTGCGTTGGCCAGCGGTGCGAAGTGCAGCGCACCCGTGAGTTTTTCTAGCGCTGAGCCCGACGGCGGTTTGAAGTCGAGGAGGGCTCGAATGCGCGCCGCCACGGCATCGAGGCCTTCCGCTTCAAAGGCCATCGCCATCCGCCGATGCGTGCCGAACTGGTTGGTGAGCACGGGGAACTCAGAGCCCGCAACGTCGGAAAACAACAAGGCCGGACCGCCGGCCTTGACGACCCGGTTCGTGATTTCGCTAATTTCTAGCCGGGGATCGACGCAAGCCGAAACGACGTGGAGTTCGCCGGCTTTGCGCAACGCGTCCACGAACGCGCGAAGCGATCGAAATGGCATGGCGTCGTCCTTATGCGCCCTGCGGGCGGTATCCGCCTAGTAGGAGCCTGCCCTACAGGCTCCTATGGATGGGTCGGGCTTGTCGGAAAGGCTGCGACAAAACGCGCCCCACCGCTGGAGGATCGGTCGATCTCGACGGCGCCGCCGTGGGCGTATGCGATCCAGCGTACGATCGCGAGGCCGAGTCCCGTGCCCTTGCCGTCGTGCGCGCGGCGATAAAAGCGTTCGAAGACGCGTTCGCGCTCGCTTTCGGGGATGCCGTCGCCATCATCTTCGACGACGATTTCGCAGAGCCGGCCGGCTTGGCGCGAGCTGATGCGCACGGCCTGATGGGCGTGACGAATGGCATTATCGAGCAAGTTCACGGAGAGTTCGCGCAGACGCCGTTCGTCGCCATCGACGATTGCGCTACCCGGCGCGACGTCGAGCCGCACGTTGCGCGCATCCGCAACCGGTCGCGTAACGCGAGAGGCGATGGTGACGATCGCCGCCAAGTCGACGGGCTCGCATTGCAGCGCGCGTCGTGCCGGATCGCGGGCCAACGTCAGCAAGTCGGTAACGACTTCCGACGCTTCGAGCGCGCTGCGAGCGATTGCTTCGAAGCTAGCGCGACTCTGCTCCGTCGCGTCCGCTCGTGCCGCCTGCGCGACCGCTGCGATTGCCGTTAAGGGGGAGCGCAACTCGTGCGCGGCATCGGCCGAGAAGCGACGCTCTCGTTCGCGCGCCGCTTCGAGCGGTGCAATCGCCGCGCGAGCCAAGAAATACGATGCGATTGCGACGACGATGACGAGCGGCGCGTCGATTTCGGCGATTGTCACGGCGACGCGCTCCATCGCCGTCCTCAAGGCGACGGCTCCTTCGGGCGTACCCAGCGCGGGTGCGAGCAACGACGCGTATTCGCGGGCCACGAACTCGTACGCCCCGATACTAAGAGCGGCCAAGACGCAGACGAAAACGAAGAGGTAGAGGGCAGCGGTGCGAGCGATCAAGCCTTTATGCGGTAACCGATTCCCCATACCGTCTCGATGATTCCGCTCGCACCGAGTTTTCCCAGCTTGCGCCGGAGCTGGCTGACGTAGACGTCGACGATGTTGCTCGAGCCATCGAAGTCGTAATCCCAGATACGCTCGACGATGTGCGCGCGGGAGAGCGCAATGCCGGCGTTGCGGGCCAGGAACTCCAAGAGCCGAAACTCCGTCGCTCCCAAGAGCACCGGCTTGCCCTCAAAGGTAACGTTGCGAGCGGCGAGATCAACGCGCAGCGCTCCGGCTTCGAGCACTCCGAGCAGCGGACGGTCGGCGCGGCGAAGTATCGCGCCGACGCGAGCGATCAACTCTTCTTCGACGAACGGCTTAACCAAATAGTCGTCGGCGCCGCACTCGAGGCCGGCTACGCGATCTTCCACCGCATCGCGCGCGGTCAGCATGAGAATCGGCGTTTGAACTCCGGCGGCTCGCGCACTCCGCGCGAGCGCGAAGCCGTCGATTCCGGGCAGCCCGACGTCGACGACCGCGACATCGTAACTGCGGCTCACCAAATGATCGAGCCCCGTTTCACCGTCGGCGACGACGTTGGTCACATATCGTCGCGCTTCCAGCATCCGCGCGATGGAGTCGCCGACTGCGGCATTGTCTTCAACGACGAGAACTCGCATTTTTGGCTCTTAGTCCTTCAATGGCGGCGGAATAGCGATGGTGAACGCGCCGCTGAGGAACGGGTGCTCGCCCGGCGACTGAACCTCTTGCATCAGGAAGCGGCACGGAGCGATCTGCACGGCTGCGTAGTAGACGAAATCGCGAGTTATGTAAGGATTGGCATACGCATCGTAGCGCAGGCCGAAATACGCGTGCGGGATCGGATAATACTTCAATCGCACGTAGCCGCCTCTGGAAGACTGATTGGTCAGAAGCCCGTCGGAATCGTGGTCGTCACCGTACCATTGCTCGGCCTGAAGGTCGAGATTATCGTACGTTGCGTGCGCGAGCAGGCCATAGCGCTCGTAAAGGTCGGCGAACGGCAGACGCCCCGTCGGCAAGACGCCGAGCGTTCCGCCCATGGCGGTTCCTCCGATGTCGAACTCGCCGTTGCGACCTTGCACGAGCGTGTCTCTGAGCCACGCGCTCAGCTCGGGCGTGCGCATCCACGTCGTCTCGCCGGTCGCAACGGGCTTGCCGCCGTACGCCGCGCCCTGATAGGCTCCGACGGCCGCCACGCCGTCCACGGTCAGGTGTCCGAAGGTGCGCTCGATTTGCAGCCCCCAGCGGTTCGAAGAGAGCGGCATGTTATTCAAGCCGACGTGTGCGCCGTAATAGCCGTACTGCTGCAGATCGTCGAGGCGTTCACCGGGCGATTGCGCGAGTGGAAGCTCGATCAGCCCTCCTCGAACGAGGGTCTGTGTGTGCGCATCGTAGCCCGCCGCAAAGAGCAAAAAGACTCCGCCCGGCCCTCCGCCTGCTCCGAGGCCGTAGTGGAGAAAGGCCGTGATGGGTCCGACGTTCGCGCTGCCCAACACGATGCCGCCGGGTGTGAACTCGCGCGAGCCGGCTGCCGGCTGCTTATCGTACTCCAACTGATAGCGAAGGGCGAAAACCGTCGTGCCGTGTTCGGGCAATGGCAACCGGTAACCGTGCGAGCGAAAGTA
>Ga0265356_1000180_pt1 | contig 11852 bp, 14 predicted proteins | sample NZE4metagenome_FD_189075 | JGI IMG/M metagenome (GOLD analysis project Ga0265356, IMG submission 189075) | Rhizosphere microbial communities from Maridalen valley, Oslo, Norway - NZE4 | ecosystem: Host-associated > Plants > Roots > Rhizosphere > Soil | place: Norway: Oslo | collected 2017-09-15
CACCGGCGCGGTTACGCCGTTCGGCGGCGCGCCGAGCGTCGACCGCACGGCAGGCGTCGGCACGATGGGCTACCAGCACTCCGCGCTCGGTCCCGTCGGCAACCCCTACGGCGTCTCGCTGGAGTTCTGGGAGAAGCGGATCATCGACGGGGAGCAGGCGACGGACTACCCGTTCTGGCACATCGTCTGGCCGAAGGTGACGGGCCTGCACACGATGGCGCGCGACTACACGAACGCCGCGCTCCAGACAATGCTCGAAGGGATCGGACGAACGAACGACAACTGGGGCAGCGGTCCGGTCGGGGACTGGCCGTTCGACTCGACCGAGTTGGAGCAGCGCATGTTCTGCGGCGCGGACATCGTTCCCGTCTCCGCGATAGATCCCATCGGCGCGCTCCTGTAGGTTGCGGGCATGGCTCGCACTGGGCCGTGCAGCCCGTGGATCAACGGCACGGACGTCGCGGCCATCCCCTCAGTCGCTGCGGCGATCACGAAGCCACCCAAGGTCAACGTCCCGGCGTTCACCGTCGAGCAGGTCACGGCGATCTGCGCGGAGGCGGCGGCTGCCGCGTCGCTGATCCTCTACCGCAAGAGCGGCATGGTCTACAGCGGCAAGTGCGGGCCGGTCACGGTTCGTCCGGTCGCGCGCCCGGTGAACGTCGACCGTCGACGGATGGCGAGCGGCGGCGCGTGGGGTCTCGGCGCGTGGATGGGCGCGGCCTCGTGGTACAACCTCGGACTCGACGGCGTGGTCACGCACTTCGGTGACTCGCAGCCGCCCGAGATCCCGCTGCCCGACTACCCCATTCGCGAGATCGTCGAGGTCAAGATCGATGGCGTCGTCATCCCGCCGATCGAGTACGAACTGCGCGACAACAAGACGATCGTCAGGATGCGCCCGACCGCGAGTTACGTCCCGACCGAGCGATGGGGCTGGCCGACCGCGCAGATCAACGACCTCCCCGACGACCAGCCGGGGACGTTCTCGATCACGTACACGTTCGGTCAGGACGTCGACGACGGCGGACGGCTCGCGTGCCGTCGGCTCGCGGAGATCCTCGCGCTCCCGGCGTTCGGGGACATGTCACGGCTACCTGCAAGGCTCACGGCGATCTCTCGGCAAGGCGTCTCGGCGAACGCGCTGAACGTCGCGGACCTGATCTCCAAGGGGCAACTGGACATCTACGAGGTCGACGTCTGGCTGATGGCGGTCAATCCCGGTCAGGCCGACAGGCAATCACTAGTGTGGTCCCCGGACGTCGCGCGCGTGCGGCGCACCCGGTATCCGACGAGAGGCTGAGATGTCGACCAAGGACCCGTTCGCAGCCCCGGAGCAGACCCACGAGGTCGTTGCTCCTGTCAAGCCGGTCGTCTCGCCGCCTGTTGTGACGGCGCCGGACCTCACGCCGCCCGAGGGCGACGGACTCGGGCTACACGAGGACGCTCCCGGTGAGTGACTTCCCCGCCGCCCGGTTCCGCGAGGCAGGAGCGACCGCCGACGAGATCGCGCTGCTCGCGCGCGAGTGGGACCGCTCCGACGTCGTAGTGCAGTCGAGCATGGCCGGGTGGTTCAAGAGCGTCGCGACCGGCGACATCGGCGACTACATCGAAACGCTCCGAGAGGGCGGTCATTTCGCCGAGGACGAGTTGCTGGACGCGACCGAGCCGGACGGCGCCGACGACGGCGAGAACGGCTCAGGGGACCACGAGGACGGCCCTGAGGCCGATCGGGAGACCGACTCGACGGCGGAGTAGCGATGGGCGCGCTCTCGCAGTTCGGGACCTACGCGCAGGCGCTCCTCACGATGTTCGTCGACGCGCTCACCACGCTCGGCGTGGATCTCCCCGAGAGTCAGTACGTCTCGGCTGGACAGGTCGCGTGGGACGGGCCGTCCATGACCATCGAACTCGGCACGATCACGCAGGGGCAGCCGGGTCGCCCGGTCGGCGACACGTTCCAGCCCGCGAGCGTCACGATCACGCAGGCGCAGTTCTTCGTCCAGATCATCCGCGAGACCTCGGCGCTCTCTGGCGAGGGCTGGGCCGTGAACATGGTGCCGGACTCGGAGCAACTCGGCGACGAGGGGACGACGGCGCTCGATGACGCTGGCGCGCTCGTCAAGGCTGCGATTGCCGTCCACGCCGCGATCGGTCAAGGCAAGGGGTTCGTGATCGACTCGTGCAGCCCGCTCGGTCCGCAAGGCGGTCTCTCGGCGATGCGCCTCTCGATCACCGTGAGCCTCGACTAATGCCCGGCGTCGAACTGAAACTCGACCACGCGCGCATCCACGAACTCCTCGTCGGCACCGACGGTCCGGTGTTCCGCCACATGATCGAACGCGTCACGCGCTTTCAGGACGCGGCGCGTCGGCAGCAGCCTCGTCGGACCGGCTGCTTGCAGGACTCGACGGTCAAGCGGTTCGAGGTCGCGAACGGTGAACTCCAGATCCGAGTGATCTCCGACACAACGTCGTGCTCGCCGACCCGGACGTCGTACTCGCTGTTCGTCCACGAGGGAACCGAGGCGCACGTCATTCAAGCCATCTTTAGCGTGCTCGCCTTCATGTGGGCGAACGGGCCGAACGGTCCGGGCATGTACTACTTCACGTGGGTGTTCCACCCCGGCACGCAACCCAACAGGTTCTTCACGGACAATCTCCACATCCTCGTTGACCCGATCTAGGCTTCGATGCGTCCATCCACGCTGAGACAGAGGAGCCGAAATGCCAACACTCGACCCGATCGGGCGCGTCGCGAATCCAGAGGAGGAACTGGACTTCGAGCCGGTCACCATTCCGATCGTCGCGTACACGAAGGACAAGAAAGAGGTCGTCAAGGAGGTCCGGTTCCGTGGCGTAATGCCGACCGGCGCGGCGCTCGAAGTCCTGCGCTCGATCACCGTCAACCGGCGCGGCGAGCAGACGGTCCCTCCCGCCGTCGTGATGGCGTACCTCGACGCTGCCGTGCTGCCCGAGGACGTCGAGTCGTTCCGCGAGTTCATCTCGGACTCGGCCATCTACATCGAGCAGACCACGCTGTTCGAGTGCTACGTCCAGTTGACGGAGTGGTACTCCGAGCGCCCTACACGGCGGCAGTCCGGCTCGCGTGGCTCGCCCGCGCCGACGAGGCGGACCTCTCAGGCCGCTGCGCGCTCGCGGGCATCGACGACCTCGAAGCGCTCGACCTCGGGAAAGCGCTAGACGTCGTGTACGCGCTCGCGCTCGACGACCGCTGCTCGGTCGACGAGACGCGCCGCGAGACTCGTGTGCGGTTCAATGAGTGGCTCCTGTCGCCGCTCGATCCGCAGGCGGCGCGCGTCGAGCGCGAGCGCAAGGCAGACGCGGAGTGGGGACTGAGCGCCGAGGCGATACGCGACGCGGCGATCAAGGACGCGCGTATGAAAACCTACGGCCCACCGCCGGGAGGCTGACGTGTCCGTTATCGGCACCGCAGAGATCATCGTCACCGCGAACACGGCTGGCTTCAGCGAAGAACTGAAGGCTGGGACCGCCGCTGGGTTCGCGGAGCAGGACTTGGCGATGAGAGGTCTCGGGAAGAGAGCGAAGGATGCCGAAGCGCACACGAGCAAGTTGTCGGGCGCGCTCTCGAAGATGGGGAACACGCTGTCGAATACCGGCATCCCCGGCGTCTCGCAGTTCGGGAAGGGGCTGTCGAAAGCCGGGGAGCAGACGAAGGGGCTCGAAGGTCACGCCGGTGGTCTGAATAAGCAACTGTCGATGCTCGGCGGCGCCGCGCTTCTCGGCGTCGGTGCGGCGGCGGTCGGGATCGGCGCGCTCTCCGTCCACTTCGCTGACGCGTACCAGCAGGCGACGACCTCGATCGCGAACACCGAGGGGATCTCGGTGAAGGCGGCGAACAACATCGGCAGCGCGTTCCTCGGGACGGCGGGTCAGAGCAAGTTCAGCGCGACCGAGATGGCGAGCGCATTCGCCGACGTGTCGGGGCAACTGAAAACAACGCAAGGTTCGGCGCTGACCGTCGCGCAGTCGATGACGTTTATGAACGCGGCGTCCGATCTCGCCGAGGCGAAGCAGATCGACCTCGCGACCGCGACGAACTCGCTCGGCTCGATCATGCAGGCGTTCCAGATCAAGGCGAAGGACGCCGCGTCGGCGACCGACGTGATCTACAACTCGTCGAACGCGACCGGGATCAGCGTCGAGGGACTCTCGCAGCAGTTCATAAAGATGCATTCGAAGTTGGGCGACCTCGGCGGAGGACTTAAGGACTTCGGCGGACTCCTCGTCGCGTTGATCCACGACGGGTTCTCGGGACGCTCCGCGATGACGGCGCTCTCGGGCGGAATGACGACATTGCTGAAGCCGCAGGTCACGTACAATCAGGCACTCCTCGCGCAGAAGCAGGCGTACTCGCAGTTGACGCCCGAGAGCGCGAAACTCGTGACCGGCTACAACAACGGCTCGATCTCCTCGACTCAATACTCGAAGGCGGTCAAGACGCTCTCCAGCGAGCAGCAGACTGCGGTCAAGACCTACACGTCGGCACAGGGCGCGATCACGAAGGCGCAGACCGCGATGAAGTTGCAGGGCGTCACGACGCTCAACGCGAAAGGTCAGTTCGTCGGACTCGGCTCGATCATCGACCAGTTACAGCCGAAGTACAAGAAGATGACCGAGATCCAGCAACTCGCCTACTCGACCACGCTGTTCGGCGCGAGCGGCGCGAAGCAACTCACGAAGGTGATCGACGACGGCTCGGGATCGTACAACCGCGCCGTCGCTGCCGTGTCGAAGTCCGGCTCGGCGTCGAAGGCTGCCGCAATCCAGAACCAAACGCTCACCGCTCAGACGAAGATCCTCGGCGCGACCTTCGACGACCTGTTCACGCAAATCGGTATCAAACTCATCCCCATCGTGACGAAGTTGACGGAGGCGTTCACGCACGCGACTCTCTACCTCCTAAAGCACAAGGACATCCTGTATGCGATCGCCGCCGTCGTCGGCGGTCTGCTGACCACCGTGATTGGCGTGTTCGTCGTGAACAAGATGGTCGCGTTCGGTAAGTCCTTCAGTCAGGCGAGCGATGCCGTTGTCGGCTTGGTCAAGAAACTGTTTGGCCTCGGACCCGCAGCGCAGGCGAGCGCCGACGAGACCGCCGCGAGTAGCGACGAGACCTCGGCGTCCGTGCAGGGCGCGGCTGACGCGATCCAAGCGGCTGCCGATGCGATCGACGCGGCGACACAGAGCATCATCGATGGGTTCTCGCTCATGGCGGAGTCGGTCGGCGTCGACGCCGAGGCGATGACCGGCGCGGTTACCGGCGCGACGACGGAGCAGGAAGGCGTGCTCGAAGGTCTTGTCGCAACTGCACAGACGACCGCAGCCGGGGTTGACTCCGCGTTCGCGGAGATGGGTGCCGGAGCGGGGGCGGCTGCCGCCTCGATTGGCGTAGCGATGACCGGCGCGCAGGGCGCGATGGATGCGACCGCAGCGACCGCAGCGACGACGGCGGCGGAGGTCGATGCGTCGCTCGCCACGGAGGGCGGCGCAGGCGCGTTAGGCGGTCTCGGATTGGGCGCTGGTGCTGCCGGTCTGGCTGGCGGAGCAGCGGCAGGTGTCGGCGGCGGTGCGGCAGTCGGCGCGAGCGCGATCCTCCCCGCTGCGATCGCGGGCGCGACGGCGTACATGGGGACGGACTACCTCCTCCACCACACGCCGCTTGGTGGCGCGGTCGCGGGACTTGCGAGCGGGATCGCGGGGCTGTTCGGTCAGATCCCGTCGTCCGGCGTCGACTTCAGCAAACTCGGGAAGGGCACGACTGGCGCGCTCGACAAGTACGGCGGGCAGAAGGGTCTCGCGGAGGCAGCGGCCAAGATCGTCGCAAAGGACGAGGAGCGGGAGCGCGACTCCGCCATCGAGAACTCGACGCTCACGACGATCGCCAACACGCTCATCGGTCAGGACGTGCTCCCGAAGGACGTGCGGCTCCTCGACCGCGAGAACCTCGGACGCGACATCGGCACGATCTCGGGTGCCAAGATCGCGGAGACGCTCATGGCCTACCTTCGCGAGATCCAGCAACAGAACCTTCGACCGAATGCAGGCGAGGTCGGCCAGATCATCGGCACGCTGAACATTCACGACGCGAAGTTGACGGAACGCGAGTTGGTCGCCGAACTCTCGTGGGCCGTGCACAACGGTTCGCTTGGGTCGCTGCGACCATGAGCGCGCCAGCCCACATCGTCGATCCGACGCTCACCGCGACGTTCGTCGCTGGCGTCGTCAACCATCTCGACTTCACGGCAGCGCCTCGCGCGCTCCCCGCTGGCGCGATCGTTAGTGCCATCGACGTTCTCACGAATCCGCAGGCGTTCACGACGACGGCGCCGATCGCTGTTGGCGACACATCGGTCACGGTCGAGGCGCGAGTGATCCCGAACGACATCTCGTTTGGCGTCTACGTCGAGGGGTTCATGCTGATCGACCTCAGCGGGTACCCCGGCGGCGTCGCGTTCTACTACCGGGGATTGATCTTCGGCGGCATCGAGCGCATCCCCGCGTTCCCGTCGCCGGTCCCGACGTTCCAAGTCGTGAGCATCCAAGGTTTCGACCAGCCTGCCGTCACGTCGGGCGACCTCCAGCGACCGCTCGATAGCGGCCAGTTCATCGGCGTCGACGTGCTCGGCGGTCGTGACGTCATCGTGCAGGTCGCGATCGGCGCGAACTCGCCGAGTGCGCTCGACGCGGCGCGCGCTCAGGTCGCCGCGATAATGACCCCGGACCCGGCGGGCGTGACGGAGTACCCGCTGTTCTTCACGACGCCCGGAGGCACGCAGTACGGCGTGAACGCGCGACCTCGCAAGTACGGGTTCAAGATCGACGTGAACTCGCTGCTCGCTTACGGCGTGATCGCGACGCTTCAGTTCAGTTCCGTCGACCCGCGCATCTACTCGACGCCGACGCAACTCCTCCAACTCTCTGCGTCGAGCGGCGCCGTCGCTGGGACCGCACCGAACAACGGATCGATGGAGATGCGACCGCTGTTCGAGATCGAGGCTGGTTCCGGCGACCCTGCGCCGCTCACGGTTCAGCAAGCGGACCTTCCGGGCACGCCAGCGATCGCGTTCACGGCAGAGATGCTCGCGGGCGACACGATCCTCGTCGACACTGACTTCCACACGGCGTGGTACGTCCCGGCGTCCGGCGGTCCCTACGACGCGCTCTCGACGCTCTCTGACGGCTCGCAATGGTGGAACATCCCGGCGGGCGACGTCGGACCGAACAACATCCACTTCACGGTAACGAGCGGTGACGGCGTGCTCAACCTCTACTACGCCGACGCGTTCGGGAGTGTGTAGGTGTCCGACTTCCAGCAGGTTCCGATCATCTATCGCCTGTACGACTGGCAAGGCTGCGACGAACTCACCGCGCTCCCGTTCTACAAGGTCTCGTTCGGTGAGACGATCTCCGCCGACGACACGTTCACCGGGACGATCAAACTCTCGGACCCGCGAGTACAGCGCACTCGGTGGGAGCGCGCGACGCGACCGAACTGCTCGACGCTCGTGCTCGACGTCGGGAACCCCGGCGGAGAGTCGCCGTGGGGCGGGATGGTGACCGCGCGCAAGTACGAATCGAAAACTCACGAACTCACGGTCACGGCGACGACGTTCGGGACGTACCTGAAACAACGACTTCAGGCGAAGGACTACACGGTCCCCGATCCGACCGCTGCGTACTGGGCGGCGAACCCCGCCGACCCGACGGTCATCGCCGCGCAGATCGTTCACGACGCGCTCACACAGTCGCTCACGATGCCGACAGCCGACGCGTACTGCGATCCGTGCGGCAACGTCGAGATCCTCGTGAACGGCGCGCCACCACCCTCGATCACCGGGTGCACGTCGCACGGCATCGTGATCGCAGGCTCCGCGCAAGTCACGTGCTTCGGCGAGAACGCATGCGTCGTTGGGCTGGTTGGGAGCGACCCCGGCTCGCTGATCTCTGACGGCTCGGTGCTCATAACGCCGGGGACGACGGTCGATGCGGTCGTCCAGAACTACGACGCGCAGGCGCCGGTCAACGCGGTCACGGTCGCGACGATCACGATAACTGACGACGAACTGCACGGCGTCGTGTCACCCTACGAACTCGCCGTCGGGATGATCGTCGACATGCCCGACTGCGGCTACCGAACCACCGTGATCGGTCTCGGCGCGTTCACGATCGTCGGCGGTCACTACCACTACACGACGGTCCACATGAGCGCAGCGGCGACCGCGACGCACTCCTCAGCGGTCGGCACCATCGGTGGCTACTACACGGTCACGATGTCCGCGCCTGCGACCGCCGGACCTCCGGCCAGCGAGGGCGTTGACCTCTCGTTCTCCAATGGCTCGGGTCCGACGCCGATCTTGAACTGGATCGATGGGCAGTACGCCAAGACACAGTTCCAGACCGTCGACGCGATCGTCACCGCGCTTGCACAGATGGGCTACGGCTTCGGCTTCGACTACTCGTGGGACGTCGTGTTTCGACCGGGGACGACGCAGCCGCTCATCCGGTTCAACATCGAGTACCCGCGCAAGGGGCGCGTCTGGCCGGGGAGCGGCATCGTCATCGATCTTGAACAGGCGACGGAGTGGTCATATACCGAGGACGGTAAGAACCAAGCGATCGGGATGATCGATAGCGGGAGCGCGGCGGGCGGTGTGGTCTCGGCCATCGTTGCCGCGCCGTCCGTCGTGATCGGCGACGGTTACGCACCGGTCGAGGCAACGACCTCGCACACGCAGGTGACGGACCTGAAGCAACTGCAAGGTCTCGTCGCGGGCGACCAAGCCGTCGTCGTCTGGCCGATCGCGACGATGGAAGTGACGATGCCGCTCATCCTCATCGAGCCGGAGACCGTCGATGCGCCGAACCCTCCGGGCGTCCGGCTCGCCGCGCTGAACGCGGGCGACGACGTGCTCGTCGTCGTGGGGATGGGTAACCAGCCGGTCGTCGGGCTCCCGCAGGACCCGCGCTGGCCGCACGGACTCTTGTTCATCGTCGAGATGACGAAGTGGAAGGCGACGATCAACGAGCATGGTGTGTCGACGGTCGTCCTCACGATGGGGTTGCCACCGATCGATACGCTTCCCGCGCCACAACCACCGACAGGCTGACCATGCCGAACCGCCAACCGTTCCCGAGCGACATCCTTAGCAGAGCACTCCATCGGATGCGCTCCGACACCGACGCGTTGCAGCGCCAGAACACGTCCGTCATCGTCGACCCGAGCGGCGCGACCGGCGACCCGTCGAACAACTACGCGGTCATTGTCTCTGGCTGGCTGAAGCCGATCACGGCCATCGCCGCTTGGGGTCTCGCGGTGTGGAACCAAGCGACGTCGACGTGGGTCCAGATCAACTCCTCGGGCGGTACGTCGTCGTCGACCGTCGTCGCGCCGCAGACGCCGGACGTCGCATCGACCGCTGGCGCCGCGTCGGCGTACTCGCGCGGCGACCACTCGCACGGTACGCCGCAGTTCAAGTTGGCGAAGTACCTCATCGGCGGCTCCGGCTCGACGACGCTCGCAGGGGGCGCGTCGTCCTCGACCAATCTCTCGGTCACGACGCCAGCGAGCGTGCTCCTCCGGACGACGGTGCAGATCCCGGTAGTCGCCTTCAGCGCCGACGGCGGTGCGCTCCTTGTGACGCTCACCGATCCGTTCTCAGTCATCGTCAACCAAGTGCTCCACCAAGGCTCGATCAATAACGGCGCCTACTTCGCGAATCACCTAACGATCGTCGGCGAGTCGGCGCAAGGGCACTACTCCGGCGGTCTGTTCAACCTCACGATTCAGAACGTTGGAACCCCTACGGCCACGATCCTCGGCAACAACTACGACCAGATCTCAGTCATCTTCGACGTTGTGGACACCTAGTACCATCCGGCTATGACGCTGACTCGTTCCACGGCTGGTCTCGCGCTCCTGAAGGTCGCGGAGCAACTGAACGGACTCCCCTACGTGTTCGGCGGGACGCCGGACCCCGCGAAGGGCGAAGGGACCGACTGCTCGGGGACGACGCAGTTCGGCGCGGCTGGCGTCGGTGTCGCGATCGCCCGCTCGACCTACGGCCAGTTCGAGGAGTTCGTGTTCGACCAGCGCAACGGCTTCGCGAGGCGAGCGAACGAGCCGGGTGACTTCCTATTCATCCCCGGCAGCGACGCGATCGGCAACGAGCCGGGACACGTGATGATCTTCGTCCGCGAGGGCGAAGTGTTCCAAGCCGAGATGACCGGCACGCTGATCGGTCTCTATCCCTACGACACGAACGTGTGGGAGTACCGGACCCGCGTCGCGCTCCACTTCAACGTCGACCCGCCGCCGCCCGACAGGTTCCCCGCGCCGACCGCGCAGCAGATCGCGCGCGCCGGTCTCGTCTCCGTCGACGTGCGACAAGCCACCGAGGCGCTCGTGAACGGCTGGAACCTCTACCACTGGGACGAGACGCACGGTCGCTTCGTCGGCGTCCCGACACCGGGCACCGACGCGCACGGTCCCGCCGAGTACGTGAACCGCAACTGGCGGCACGTTCGCATGGCGTGACGATCTCGTCGCCGCCGAACCCCGAATGGTCGCTCCCCGCATGGATCGCCCACCAAGAGGAACTACGGGCTGCTGATCTTCGGTTTCAAGATGAACGCGACCGGCGCTACACAGAGCGCGACATTCTCCGGCAAGAGGCGTTGCAGATCAAGGCCGAAGCCGACAAGCGCGCGCTGGAGTTGCAGACCGAGACTCAGAAGTACAAGGACGAGAAGGCAAACGAACTGCGCAGCCAGATCGAGCGCGAGCGCGGTACCTACGTCACACATGCCGAACTCACGTCGTCCGTCGAGAAGATCGAGGCGACGCTCTCACCGCTGATCGACTTCCGCAGCGGCTCGCAGGGCATACAGGGCGAGGCGACGCGATCGGCTGCACGGAACCTCTCGCTCCTCATCATCGTCGTCGGCGCCTTCGCGGCGGTCATAGCGGCCATCAGCCCGCACATCCACTAGGTTCCGGGGCGTGGGCGACGAGGAGTTCGTGAAACGAGTCCGGATCGACGTCTATCACCACTTCCCCGGCGGTATCCCGGTCTCCGGCTCAATCAGCATTACGCTCACGGAGGCAACACCGACTCGGCCACCGGCGACGAGCGCCCGCTTAGTCGTCACACCAACGAAGGGACCAGCGATGCCCGGACAGATCACCGTCGACACCAACAACGAGACCGCGACCGTCGAGTTCCTCGACGACAAGGGCGACGCGAACGCGCTACCTCCGGTAGCAGCCTCTGGCTCGCCGCTCGTCGTGACGTTCGCCTCGGACAACCCGGCAGCCGCGACCATCGCGACGGACGCAACGAACCCGCTTCAGGGCGACGTCACGCCGACCGGCGAGGGCGTCGCGAACCTCTACGCGACGTTCGCCTACGCGGACGGCTCGGCAGTGTTCGAGGCCGACGGCGTGACGCCGTTTCCCGACCCGGCACCGAAGGCGATCACCGTCACCGCAGGCGCCGCGACGTCGAGCGGTTTCGCACTCTCGATCTAGTGCGACTCGCCACGCTCGGCTGCTTCGTGATCGCGCTGCTCTGCGCGTGCATCCATAACCTCACCGTCCTCGACGGAGGTTGGATACCGTGGCTGATCGGAGGATTCGTCGCGATGTCCGTCAGTGGTGGATTCGCTGACGCCGTAGCGGTGAAGAACAAGTTAGGGCCGTGAACTGGCTCTACACGCTGTGGTTCGGCTACGTCTGGCCAAGCCTGAAGGGCAACGGTCCCGAGGCGGTCGTGCAGACGATCGTCTACGGCGGGATCGCCTACATCTTCGTGC
>Ga0265356_1000181_pt1 | contig 11829 bp, 6 predicted proteins | sample NZE4metagenome_FD_189075 | JGI IMG/M metagenome (GOLD analysis project Ga0265356, IMG submission 189075) | Rhizosphere microbial communities from Maridalen valley, Oslo, Norway - NZE4 | ecosystem: Host-associated > Plants > Roots > Rhizosphere > Soil | place: Norway: Oslo | collected 2017-09-15
TTCGACGCCACATAGAGCGCCACGTCGGTGGGCAGCGTGACTTTTTCCTGCTCGGCTTTCTTTTGCAGGATCGCCACTTTCGTTTCCAGATCCGGCGGCTGAATGTCGGCGATCAGGCCCCACTCAAAGCGGCTGCGCAAGCGGTCTTCAATCTCTGCCAGCTCTTTCGGCGAACGGTCGCTGGCAATCACGATCTGCTTCATCGACTCGTGCAGCGCATTGAACGTGTGGAAAAATTCTTCCTGCGTGCGCTCTTTCCCTGTCAGAAACTGGATGTCGTCGATCAGCAGCACGTCCATGTTCCGGAACTTGTCGCGGAAGCTGGTCATCTTGTCGTAGCGCAGCGAGTTGATCATGTCGTTCGTGAATTTCTCGCTCGATACGTAGCAGATCGCCGCCTGCGGCATCCTGCGCTTGATCTCGTGACCAATCGCCTGCATCAGGTGCGTCTTGCCCATGCCCACACCGCCGTAGAGGAACAGCGGGTTGTAGGCTTTCGAAGGACGCTCGGCCACGGCCTGGCACGCCGCGTGGGCAAACTGGTTTCCGCTGCCGATGACGAAAGCGTCGAAGGTGTAGCGCGGGTTCAGCTGCGCCGCGCCGTCCCAATCGAATCTTGATTGCGACGGCGAACCGTTCCCGGCACTTGCAGCCGAGAGCCCGCCATCGTGCCGCATCGTGGTGGCTGCCGGGTCGTCTTCGGGCGTTACGAACTTCACGTCCTCGAACTCCAGGCCCAGATTGTCGATGGCTTCCTGAATCAAGTCCGCGTATTTATCGCCGGCGTGGCGGAATTCAACGGTGGGCACGCGCACGAACAAAATTCCGCCGCTGGCGTGGCTGTAGCGCGTCGGCTTGAGCCACGTGTCGTAGGAGTGCCGGTTAATTTTCTTTTCCAGCGCGTCCAGGATTCGAACCCACGGATTGGGGGAAAGACTTGTGCTTGGAACTGACATATATGAAATGCCCGCCATGGCGCTCCTGGCGGCTGGTGAGCGCCTGTGTGTCTTCTACCGTCGTTAATGAGCCGGCTGGCTGAAAACCTTGTCTACTGCGGAAAAGAGCCCGTTTTCGTCTCGCGCCCTTGCCGAAATGAAAAAGAATTTTGAACGCAGGAACAGAACCGCATACTAGCACAAATTTTTTGGCTGTGTGGAAATCTTGCGATGCAATTTTCCGGCGAATGACTATTCAGAGCTCGAATCTGTCCGCCTGTCAAGTGCCGTGAATGTAACTGCCGCGCATACTGTGCAGAATCTCGCGTGTACGATCACAAACGCCGGGTCAGCAACACAGAGATTTGTAACCCTCATACCTCGATGAGAGTGGTTTGACTTAGCGGGGTACCACCCCTACCATGTGGTGTCTTCCCCGACGCTCCCTGCACGCTGCGCATGATCGGTCAGAACATTTCGCACTACCGCATTGTTGAACTACTCGGCGGCGGGGGCATGGGTGTGGTCTACAAGGCCGAGGACGTCAAGCTGCACCGCTTCGTCGCTTTGAAATTCCTGCCCGATGAAGTCGGCAAGGATCCGCAAGCATTGAGCCGATTCCAACGGGAGGCGCAGGCCGCGTCCGCGCTGAACCATCCCAACATCTGCACCATCTACGAGATCGACGAGCAGGGCGGACAGACCTTCATCGCCATGGAGTTTCTGGACGGCCTGACCCTGAAGCACCGCATTGCCGGAAAGCCGATGGAAACCGAGTTGATTCTTTCGCTCGCCATCGAAATCGCCGACGCCCTCGACGCCGCCCACGCCGAAGGCATTGTCCATCGCGACATCAAGCCCGCCAACCTTTTTGTCACCAAACGCGGCCACGCCAAGATTCTCGATTTCGGGCTGGCCAAGGTCGCCGCGGCCGGCACTTCTTCGAGCAACCTTGCGTCTTTGAACACGGCAACCGGTTCGATGGATGCGGATCATCTCACCAGTCCCGGCACCATGGTGGGAACCGTGGCCTATATGTCGCCGGAGCAGGTGCGGGCCCGAGAGCTCGACGCGCGTAGCGACCTGTTCTCATTCGGCTCCGTGCTGTACGAGATGGCGACCGGCGCGTTGCCTTTTCAGGGAGAAAGTTCAGCCGTCATTTGCGAAGCCATCCTGAACCGCGCTCCCGTGCCCGCCGTGCGCCTGAATCACGCCGTGCCGGCGGAACTCGAACGCATCATCAATAAGGCGCTCGAAAAAGACCGCAACCTGCGTTATCAAGGCGCGGCGGAAATGCGAGCCGACCTGCAACGCCTGAAGCGGGATAGCGACACCGGCCGCTTTGCCGCCGGCAGTTCCGGCAGCGTGCCGATAGCAGTCAGCAGTGAGGCAGCCGATCCGCGCTCAAGCAGACAACCCACGACGACCGTCCCAACGCAATCCACACGCACGGCCGATGGGGAAACCGATCGTGTAGGAACAGATCGTGTAGGAACGGGCACTCTCGCCCGCTCCGGCCGAGCGAAGCTCGGCTGGCTTTTTGCCGCCATCGCACTCACTGCTGTCCTCGGCGCTGGCCTTTACTATCGCTCCCGCCAGCAGACCGCGCACCAGCTGACCGACAAAGACACCGTCGTTCTCGCCGAGTTCGCCAACAGCACCGGCGACGCGGTCTTCGACGACACGCTCAAAACCGCGCTCAGCGTCTCTCTCAACCAGTCGCCGTTCCTGAATGTGCTTTCCGACAACAGAGTCGCGGCAACCCTGAAATTGATGACGAAGCCACGCGATACCAAACTCACGCCCGAGGTTGCGCGTGAACTTTGCCAGCGGGCGGACAGCAAGGCTTACATTGCCGGGTCAATCGCGAGTCTGGGCAGCGAATATGTGCTGGGATTGAAGGCGGTGAATTGCCAGAGTGGAGACCCGCTGGCCGAGCAGCAAGTGACGGCGTCGTCCAAGGAGAAGGTGCTGGACGCGCTGGGCGAGGCGGCATCCCAGCTGCGCGGTGAGTTGGGCGAATCGCTGGCGACGGTGCAAAAGCTTGACGTTCCGCTTTCCGAAGCGACAACGTCTTCGCTTGAAGCTCTGAAAGCATTTACTCTTGCACGAAAGGTCGTCAACGAAAAAGGTCCCGCCGCAGCCCTGCCTTACGATCAGCGTGCCATCGAGCTTGATCCGAATTTTGCCATGGGCTATGAGATAGTGGGCAACGACTACTCTAGTCTCGGCGAGTTAGGGCGGGCCAGCGATTACTACACCAAGGCATTCCGGTTGCGGGAACATGCCAGCGAACGGGAGAAGCTGGCGATTGCCGGCCATTACTATCAGAGTGTGACCGGAGAACTGGATAAAGCCGCACAGACGTATCAGGAAGAGATTGAGAGCTACCCACGATACTTCGCGGCGTACGGCCATTTGGGCAACGTGTACGGCGCACAGGGGCAGTATGAGAAAGCCGTCGAAGTCACGAAGCAAGCCGTGCGCCTTGCACCGGAGCGGGTGGGTGCCTATGCGAGTCTTGCCAACGACACCCTTGCCTTGCAACGTTTCGACGAGACGCGGCAGGCCATCCACGACGGGCAAGGGCAAAAGCTGGATAATTTCATACTCCACAATGCTCTCTACGCCATCGCCTTTCTCCGAGCGGACTCGGCTGCGATGGCCGAGGAGCAACAGTGGTTTGCCGGCAAGCCCGAAGAGAACTTTGGACTGTCCTTGGCATCGGATACCGAGGCGTATGCTGGTCATCTCGGCAAAGCCCGGGAACTGACCAAGAGAGCTGTGGACTCCGCCATCCGGGCGGATAGCAAGGAAAACGGAGCCATATGGCAAGCGATTGCTGCGCAGCGTGAAGCGGCTTTCGGCTATCCTGCGGAAGCAAGGCAGTCTGCGGCAGAGGCCCTGAAGCTTGTTCCCACGAGTCAGGGCGTCGAGGTCGAAGCCGCGCTGGCCTTTGCGTTGGCTGGCGATACGGCACGAGCCGATTCCTTGGCCCAAGACTTGGGGAAACGCTTCCCTCTGGATACGCAGATGCAGTCGCTCTGGCTGCCTGCGATTCAGGCGCAGATGGCGCTGGATAAAAAGAACTCGGCTGCTGCCGTGGGTGCGCTGCAAGCTGCTGCTTCACCGATCGAGCTGGGGCAAGTCAATTTCGTCTGCAACCTGTCCTGCCTCTATCCGATGTACGTGCGCGGAGAGGCATATCTGGCTGCCGGTCAGGGCAAGGAAGCCGCCGCGGAGTTTCAGAAGATCATCGAGCACAGCGGCATCGTCTGGAACTGCTGGACGGGAGCCTTGGCGCATCTGGGCGTGGCGCGCGCCAATGCCTTGCAGGCAAGAGCTTTTCAAGGACAGGGGCAGCCCGCGGATGCCGATGCCGCCCGCGTCCGCGCCCTAGCCGCCTACAAAGATTTCCTCACCCTCTGGAAAGACGCCGACCCCGACCTCCCCATCCTCAAACAGGCCAAAGCGGAATACGAAAAGCTGCGCTGACCGGTCCAATCCCGGCTCGCGGGGCCACGGGCGCCTCGCCCGTGCGGTTGTAGAACCGGTAGCCGAAGCTGGCCGTCAGAGCTCAACGCCAGCGAATCAAGAAAGTAATAGTGGGCCCAAGCCGCTCATTTGACACTGCATGCCCCCGGGAAGTTAGCACCCTCCTGCCAATATTTCCCGTTAAGTGGAAGAAGAGCCCCCTTACTGGGTCATTACTAAGTTGGATCTCGTCTTAATATTAGGAATCATTCCGATGGCAGTTTCGTCTTTGCGTCTTTGGCGTCTTCCTTCGCGGACATGGCGTTAATTAAGAGCTCTGGCAGCAAGCTTCTATCGCCAGCAGGCGCCTCCCCAAAGGACCAGGCCCCAAAAAAGACACTTCTGTAACCTCAAGAACACCTCGGTAATCTTACCGGCACACGTCACGTGGCATACCGTTGGTGCGGGGATTCAATCGGGTTAGGCGTTCGCCATCGGTTTGCCTTGCGTCATCTTGATTCTCAATCCGCGGGAAGCACACGGAGGAGTCTGGCATTGCCCACTCTCGCGCTCGTGCTCTGCCTGACGGCCGCGTTCGTTCCCGCTTCGCTGGCGCAGAAAACGTCGAAGCCTGGCCGCAAAGTGATATCCGACGTCAAGCCCTTCTATCCTCCGACGCTGAAAAACATGCACATTGAAGGACTGGTCCGCCTTACCGCGATCGTGCTTCCGAATGGGAGCGTCGTGGCAGTGGAAGTTAAGGGTGGCAACCCCATCCTGGTGGAGAATGCCGTAAAGGCCGTGAAAGCCTGGCGCTATGCTCCCGGCCCCAACCAGACCGAAGAGGAAGTAGTTCTCAATTTCGGCGCCAAGTAAGTTTCTTTCCCGCCTCGGTTGCAACAACTTATATTCAATCCAACCAAGTAAAGACCGGGCGCCGCATTTCTCGCGTTCTTGGCGCTAGCTAGAAGTGGGTCTTACTGTCGGCTAGAGGAATGTCTGGCACCTCGGCTGGCGGATTAGTTCGGCACTCAGCTCTCTCAGGATTTCTCGAGCTGTGCCTACGCCTGTGCGCTGGCGGGCTGGTCGAGGACTTCGCGAATCTTCGCAGCCAGGGCGACCGCGGTGAACGGTTTCTGCAGGAAGAAGATGCCAGGTTCCAGAATCCCCTGGTTCACGATGTTGTGCGTGGGGAATCCGGACATATAAAGCACGCGGATATCCGGAATGCGGGTCGCCACGCGCCGGGCCACGTCGCGCCCATTCATCCTGGGCAGAATCATGTCGGCGAGCAGCAGCTTAATGGACTTGGCATGCCGATCGCAGATGGCTTCGGTTTGACTGGGATCCTCGACGGCGAGCACCGTGTAGCCGTAAGACTCAAGAATGGACTGGGCCAGCACGCGCACCTGTCGGTCGTCCTCGACCAGCAGGATGGTCTCGTTGCCGCGCCGCGCCGGCTGGGCCTTTTCTGCGGGCAGCGGCTGGGCGCCGGGACCCAGGCGCGGCAGATAAATCACAAACGTAGAGCCGTGCCCGACTTCGCTGTAGACCTCAATGTATCCCTGACTTTGTTTGACGATGCCATAACTGGTGGAAAGACCCAGGCCGGTGCCCTTGCCCACGTCTTTCGTGGTGAAGAAGGGATCAAACACGCGCTTGCGGGTCTCCGCGTCCATGCCGCTGCCGCTATCACTGATGGCCAGCCGGACATAGGGACCGGGAACAACGTAAGGATGGCGGTCCAGAAAAAGGCCGTCGAGCACGATGTTGGAAGTTTCGAGAGTGAGCGTGCCCCCTTCCGGCATGGCATCCCGCGCGTTGGTGACCAGGTTCATGATCACCTGTTCCATCTGGCCGGCGTCGACTTTCACGAAGCCCAGATCGCCGGCGAACAGTGTGCGCATTTCAATGTCTTCGCCGATCAGGCGTCGCAGAAGTTTCTCGAAGTCGTGGAGAAGGGAGTTGAGATTCACCACCCGGGCTTGCATCACTTGCTGCCGGCTGAACGCCAGTAACTGGCGCGTGAGTGCGGCGGCGCGATCGGCGGCGGCGTTAATCTGCTCCGCGTAACCATGGATCGGATCGTCCGTTGCGGTTTTTTCAAGCTGCAGGTCGCTGTAGCCGCGCATCACCGTTAGCAGGTTGTTGAAGTCGTGTGCCACGCCTCCGGCGAGCTGGCCAACGGACTCCATCTTCTGCGCCTGCTGCAATTGCTGCGCGACGGAACGAAGCTCGGTGACATCGAGCATGGCGCCTTCCAGAACCCGCCGTCCCTTCTCGTCGGTGGTGACCGAATAGTTTTCGATGGTATTGACCCTGCGGCCATCCTTGCGCTGGTAGCAGTGCTCGACTCCGCGCTTCGCGCCGTTCTGTTGCAGATCGGCGAGCAGATCGGTGCGTTCCTGGCTTCCGCCTTCGTAGAGCTCGGAGGCCGGCAGCTCCAGAAGCTCGTCGCGGGTGTACCCGAAAATGTCGCAAAACGCCTGGTTGCAATCGAGAATCTGACCTTCGAGGCTGCTGATGTAGAGCCCGGCCATGTTGCGCTCGAACAAATTCCGGTAGCGGGATTCGGAGGCCACCCTTGCTTCCATGGTCTGCCGTTGCTGCTTTTGCGCGATGAACAAGCGCAGGCTGAAGCAGAAAATCGACAACATCATCGCGCCCAGGCCGACCACAATCTGCTCAAACTGGATGGTGCTGTACATCGACAACAGCAAAATTGGCAGAGCGATCGACGGGAAATAAAAAAGGAAAACGCCCTCGACTTTGGCGGGTTTGTGGTCCCACGCAGGACCGATGGCCGATTGGCGCCAGGCGCTTGCCGAGTAGGCGACCAAGCAAAACGGAACGGTCCACGCCAGATCGAACCAGCGGGCGCTGCGCGAGGCGCTAGTGAATTGCAAGTCGTTTCCGATCCAGGTGCCGAACGCAAACACGGTCATCGCAATGGCGATCGGTTTGATCAGGCGTCGGGTCGCGGGCGACTCGTCCAGAATAGCCCTGCCCACCAGAGCAAGTGCGAGGGCCACCCGCCAGTAGTCCTGCAGTCTCAACGCCACCTGCGTCGTGCGCTGCTCCCCGACGCTCATCGTGGGGATATCGACCAGCATGAGATGGATGGCGAGAACCAGAATCAGAACCTGGCTGGCGTCAAGCACCAGATCCCAGTGGACTTTGGATTCCTCGTCTGTGGTTCCCGTCAGCACCGACCCGATGAACATGGGGGCGGTGGAGAGATAAATGAGCAGGAACACGCCAATCTGGTTCTCGTCCGGAACCGCCGACGTGACGTTGACGTAGGTATTGAGCAGCGCGCCGCAGGACCACAGCGCGAATGTGGCAGCCGACAGGCGCCAAAAAATGGTGGCGAAATAACGCGATCTGCGGCTGGCCTGCCAGCAGGACGCCGCCGCCAGACACGCTGCCAGAAGCTGAAAACCCGACGACCCCGCGTTGCCCCACTTGCCGTTCGCGGTCGCGGCGAGCCACAGCATCTGGGCCCCCACAATCGCATACAGCAGTGTGGGCGACCCACCCCAGAAGCGCGATTCTGAAGCCTGACCCGGAGCCTCTTTTGTACCTTCCGAAGTAGCAGCCATTGCGTCTTTAGCCGGTTTCCGGTCGGTTTTCCCAGCAATCGGGGCCACTGCCACTGGCGCACGGAAGCCACCGCAATGGCGGCCACCCGGCTTGATCCGGCTCTGAGGAACTCGCCCGGGGTTCGGACTCTTCAGGGGAGAACACTACGTGGGACTTCGGCACAGAGAACAGCCTCGGCTCCGCTAAGAGTTTCCTACTTGGTAAGCCCAGTGTCAACGTTACGCGTCCATTCGACGCCGACCAAAGACACGCAACTTTCGTGTGCGAGAGAATTAATGTAGTAAGGCAGCAGTCTTACTTGGCGAAGAAGTAATCGAACGACTTCACCGCCGTGAATTCGTCGTCCCTGATATCGAAGACAGTGTAGAGCTTCGCGACGTGGAGAACGTCGTGCACTTTCTGGCTGAGGTTCACGAGCTTGAGCTCCCCGCCGTTCTTTTTTACAGAAGTAAAGCTGCTGACCAGTTCTCCGACCCCGGAACTGTCGATGTAGCTCACCTCGGCAAGATTGAGCAGGATCTTCTTTTTCTCCTCGCGGATGAGCCCCGCCACGGCGTCGCGCAGTTGCGTAGTCTCATCCCCAAAAATGATGCGCCCACTGATATCGAGGATGGCAACATGATGGCTTTCGCGTCTGGAGATCTTCAGGCTCAATGCAGTTCTGCCTCGCGGCGCTAAGGGTCTGCGCTCTTCTGGCGATGGCGGGAATGTTAGTGGCTAAGCCGCACTAAGTCAACGTGGAACGACTAAGCTGCATCTCGATGCCGTTGGCCAAAATCCGTTCGGGAAGAATGGCTGAGAAGAATGGTTTCGGGAGGGGCACGGCTTCAGTCGTTGCGGAGAAACTTACGAATGCGTGTAATACCTGCGTGTAATGCCGTGGAAGAGCGGCGTTTCAGCACCGCATAAAGCCTTTAAAATTAGCGTGGGCTTCAGCCCCTAAACTACGCGATGCCGGTATTCGTAGGCCAGGTTTCCACCTGCACGGCCGGTGGCTGCTGGTAATCCCGGATGTCCTGAATCGCAGAGGTGACGATCGGCGTTGGATACTCGGGGTGATGAAACTCCAGATGCATGCCCCGCCCCACAAACTGCAGCTTCAGCATGGACCCGCCCCAGGTCGAGCCCGCGATCGCAACCAGAACCGGCTCAGGACAAAACTCAGGGTGCCCCGATATCATCGCATCGCTGCCGCCCAAAAGCACGGCCCGGTAGCAATGGTGCATGGTCTGAATTTCGAGCACCGTCGATGGCGGCAGATCGTGCAGAAATACTCCCCCTTCAATCTCCGATTGGATGATGCCGCCGTTGACCTTATCGCTCAGATTGGGGTGGGGGGTAAACATACAAATGACGGTTCATTAAGACTAAAGCTTTTTGACGCTCGCCACAAGAGGCGTTTTCAGCAAGCCTCTAACGTAAGCGTATGGCCTTTCGGGGGCGGATTGAAAAAGGTCGATGCAAAGCCCCGAAGGGGCGGTACGTGAAAACCCGGCACGTAAGTGCCGGGTAAACATGCGTAACTCCAACGTAACTCCAACAAGTCCCGTCGGGACGGCGCGATTTCCCCGCTTACCCGCGCCCCTCCTGGATCCCCCCACAGAAGCCTCACGGATGGGTCGTCGTGTAAGCCGCCGGTTTAACTTCGGCACCCTCGCCGATAGCATCCCCAGAAAGCACCAGCTCCACCCTCCGGTTTTGCTGACGCCCTTCCGGCGTCTCATTGGACGCAACCGGCTCCGCCTTGCCAAACCCGCGCGCATCCACGGTGCTAGCGGGAATCCCGCCGCGCACAAAATAGTCGCGCACGGACTGCGCACGCCGCTCCGAAAGATCCTGATTGTATTCGTCGCTGCCCACGCTGTCGGTGTGCCCCTCGATCGAAACGTGCAGGCTCGGGTAGGCCAGCACAATGCCGGAAACCTTCGCCAGCCGCTCGCGTGCCGCCGGCAGAAGGTCGACGCTCCCGCTGCGGAAAAGCACGTCGGACATGTTGGCAATCAGCCCGCGCGCGCTGTCGCGCGTAGCCAGCACACTGTTGAGCTGCTGCAGCAGCCGCGCGCGCAGGTCCTGTTTTTCTTTCTCCGCCTGCTGCCGCAGATTCTCCGACTGCGCGGCCGAGGCCTTCGCCTTGTCGGCTTCCGCGGCCAGAACCTGTTGCTGCGCCACGGCTTCCGCCTGCGCTTTCTCGGCTGCTGCTTTCGCCGCCTGAGCCTCCTGCGCCGCCGCCATCGCTTCCTGCTTCATCTTCTCGGCTTCGGCCTTGGCTTGTTCCGCCGCCGCCCGCGCCTGTTCCGCCTGCGCCCGAGCAATCTCGGCATCGTTGCGCCGCTTGGCTTCCGCGTCCGCATCGGCTCGCGCTTTCGCTTCGCGCGCCGCCGCCTCGCCGGCCGCCTCGTCTTCCGCCTTTTTCTTCACCGCCATCAGCCGCGCTTCTTCCGCCGTCTCTACCGCTTCCTTGGCGGCGGCTTCCACCGTGGCCCGGTTCTGTTTCTGCCGGTAAACTTCCTCCGCGTGCATCATTTGCTGCCCGGCCTTCGAAAAAATGAAGGCCGCATACTTATCAGCGGAGGCGTTTTTCGCGATGCGAACCGCATTCCGTGCCTCAAACAATTCCAGCGGAGTCTTCGAATCAATCCCGAAAATCGCGTCCTGAATATGCGTGTTGGTCGAGGAATAAGTTCCGCGCGGCGCCAGTTCATACTTCGCTTCGATATTCTCGCTCCCGCCGCCGCTCCCGGACGAACTCTCCATCACCACCATGTTCCCCGGCTGCGTCACCGCGAAATAAGGCTCGGCAGTCACGATCAGTCCAAACGCCTGCAGGTCCGTGAACGCCTTGACGTGAGCGTTGCCGTGTTCCAGCGTAACCTCACCCAAATTCACCGGACGCCCTTGCGGCGAAACCGCCCACAACACATACGTCAAATATTCCAGACCGAACTTGGTCGCGTCTTCCAGATTCTGAAACTTGGCCTCAATCTGGAAATTAGTTTTCTTCCCTTCGATCCGAGCCTCGCCCGAGGCGCGCTGCAGCAGATCGGTGCCCTGAAAGTCGACTTTCGCGCTCCCACCCTGTATCCGGTAATGCACCGCCTTGGTGGTGCGGGAAACGGCGGCGGTGTCCTCCGGTGTCGGCGCCGCAGCAGCAGCCGGAGCAGCAGCTTGCGTTTGCGCGGACGCAACCGCACCAACGCAACCAAGAACGAGGATGGCAAGAAAGTTTTTCATCGCAGAGATCTCAATCCGGGGGAAACAGCAAATTTTTCTAATCTGACTAGTAATCTTCGTCGATCATGCGAGGAATGAAAAGAAACAGGAAGGACGATACGGAGATAGCACTTTCGTCACAGCTCATGTAGCGACAGCCGCCTCGGCCGTCCAAGCCCGGGCGAAACCCGGCGCAGCCAGCACACCTAAGCACAAAATCCCTTCACCACTACCCACCATGCATCCCGAACCGAGCCGAAGGCGCGGTGAGGGACCCCACGACCGCCATTCCCGCAACTGCACTCAACCGGAGTATCCTCATCCCTGGTCCGTGGGGCTTTCTTTGCAATCCCCGACACTGCTCAAGGCAGCCCAATGATCGCTCCGCCAGGCCCCACCACAAGCGCTCCCCCATGTGGCACCGCGCTCACCGCATTAAACTTCAGCGCATCTTTCTTCGAAGAGCTCACCCGCTGCGGATCCCGAGGCGGCCGGAAGTCAAACACGAAGTCCGATCCCACGATAAACACTCGCTCCGTGCCCCTGTCATTGCGGTCATAAGCCACCGCCGAAAAGTAAGCCAGCGGCCGCAGCGGCGACAGCTCCC
>Ga0265356_1000183_pt1 | contig 11797 bp, 8 predicted proteins | sample NZE4metagenome_FD_189075 | JGI IMG/M metagenome (GOLD analysis project Ga0265356, IMG submission 189075) | Rhizosphere microbial communities from Maridalen valley, Oslo, Norway - NZE4 | ecosystem: Host-associated > Plants > Roots > Rhizosphere > Soil | place: Norway: Oslo | collected 2017-09-15
TGCGAGGGCGGCCATGGATGGAAGTCCCGGACTGCCGTTCGCGCGGAGATAGCCCGGCAAACGCAGCGACCGCTTTGGCGGACTCGAAGCGATCGAGATGCGGGATCTCCGAAAGGATGGATCCGGCGGTCGTCTCACCGATTCCAGAAATCGACGTCAACAAATCGCGCCGTCGCTTGAGATCAGGATGGTCATCAAAGTGTTGGCGAATCTTCCGCTCAACCTCCGCGATCTGTTCGTCGAGCATGGCGATGACTTCCCGAATCGAGGCCGTAACGACGGCCGCGTCCGACGATTGTGCGTACACCGACTGCTGCGCTCGGGTTTTCTTGAGATGGTCGGAATGCCGCATTAGCGCTTGCAGCACACGGATTTCGGGCGGAGGCGGGATCCACAACTCGGGGCTCTGGCTCTTACAGAAGCGCGCGATGAGCGCCGCATCAACGGCGTCAGTCTTCGTTCGCAAGAGTTCGCTTTGTGCGAAGGCTTTGATGCGAGCTGGGTTGACCACGCTCACGTGCTGCTCGAGACCGTGGAGGTACAACGCGAGAGCTTCCCAATACGACCCGGTCGCCTCCATGCAGATGTGCACCTCGACGGCCTGACGATTCTTAAGCCACGTGGTTAGCTGCTCGAATCCCTTCGGTGTGTTGGGAAACACTTTCTTTGCGTCAGCGCGATCGCTCAAGAGAAATGCGTGAAACGTTTCCTTCGACAGATCGATTCCCAAGAACGATGTCATTGAGCAGTCCCTCCGTGAGGGCACCCCTTCTCGATCGACCTTGTGCATTCGAGCTAGCCGGCGATGCGGTGCTCACGATACCGTCCGATCTCTAAGGGTGCCATGGGCAGGCGCCTATCTATCCCGCGGGTTTTCATCCCAAGGAGTTCAATCAGCGTGACCTGCCTGACACAATCATACAAGGAGTTAAGCAATCCAAAACGCCGACCCCCTCTACCAGGCCAGCTGAGCTCAGGGATCGCAGCGCCGCGATCTAAGCGCGAGACTGCGAGGCGCTGCGAGGCGCCGCTACTAAACCGCGAGCCTGCAACGCGCCACGCGATCGGCGCCGGGTTGCGCAGCTGCGAGGCATCTAGGCTAAGCGTCCACGCCGGCTAGCGCGATGCGGCCTCGCGGGCGCGGCGACGGTGGTGGACGTTAGGCCAGATGTCACGACCATCTTAGGTGGGTGTGCACGCGTTATGGTTTCAGCGAGAACACCGTTCCCTCCCCGGTCGTGCCGCCTATATTCGTCGTGCCGTAGAGCTTGCCATTCACGTATATCAGGGAGGCAGTAGGGAAAACGCCGTCAGCGTCGCTTACACTACCGAAGCTGTGAAGCGCTCTTTCCTTGCCGCTCGTCGTAATGCTAAAGACTGTGCCGCAGCCGCCGCCAAAGGTGCATGAGTAAGCGCCGCCATACACCGTCGTGCCATAGAGTGTGCCCTTCACGTCGATCAAGGACGCGAACGGGGAACCGCCGTCTCCGTTAGCCGCAAAACGGTGGATTACTTTTTCCGTACCACTGGGTGTGATGCTGAAGACCGTCCCGCATTGGCCGAGGCCATTACAACTAGGTGCGCCTCCGAGTGTCGTTGTGCCGTAGAGCGTGCCTTTTACGTCGATCAGGGATGCATAGGGAACGTCGCCGTCACTTCCAGCTCCAAAGCTATGCAGCACTTTTTCTACGCCGCTCCGTGTGATGCTAAAGACCGTGCCACCGTGGTACTCACCGCCAGATTGCGTCGTGCCGTAGAGCGTGCCCTTGATCTCGATCAGTGAGGCGCGAGGGTAACTGCCATCCTGTCCGCCACCGAAGCTATACAGTATTTTTTCCGTACCGCTCGGTGTGATGCTAAACACCGTCCCGCAGCCATAGTAATAGCGGCAGTTGGAATTGAACGTGCCGCCGTCGTGCGTCGTGCCGTAGAGTGTGCCCTTCACGTTGATTAGCGAGGCGTAGGGATGAGCACCATCGCCTTTACGGCCAAAGCTATACAGTATTTTTTCCGTGCCGCTCGGCGTGATGCTAAAGACCGTTCCGCAGTGGTAGGCGCAATAAGAGTTAGAATATGAGCCGCCTTTCATTGTCGTGCCGTAGAACGTTCCGCCGACATCGATCAGGCCGGAGAACGGGTTTATCCCATCGCCTCCAGCGCGAAAACTATACAGCACTTTTTCGGCGCCGCGCTCGCTAGTGCTAAAGACCGTTCCCGTGCCACTCTTACCGCCGTAAGGTGTCGTGCCGTAGAACGTGCCGCCGACATCGATCAGGCCGGCGAACGGCTCCTGGCCATCGGGCGGACGGCCAAAATCATACACGACTCTGTAGTTCTTGCCATCGCCGCGTGCCGTGGCGAGGCTTTGCGGCATCGTGCCAGGCCCGTCTTTGCCGCCGCTCGCGCCGTAAGCGGTGACGGTTATTGCCGTCACGTTATTTGGCACAACGAAAGTCTGCGCTGCGCCGGTGAATTTGAAAGTTTTTGACTGTGCCTTGTTATCCGGTGCTTGCGCCATCGCGCCCGGCGCGCCGATCGGCGGCTGCGATCCGCCGCACCCTGCGAGCATTGCCGCGGTCACGCAACTGCTAAACGCGTGGCGGCTAAAACCTGAGGCCCTCATTTGCCTTGCTTCTCTGCTAAGCTGATGGTCGCGCCTTCTGGGCCGTCCACGCCGCGAGTGATAAGCGTGGTCGGCGAGCCCCCAGCCGGGTACTTCCAGGACTCAACGTCTCCGCTGCCATAATCCGGCCCGACGACTTTTCGTCCCTGGATCCAGAACTGTGCAACGTCTTTCGAATCGTTGAGCGGTGTCGAGCCCACGACTTTTCCCCTGTTACCGCTGAAGCTGAACTGGTAAATCACTGATCCTTCCCCGTTTCCCTGGTCCCCGACTGCCACATGAGCGCCGTCCCACTGCACTCCGCCGGGCGACTGAATACTTTGGTTTAATCTGATGTTCGTGAATCCGTTATGTCCCGCGGGAAGCTCAGCGAATACGAAACTGCCGCCATAGCCGGTCAATCCGTCGACGAAGAGATTACCCTCATTATCGTAACCACAAAAATACATGTAAAAAAAGCTCGAATCGCTGTAAATCTTCGGAAAACTCCAACCGTGGCGGCGACTGTAAGTGTAAAGTGAGATGCTGCCGGGCTCGTTGCTAACGGTGTACGTGTTATTGACGGCGAGGTCGCCATTTAGGGGATCCACGGAGCAGCCCGCAGGATGCTCGCCAGTATCGCCAATCGTCGCAATCGGGCTCGAACTTCCGTGTGGATACTCAAGGATGTTGGACGCATTCGTGTTCGTGATGAACACATCACCCGCTTTGTCGACACACTGGCCGTACGGGAAATCGAAGCCACCTAGTGTTCCCACCAACCTCCCCCGCGGGTAGGTGTAAGCCGTAACGGTATTATTTCCCGCATCGGAGATATAGAGCAGGTCCTCACGCTTTGCTTCTCGCAGCATCCACGACTTGCCACGATCGACGTGCGTTGCGATCGCGGAGGTTTCCGGTATCGTGCGCGGCGCGCCGATCGGCGGCTGCGATCCGCCGCACGCGGCGAGCAATGCGGCGATACTGATGCTTAGTGCGCGACAAGAGAGCATTGCGATTTTCATTTCCGCTGCCAACTAAAGACGACGAGCCCGTTGCCGGTATCATACTTCCAACCCTGGTACATCTTTACGCCCGTGGCACTCGATTCGGCGTATGACGACCCGCCGCCACCACCGCCGCCGTCCACTGGCGGTCCGCATTGTAGGGAGCCGCCGCCCCCGCCCCCGCCTCCGCCGTAGTAGCCCCCGCCGCCGCCTCCTCCGTTACCGTCGCTTTCGGAGGAATAGGAGCCGTTTTGACCGCCTGTGCCGCCCGAGCCCAATGCTCCTGGACTACCGGGATAGCCGCTGTAATAGCCCCCAGCGCCCCCCGAACCACCCTGGCTCTGGCTGCCTCCTCCCCCGCCACCTCCGTGCTTGCTTTTGCCCGTGCCGCCGGCGCCTTGTCCGCCCGTTGGGCCGCCGCCCGCACCCCCAGCTTTGGTCGGGGCGCCACGACCGCCTTGGCCAGCAGCGCCCGGGCCTCCACCAGCGCCTGCGACGAGGATGCGATCACTCAAGCCGTCGCTGCCCTCTCGTACATCCGAAGCGCCACCTCCGCCGTATCCTCCGGCGCCGGGCACTCCTCCACCCCCGTTGAAACCGCCGCTTGTGGTGGACCCTTGTCCTCCGACGAACACGTATAACGTCTCGTGAGGTGTAACCGAGATGGTGGCTTGAGTACGGCCACCGAGTCCGAATCTTTCTGACGCTCCGGCAGCGCCGTCAGCAACAACGTTAATCGACGTGACGCCGGATGGAACTTTAAACGATTGCTCAGCGCCTGTGTAATAAAAGGTCTTGCTCTTGGAGGCGTTCCGCACGTCGCTTGGATGAAGGAACCTTGAACGATTGCTCAGGCTCCGTGTAAAAAGAGGGACCACGCCGTTCGTCGAGTTCGATGCGGTGCATGGCGCCAATACTGCGACGGCTCTGGTTTGCGCCGTCGTGCCCGCTGTCTCGATCGGCGGCTGTGATCCGCCGCACCCTGCGAGCATTGCTGCAGCCACGCAGCTGCTAAGCACGTAACGGCTAAAATACAAACTCCTCATCTGCTTTACTCCTCGATCCGTGAACGCCACGGTGCCCAGCAACGTTTCGGCATGACGGCGCTCGGCCCCGCGTAGCGGCAACGCCATAGCAGGTCATGCTGGCTAACTCTTCGGTGCCTTGCCTAGAAAACACGGCCCGCTTTTGCGAACGTCGCGCAGAGGGGCAGAGGCGCGGGGCCTATACGCGACTGTTGATCCTCTATCGTGGCAGCTTGCCAGAGCCGCGGTTAAAAAGAGGGGCTACGGCCGCCTCGCAGCGGCCGGGTCCAGGAGCGTTAGTATCTGTAGTTCTTCCAGGCGACGCTAAAAATTATGTAGCTTCGACTTCGTCGAAGCGAGAATAGAGTAATTCGATTTGCCGCGTCGATGCCGACAACCCACGTCAGGATTTCTTTCGGATATCGCACGAGGAAGTACGTCAAGGTTTGCTCCTAATGCGCTTTTCGTACAGATACATCGACTGAGGGGGCGGGGGAAGCTGGTTTATTGGTTCCTTCGGCTCTCACAATCTGCGCCGATGGGAAGAGCGGTGGTTTCTATGGACAGGCTGTTGGTCTGACGGGGTTGTTCGAGATTTCGACGCTCACAATCTCCGAAGTGGGGTCCCCTATATGCAGATCGGTCGCGAAATACGTGTTGTCGAAGGGTTCGGTCATGCAAAGCCGCGGCGAGACGTACTGTGGGTCGATCGGGCCACCCCCACCCAACGAGTCAGCGAAATACCACTGGCCCTGGCTGGGCTCGGTGACGAAGGCGTTGAATGTCCAGACGTTGCTCGGACTAGCGCTCGGCGACGGTGAAGCGTAGCCTCTGATGATGGATTTTTGAGCAATCATCGAGAGCTCGGTGCCCTGACCGTTGCTATTCGGGTTATACGAAAGCTGGTTAGGCGTCGTTCCGAGCTTCAGAAATCCCGGAGGAGCATGAGGGTTGTTGCTTGGAACATACTCGCCGGCCTCCGCGGACGATGTCCCGCCGTTGCCTAACGCGATCAAGGCAAACGAATAACCGGCCCAATTCGTTTGTTCGGTGTCAGTCGATGGCGTCACTCCGCTTCCGGTTGTGTTGAAGACAATCATATATTGATAGTTCGAGAAGTTGAAGGGAGATTCGACGTCATAGTGGATCGCGACATAGCCCGGGGGAGCGCCGCCCGGTCCCAAGCCAGCCGGGTTCGGTGTCACTTGGCGTCCACAAGCGACGACGATGGCCGTCGCGAACAGAAAAACAAAACTAAAACTCAATCTACGAGCCATGTCGATTCCCTCTAGCTGCCCGAGCCGGGCGAAGCTATGGGCTGCACCCTTGCTCAAACCTGTATATAGTACGGGGATGGGAATCTCTTGTGAAGGGCGCCCACGGTTCCATGACAACGCAGGGCCTCTAAGGCATGAAGGCCGCCTCGGGCCAGGGCCCCGCAGCCACGCAGCCGGTCCGCGGCGCCCTGCCCGTCGTATGTGCCTGAGTTGGCATAGAAGTCCGTAACATTGTATTGAGTCGGAGTACCCTGGTGGTTCTGCCATACAGCAAAATTATAGCTACCACCGATCTCAACGGCGGCGAGATCACCGGTTTGGATCGTAGGCGCAATCGCGAACATCGGCATTAGTGTCAAGCATTGCGATCGGGTTCGTGCCACCATGTGCATACTCTAAAATCCCCTGTCCTTCCGAGGCTACCCAGATATCTCCGTGGAGATCGGTGCACATTGCCGTAGGCCCAATCTTATGGTCTCCAAACGATTGGATAAAACTCAGGCTCGGGTACGCCTTATGTGCCCTTGCTGGTGCGAGAGTCCCGGGCACGCCAGGGCCAGCCTACCAATAGGCGGCTGCGACCCGCCGCACCCTGCGAGCATCGCAGCGGCGGCGCAGATGCTAAGCGCGCGAACATAGAGCATTGAGATTTTCATTCCCGCTACCAGCTTAAGACGACAACACCGTTGCCCGCGGCTTTTTTCCATCCTTGCCAAGTTTGAAAGCGCTTCGCGCTGGGCTCGATGTACGACGATCCGCCGCCGCCGCCACCACCCGGTTGACCGCAGTAATTGCAGCCCGAGCCACCTCCGCCGCCGCCCGCGCCGTAGTAGCCGCCCCCTGCGCCCCCGCCACCAGCGCCGTAAAAGCTGTAACCGTTATCCCCGGAGCAACCCGCGCCGCCGTCGCCGCCTTGACCGCGCGATCCGGCGTCGCCCGAAGCTCCGCCGCAGTCGAAGGAACCAGCAGCCACTCCGGCGCTGCCGCCTGATCCGCCACGATGTTGCTTACCCCCGGCACCGCCGCCACCAGCGTAATCATTGCCGCCTGCGTCGCCTGCGCCCCCGATGCTGGCACCGCCTTCGCCACCGGCGCCGCCCGGGTACGCCGAGTTGGTACCTCTTCCGCCTTGACCGCCTCCGCCGCCGACGACAAGAACGCGATCGCGTAGCTTATCACCACGTCGCCGAATATCCGAGGCGCCACCGCCGCCGTACCCGTGACAGTAGCAGTCGTAGGCCGCGCCGCCGCCGTTGCCGCCCCCGTTAAAGCCGCCGCTCATTTCGGAGCCTTCACCACCCACGAATACCGCAAGCCTTTCTCCGGGAGTCACTGGAATAACGGCATAGACCCTCCCGCCGTTAGAGCTATCGGTGCCTGCGCCGCGCGCACCGAGTGCAACTACACTGAGCCACTTCACGTCAACCGGCACGGTGAACGTCTGGCGCTGGCCCGTGTAATTAAACCTTTGGCGGCCGGAAGTAGCGTTGACCGCACTGGCTGCGGGTGCTCCGATCGGCGTCTGCGATCCGCCGCACCCTGCCAGCAGTGCTGCGGCTGCGTAAGCGCTCAGCGCTACGGCGCAAAAGCTGGAAATCCTCATCTAGGCTGCTCGCTCTCTGAATGAATGTGTTACGCCCGGCGCCAGTCTCACTCAGGGTCGCCGTGCTGCGTTTTGCCGCTATGCGCTTGGAAGTACTTGCCGTCGAGCGTCGATGGAATGGTTTGGAAGTGGCGCGGCTTCTGATTGTAGTTAAATACGTCGCCGATACTCGTCGCACGCTTGTCGGTCGTTCCGAGGCTGCCCAGCCCGAAGTTGTTTTCGATGTACTTGAGGATGCTGCCATACTCGTATTGTGTGTGTGAAATGTAGCCGCCTTGGCTACCTGACCCCGCGCGCGCGTACGGTGAGACGACCAGCATCGGGACACGAAAGCCCAAGCCGCCATACTCGTCTTGAAACGGCGGCGCTGCGTTATCGTACAAGCCGCCCCAATCGTCCCACACGACGACGATTACTGTCGAGTCCCAGTACTGACTTTGACCAATCGCATTGACGACGCTGGCCACCCACTGCGGCCCATCGTCCACCGCCCCTTGCAGGTTGTCTCCTGGATGGTCGGAGTTCTTATCCTCTGGAATCACCCATGAAACCGCCGGAAGCGCACCGCCGGAAATATCGTTAAGGATATTCGTCTCGGGCATCGAGACATTGGTGCCCCACTCGCTACCGTAGCGCACAGGGTAGATGACATCGAACGCATTTAAGGTAGCCCCGGCTCCGCCTTTACAGTTGGTGGCACAGCAACTCCCGGGTGATCCAACGAAGCATGGCGAGTAGTACTTCCACGAGACGCCCGCGTTATCGAGCAGATCGCGCAGCGTCTCGTAGTCCCCCGACGCATAACTCGGAAACTTGTCCGAGCACGGAAAGGGGCCTTCGTTATCGTACTTTCCGCTCGTTGTGATGAGTTCGGTATGCGTATATTTACCCGCATCGCAGCCCCACGGCATTGCACTCGGATTGTCGATCAGGCTTTCCGTACCGTTGGGGTCGGAAGCAGTACCATCCACGGCCGTACCTCCGCGGATGAGATCCTGGTGAGCGGTAAAACTGCCGCTGCCTTGAGTCTGAAACATCGCATCACCCAACACCCACCGTTCGGCGATATCCCAGTACGGCTGAATCAGCGACGGCTTCACGTATTGGTACGCATAGGCGCCTACTTTCGGGGAGTTGCCGATCGTGCCGTCTTGCCCGCAAACGCCTTTACGCTCGTCATTGAAGCCGTCCATCTTTTTGCTGTCGTAGGCGATCTTGAAGGCAGCGCTGCAATGCGTGATGTCGGTAGGTAAATAGAGATTGCCAGCTCTGAGCTTCTGCTTCTTGTCGCCACCGCTCGTCTTCCACAAACCGTATTTTGCGCCGTGGGCGCCTGGAAACGTGGCGAAGAGATTGTCAAAGCTGCGGTTCTCCTGCACCACCAGCACGACGTGCTGGATCGGCGAACTCCCTGACCGATGGTGCTCGGCGATAGAGAGGACGTTGGGCACGGCAAAGGACGATTCGCGGCCGCCACAAGCCGTTACGACCAAGGTTCCACTTACAGCAATAGCGACGAATGTAGCTCGCAGAGTCGGCCTGCGCATTGTATTTCTCCGTTTTGGCGGGCTTTAACGCGCAGATGTTCTAGGAACGTCGGTCAGTACCATCGCAACAGCGACGTGATCATCGGAAAAGCGACCAAGGTCCGCGGCTCCGCGGTCACGGCGCCGATCTGCGGCCCTCATCGCTATGTGGTTGGCTCCGATTCGAAACCACGCGCATGCTCCATAACGGCCACAGCGCCCGACAGATCGCAGTGATTCATCGGCCCGAACGAGACCGATACCGCGCCGCGACCTCCCAAACGCGCTGAACCGTCGCTGGTTTCGAGTTCAACGCATTAGCGCATCAGATAGGCCTGGACTTGGACATGGAAACTGCTATAAGCATATTTTCCCAAGCTCCACGGGTTCTTCGAAACGCGCTCCGTGAACGTCACGCAGCCCAGCAACGTTTTGGCATGGTGGTGCTTAGCCCCGCGTAGCGGCCACGCCACTAGACATAATGCCGAAGTTTCGGCCAGAGAACGTTGAGCGGTTCCGTTATCCCGGTGCAGAGTGAGATCGGGATATCTTGTTCGTATGAGATCACCCACGGCGGATTGAAGCGCGTGACGAGCCGTGCGCTGCGAAAGAGCCCCGGAAAATCCGTTCGTCCGCAGTCGCCGTTGACATCGATCACGACGTTTCCGCTGTAGCCGTGCGTTCCCCAGAGCCAGTAGTTGTTGTGGCCGGAGATGGCCGGCGGCAAGCCGTAACGCCCGCCGAAGAAATCGATCGCGCCGGCCTCGCCGTAGTTGCTCGTGACGATGGCCGCTTGCGCCCGTTGCGCCGGGGACAGGCCGTCGTAAATCCTTGCAACCGTCGCGGCCAGCTCGGGCCAGCCGTGCATGTCCGCCCAATCTTCGGGCAGCGCCGATGTCCGGGAGCGTTCGGTCGCCATTGTCGATTTCGCGATATGTAAGGCGCGCGAGACGAAGCCGGAATAGTCGAGCATCGCCGGCTCGGAAAGCACCGGCAGCGAGAAAGGCAAGAAGAAGAGTCCCGCGGCGACGACCGCTGCAATCAAGAGCGGCCGCACTACGATCGCGCGCCGCGTCGCTCGTTCGAATGCGACCCCGCCCGCCGCCATCAAAATCGGATAGACGTCGGCGGGATAGTAGTGCTTCGCGTGTAGCGCGATCATGATCGCAATTAGCAATATGTAGGCGTAGCACAGAAATCGCGCGGTTTTATTGAAGAACAGCCAGAACAACCCGACGATCCAAATCGGCGCAGCAAAGAGATTGGTTAACAGCAGCTGCTGAAAGAGAAAGAGTGCCGGTGGTGCGACGACGTTCTTGCCGTTTTGACCGTTGCGCAGCAACTCCCACATCGGAAAACCGTGCAGCGCTTGCCAGAGGAAGTTCGGGAATGCAATCGCGATTGCCACCGCGACGCCGCCGAGGAACCGTCGCGAAAATAGAACGCGCCGCTGCGGCGTCAGCAATAGACCTGCGACGAGCGCGAGCGCGAAGAATATTACGCTGTATTTGCTTTCGAGCGCGACACCGATACAGGCGCCGGCGGCCAGCCACCAACGCGGGTCGGCGCCCTTAACGATTCGCAACACGTAGAGTGCGGCGAGCGGCCATAGCCAGAGGCCCACCATATCGGGGCCGACCTTCGTTCCGAAACTTTCTAGGACGCCCGCGGCGAGGAACGCGAGGCTCGCAAGTACGGCTGCGAACGTGCGGCCGCCAAGCTCGGCGACGAGCCGGCACGTCACGTAGACGCCGGCCGCCGCGAACGCCGCCGGCAACGCGCGCAGCAGGAGGAGCGAATGCCCGAAGAGCTGCGAACCCGCGGCGAGGAGCGGAACGAGCGGCGGTTGGTCGACGTAACCCCACGCCGGGTGAAATCCGCAGATAATAAAGTAGAGCTCGTCGCGGAAGAAACCATAATGCGGATTGGCGGCGAGATGCAGCACGAACGTCGCGAATGCGGTGATCGTCGCCGTTCGATCGAGCCGTAGGACGTTCATTTAGGGCATCACCTGGTAGAGCTCGTGATAGTCGTCGAGCTTTGTATAATCTCGCGCACCGGTTAGGCTGCCCACGTCGTGCGGATTGACGAGCACGAAGACGCGGTGATTCACCGCCCAGCGCCGGTAGAGATCGAGGCGCAACTCGTTGTCCGAAACGATGGTGAGTCCCGGAAGCGAACCGTCCACGTAGGCGCCGTATGCGAGTGAGGTGGCGTCCAGCCAGGGTGTGACGACGACGCTTGGCGCGGGCACGCTAAGGCGAACGGCGTCGATCACCCAGCGGCCGCCTTCGCCCGGCGCGTGATGAAAGAAGGCGCGGTGATTCGCAAAGGCCATTCCGGCGCCGATTGCAAGAAAGAGCACGAGCGCATTGCGTAACAGCGGCATGGTGGAGGCCTCGGATTCCGGCACGAGCGCCGCGAATAGTGGAACGGCCAGCCACGACGCGAGGAGACGATAGCGGCCCACATCGCTTTCGTTGGGATAGACGATGGAGAAAAGCAATGCCGCGGTGCAGCTAATGCAGAGCACGAGCGTCGTGCGCCAGTTCCGTCGCCACGCCGCAGCGACTCCGGCCAAAAGTACGAAGGTCGCAAACGTACCGTACTGCGCCTGGGTGCCCGTCACGAACGCCCAAAGCGCATCCCCGATACGTAGCGGGTTGAAGGCTTGCGCGAAATAGCCGGGCGTATGAAACTGACTGCCGGTCAACTCCAATGCGAGACCGTGAAGCGTGCGCGGGTCGTTGTAGTTCC
>Ga0265356_1000185_pt1 | contig 11664 bp, 9 predicted proteins | sample NZE4metagenome_FD_189075 | JGI IMG/M metagenome (GOLD analysis project Ga0265356, IMG submission 189075) | Rhizosphere microbial communities from Maridalen valley, Oslo, Norway - NZE4 | ecosystem: Host-associated > Plants > Roots > Rhizosphere > Soil | place: Norway: Oslo | collected 2017-09-15
CGTTGAAGACGCCAAAGAGGATCGTCGGAATCGTCGCCGCGGCGAGAAAGGTATCCATCTCCCAGCGCGTCCCGTAATAGCGTGCGCTGACGACCTCACGCATGAAGCCAAGCAGCGTCGATGCGAAAGTGGCTCCCATGATAAAGAATGTGGAGCCGGCGATGGAGATGCGATGGCGCGGGCGCTCCCGCTGCGGAACCGCCCGCAGGTACGGCTTAATGCGCTCCGTCCCTCCGTAGGACGGCTGGAACGGTCTTGGCGATGATAAGCAGATCCCCCAGTGGCGTCCACGAATCCACGTACCGATTGTCGAGTTCCATCCAATGCTCGAACGAAACGTCGCTGCGGCCGTTGATCTGCCATAGGCAGGTGACGCCCTGCGGAACGCTCAGACGGCGCAGCGCGATTGCATCGTAGTGCTCGACTTCACTCGGCAAAGCGGGGCGGGGACCGACAAGTGACATATCGCCGAGCACGACGTTGACGAGGTTCGGTAGCTCGTCGATACTGGTGCGCCGAAGAAAGCGGCCGAGCGGATGAAGCCGGGGATCGTTGCGGATCTTAAAGACCGGGCCGTCGACTTCGTTAAGATGCATAACGCTGTGCCGCAGAGCGTGCGCGCCATTCACCATCGTTCGAAGCTTGAACATCTTGAAGCGCCGTCCGTGCATGCCGACACGTTCCTGCGGAAAAAACGGCGTGCCGCCCGTAACGCACGCGATCGCGAGCGCCGACAGAATTACAATGGGCGCGCTAATGACGAGCAGCAGGCCGCCCGCCACGACGTCGATCCATCGTTTGAGCGTCGGCCACGACTCCGGAACCTCGCGCTCGCCCGCAGCGCTAATGGTCATTTGCATCGCGTTCAACTCAATAACGCCCGCTCGACGGTGTGCCCCACGAGGTAGAGTCCTTCGATTTCACCGAGCATCGTTCCGGGAGCGGCACTCAAATGGATGAAGGGCACGTACTCGCGCGTGTGGTCCGACCCCGGAGCCGTCGGATCGCAGCCATGGTCGGCCGTAAGGATCAACTCGTCACCCGGCCTCAAGAGCGCCTCGAGCGCGGGTAGCCGAGCATCGAGTTCCTCGAGCGCCGCACCATAGCCGCGGACGTCCCGGCGATGGCCAAACTTCGAATCAAAGTCGTTGAGATTCGTGAAAATGAAGCCATTGTCGACCTGGTTTAACAACTGGAACGTTTTCTCCATCGCGTCGCCGTTGTCGGCGGCGCGTCTCGTTGAAGAAATTGACCGACCGCAGTAGATATCGGATATCTTACCGACTGCGTGCACCTCGATGTCCCCCGCTCCGAGTCGATCGATCAGGTTGGGGGGCGGAGCGACCGCATAGTCTCGCCGATTCGGCGTCCGGCGGAAAGCCCCCGGTTTTCCCACAAAGGGCCGGGCGATGACCCGGTTGACGTTATGGGGGGGCCGGAGCATCTCACGCGCCCTCTCACTCCACTCGTAAAGCCGCTCGAGCGGCACCACCTCTTCGTGAGCTGCGATTTGGAAGACCGAGTCGGCCGACGTATAAAGGATGGGCCGGCCGGATGCCATGTGCTCGGCACCGAGCGCTTCGATAATCTCGGTCCCCGAGGCCGGAATGTTTCCGAGCGGCAGCTTGCCGGCAATTTGCTTGAATGCCTCGACGACATCGGCCGGAAACCCGTTTGGGTAAGTAGGGAAAGGCACGCTGGTCGTGATTCCCATCATCTCCCAATGGCCGGTGATCGTGTCTTTGCCGCGGCTTCGTTCCCGAAGCCGCGCGACTCGAGCGCGCGGATCGGATACTGCCGCAACGCCGGAAATGGGCGTCAGGAGCCCGAGCCCCAGACGTTCGAGGTGCGGAAGATGCAGCGAGCCCAAGCCCCGCGCGACGTTGCCAATCGTGTTGGCGCCCGGCGCATCGCCATAAATATCGGCATCGTCAATTGCACCGACGCCGCCCGAGTCGATCACAATGGCGACCACACGCTTCATCAGACTTTAATCCGCCGTTGCGTCCTTCGGAGCCTGTCGGACCTTGAAAGACACGCGTTGCGGCCGTCGAAACGCTTGCGGCTGTGTCACGAATAGCATTGTCGGCGGCGATCTCCATGCTGATGTTTATTCTCGCAAGCGCTGCGGCGCTCGCGCAAAACGCCCCGATAACGTTGCTCTATTTGAACGCGAAGTCGATTAATTTCTACTACGATCGTTTCTTGCTCGAAGCCGACGGCAACGTGCGCCTGCGAACGAGCGACGGCTTCACCGTAACCGGCGATGCGTTCTCGATGGACCTCAAGCTCAACCGCTTTATGGTCGCGGGGCACGTGACGCTGCACGACGCCAGCGGCACGGTGAGTGGCGCGGCAATCTCGGACTTCCTCGATTTCAAGCGTATTTACTTCGTTCCGATCACGAGCGAACCCGACCGTTGGACGTTTCTCAACGGCGACCTCGCGCACCCCGCCAAAGGGCGCGTGATGCCCGACGATGTGTTCTATTTCCCCCCGGTCACGACGCATCCGGACATGTCCGGGACCGGCGCCATCGTCGGTACCAAATCGTACGTGCGTTTCGTCGGCGCCGTAGCGTACGTCGGGGGCGTCGGCATCCCGTTGGGAAGCAACGTGGTCACTTTCTCCTCGAACCAATACCTCGCGCAAAACTCGCTCTCCGGGGCGACGGCGGACATCACTTGGCAAGTAGCCGGCAGCCCGAATGCATTAACGGCGCTCCATTTGCGGTACGATCCGACATATAAGCTCTATGGTTCCGTGGAACAGCATTTCGTGGGCGATCACGAGTACGCGATCCTGTCCGTGAATCCCGCGACGCGCGCGGAGAAATGGTGGAATGCCATGCTGTACGAAAAGCTCGGCAGCCGCTTCCAAATTCAGAGCTTTACGCAATATTACGCGCAGCAGAACTACCTGCAGCTGCCGCGTGCGGCGCAACAGACGACCTGGATCAACGCCACCTACGCCTTTCCGCATTCCTACGTTACCGCCACGTCGCAACTGGTGAACTACAACGTGCTGGGGCCGGGCTCGCTCGAGGTCCCCAAGGCGCTCGGCGGAAACCTGTCGCACCCGAGCTTCCTCCAAGTAACCGCCAACAGCTTCCAAAACAAAATTGCCAACCTTCCGCTTTACGAAAACATCTATGAAGGATATGGCTTCGCGCACGATACGGTGGGCTCGCAGCAGTACCTCAATGGCTTCGCGCAGTACCCGCAGTTCCCGCCCGTTCAGGTACCAGGATTGCAATCGTACGGCGCGCTGTGCGCGTATCAGCCTCCGACCAAGGGCAATCTCCAATATTTTTGCCCGACCTACACGACGATCTACAACACGGTCCTGGGGTTCAATCTCTACACGCCCTCGCTCAAGCTCAACCACCCTGACAGCCCGTATCAGGAGTACTACTTCAACGCCTCGTTCAACAAACAGCGCCAGTGGAACTCACTGCCGCACTACATCGACAACACGAATACGACCCTGACGATCAGCCGCCAGCCCTCGCGGTCGCTCCACATGTACGCCGGCTATGAGATTCAAAACATCGGCGACCACTATATCAACGGCGGCTACGAGCAATGCACGGGCCCCGGCACGACATATTGCCCGGACAGCTTCACGTCGTTTCGCGGCGTCGCGACGTTGCGCACGACCAGTTTCGGATTCAACGACACGCCGACTCCGACGTTCAATTTCTCGCTGCTCGTTCGGCATCACGAGGACTTTCCAATTCCGGTGCCGGGGCTTTTCGCGTTTCCTGCGAACAACATTCTGGGACAGCCGCTCTATTCGTGGTGGCTGGGACAGCCGCCGTACGACGCGACCGCCGACATCCGCTTCAAGATTCTTCCACACACGCTTGCCGATATCTCGCGAACGCTCTACTGGTATGGCAATCCGTACCGCGCGCAATACTGGCAGCAGAACTTCGTGATTCAGCTACTCCCGATATAATGCCTAAACTTCTTTCGTTCACCGCACTGATACTCGCGACTCTGCTCGTGGCGGCGGGGCCTTCGGTCGTCGTTAGCGGACAGTTGCTCGCCTATCAGGACGGCTTCGTCTTCTTCACGACCGGCGACGGTTTCCGAGTCGCGCCCGGCATCGCGATACACGACGCCAAAACCGGCGGCACCACCCAGCTCGTGCCTGCGCCGCGCATCTGGGCCCGCGCGACGTTTGACGCCACCGGCACCGTGACCGAGCTCGATCTCTCGCGGGCACCGTTGCCGCCCGAAGGGAACTTCGCCGACGTGACGCGCTTCGCGGTCGCGGCGTCGTCGCCGGCGCCGAATCCGGATCTGCTCGCATACCAGAATCTCGCGACACCGGCGCCGGGGGGGAGCGCTCCCGCAAACGTGAGCTACTCGGGCATGTCGGTGCTCGTGACGTTCATCGTGCAGGTCCCGCCGACAACCCCGCTCACCTCGAGCGTTTATATCTCGACCGATCAAAGCGCATGGAACGCGCAAGCGATTCCCATGGACCGCATCGACGCGCTGCACTATGAGATAACGCGCCGGTATCCCTCCGGCACGATCTTTCACTATCTCTACGACCGGGGATCGCTTCAGTCAGAGGAGATCGCGCAAAACGGCCTCAATCGAAAACCACGCGACTTCATCGTCCCCGATGCCGACGTGCGCGTAGTTCGCGACACCGTTTACGGCTGGCAAGACGAAGTGCCGGGAAGCATCAATCAGCAGCAGCCGCAAATCATGCCGACGCCCTACAACCCCGCGCCGTTCCCAAATCTTCCGCCGGGGAAGCCTCCCGAACCGCCGCCCCAAAAGCCCCCGCAGGCGCGCTGAACCCGCCAACAATCCGAGGATGTGAACGGCTTTGAATCGGAAAGTTGCGGTTCCGGCGCTGGGACTGCTCGCCGCGTGCTCGTTGATTGCCGTCGCCTACGCTCAAGTTCCCTCGCCGGTGCCCAGTGTCTCGGCGGGATCTTCGCAAGCGCCGTCGCCCGCACCGACGCCGACGATCGCGTTTCTGCCACCCGACGCCGCACCGCAGATTCTCTGGTGGCATCTGAGCTCGACCACGCCGCAGGCCGGGGATACCCTTTCCGTCATCGTGCTCACTTCTTCGAACGTTGCCAGCGTCGAGCTTAGAATCGGCGGCTACGCGTTCAATTTGCCAAAGACCGACGTCGGTCACTTCGAGGGCGGCTACGTCGTTCCGCAGCTCCCGTTCTTCGTAAGCCACGAGCTGCTCATGCGGATCATTGCGCGAAATACCGCTGGTGCTTCGGTTGAGAACGGCGTCGAGATCCAAGTTCGATAGTACGCGAATGGTTCATCGAACCGTCAGCGGTATCGTACGTTCGACCGTATCCCCGCGCGTATTTTTTGCAATGACGCGCATCGTAAACGTTCCGCGAATGAACCACGGCAGCGCCGCCACCTTGTACGTGAGTGCAAAGCGTCCGACGCCGGTCTTCGCAAGGGTCATCGCGTAGCCCCCGATGCGAGCCTCCACGCTGGCGACGTTGGAAGTCGTAACGACTCTACCAGAGACCGTGTCACCGGGTTGGACCGTCGTCTCGCTGACCGCGACCGCCAGAATCCGTGGGGCGGAGTCGGGCAACACGCGAGGGACTTTGACCGCAATCTTGGGCGGCGTGACGACGGGCGACGGTGCTGCCGTCGAGGTTGGCGAGGCCGATGCTGGGCTGGAAGCCGCAGGTGGGGTGGCGGTTGGTCCAGCGTTTCCGGTGGCGTGCCGCAAAACGGCCACAGGCGGCCGGCTGCTCGATGCCGGCTCCGCCCCCCTTGGTGCAGCCGCATGGCTGCAGCCGGCAAGCCAGAGCGCAGCCGCGCCGATGGCCAGGGCCGAGCGGACCGTAAGCATGCGCCCTAGTTCTTGGAGCCTGCGCGCTTTCCGCTCGGGGTGACAACTGCGGGCAGATGTTGAAAAGTGCAGCGGCATGGCCGATTCTGCGCGCCCCACCTTCAGCGTCGTGGTCCCCCTGTATAACGAAGCCGGAAACGTCGCGCCCTTGCTGGCGCGAATCTCGGCGGCAGTCGAGCCGCTACGGGCAGAGTTCGACCACGAGATCGTCCTGGTCAACGACGGCAGCACCGACGGCACGCTCGCCGCGATCCGCGCGGAGATGCACCGGCGGACTCGGACCGTGCTGGTCAACCTCTCGCGCAACTTCGGCCACCAGCTCGCGGCGACTGCCGGCATCGAAATTGCGACCGGCGACGCGGTGATCTTGATGGACGGAGACTTGCAAGATCCGCCCGAGCTTATCGAAGATTTCTTACGCAAGTGGCGCGAGGGGTACGACGTCGTGTACGCGGTTCGCCGGACTCGCAAAGGCGAGAGCCGTTTCAAACTCTTCACCGCGCGCGCGTTCTACCGAATTATCAAACGCTTGACCAAAATTGCGATCCCTTTGGATACCGGAGACTTTCGTTTAATGAGCCGGCGGGCCGTCGAAGCCGTCCGGCGGCTGCCCGAACGCCATCGTTTTCTTCGTGGAATGGTAAGCTGGGTTGGATTCAACCAGGCGGCGATCGAGTACGACCGTGACGTGCGCTACGCCGGCGAGACGAAGTATCCCCTGTCCAAGATGCTTCGCTTTGCGATGGACGGCATTACCTCGTTCTCCGACGTCCCGCTGCGCTTTGCATCCTATTTCGGCTTCACGGTCAGCGTCATTGCCTTCGTCTACGCCGTGGTCGTCATCGTCTTGAAAACGTTCAGCTTAAAACCGGTCTTCTACACGCCGGGCTGGGCCTCGACAATCGTTGCCGTTCTCTTTCTGGGCGGCGTACAACTGATGAGCCTCGGCATCCTCGGCGAGTATCTCGGGCGCGTCTATGATGAAGTCAAAGGGCGGCCACTCTATATCATTAGCGACATCGAAAGATCTTGACGTATCGCCCGGTCGTCGACCACGTCGCCCTCCCGATTCCGCTCGATCCGTTCTCCGCCGTCCTCTTCGTTGCCGCATTCTTTGCAGCCGCAATGCTCACGGCGCGGCGCCCCGCGTACGGACTCGGCGCGTTGCTGGTTGCGACGCCGATTGCCTTCGCGCACGATCTTGCGGCGACGACGATCACACTGCCGAAGTGCGTCCTGCTCGGCGTGCTGCTGGGTATGACGACCTACGCGGGCGTTACGGGCGCGTTGCGCCGGCGCCCGGCGCCTTTACTTCTCGGCGCACTGGCGTTCTATATACTCGCGACCGCGCTCTCGATACTCGATGCAGCGCATCCCGTCGCCGTCGTTCGTGAGACGCTCAAATGGGTCGAGTACGCGGCGGTTTTTGTCGCGGCATATTGCTGCTATACCCTCGATGCCGACGACGCGGCACTCGTCGCCGCCGCGGCCGCCGCCGGCATTATCGTTGGGCTGTCGGCGCTCGTTCAAGAGATCGCCGGCGCGCCGTCGGGACTCTACGTCGGCGCCGCGATCGTTCCGCGCATCGCCGGGTTACTCGAAGGTCCGAATCAACTTTCGGCCTACTGCACGATCGCCGTCGCTACGCTGGGAGCGTGGGCGCTCGTTCGGCGAACCGCGTTGCTCGACGTCGCGCTGGGGCTCGTGGTTTTTGCCGACATCTTGACGTTCTCGCGCGCGGGCATCGCCTCACTCGCGATCGTTGCCGCGATCGTCGTGCTTTGGGGCGGCCGTCGAGCGTGGCCGGCGTTGCGCCCCGCGATGCTGGGCGCTATTGCCGGGGTTGCCGGCACGATTTGGTGGGCGATTTACGCACATGCGCCGGGCATACTGCGCGTTTCACTCGCGTCGAGCGCTTACGCGGGTGGCGTCGGTAATCGCGACGAGCTCTGGGGTGCGGCCTTGCGCATGTGGCGCGATCACCCCCTTTTCGGCGTCGGAGCGGGTAACTTCGAGCTCGACTTGCCGGAGTACGGCGTATACGGCGTTCGCACCCATGCCAACAGCTGGTATCTGCAATCCCTGGCGGAAGGCGGACTCGTACTGCTCGGCGCGACCCTCGGGATCGTGGGTGCGTCGATCGGCGCATTCCTGGAGAAGCCTTTCCTCGCGCGCTTGCGCGTGCAATCGCCGTGGGTCGTTGCTGCGATAGCAGCGAGTGCGGCGTTGGCGCTGCATCAGATCGTCGACGACTTCGTCTTCTACCCGAAAGTCGCCGGCGCGTGGTTTTTGCTGCTCGGGATTGCTGCCGCGGCATTCGCCGGGGAATGACCCTCGCACCACCCGCGCCGCTCGTCGTCGTAACCAACTGGGGCAGCGCGGCCGTTCCGCTGCTCGGCGGAGTTTTGCTGGCCTGCGCCGCGGGCGGGGTCGCGTACTGGCGGGCGTTGCGCCAAAACTACCCGGTTTCGTTGAAAACGGCATGCGCTGCAGCCGCAGTCGGGCTCGCGGCCGCGTGGTTCGTGCCCGTTCTTTTTTCAAGCGACGTCTATGCCTACGCGGCCTATGGGGAGATGGCGCGAATCGGGCTCAACCCGTACGCGCTCGCGCCGCTCGACGCTGCGGACGCAGTCGTGCGTGCCGCACAACTTCAGTGGGTCACGGCATTCCCGATCTGTCTGTACGGACCAGCCTTCGTCGCGTTGGCGCGATTCTTCGTGACGACGCTTGCGCCGTTAGGTCTGCTGGCGCAGCTCGACGCGTTCCGCGTGGCGGCGAGCGCGGCGTTTCTGCTCTGCGTGCCGCTGGCCTACTGTGCTTTTGCGGGCGATCGCGCCCAGCGACTCCGCGCGGCGGCAACGATTGGACTGAATCCCGCCGCGATTTGGTGCGCGGCAGAGGGCCACAACGACGCGATCGCGCTGGCCGTGGTACTCGCGGGATTCGTCCTCGTCCAACGGCGACTCCTCAATGCCGGCGCCGCGGTCGTCGCGCTCTCTTCGATGATCAAACCGCCAGGCATCGCGGCCGCTATCGGACTGGCAGCCGTCGACCGGCGCGCACGCATTGGTGCGCTTGCGGGCGTCGCGATCGCAGTCGCACTCTCGTCTCCACTGATTGCCGGCGTTGCAACGCAACTCGCGCCTCATGGAACGTATGCACCGCAAGCCTCGATTCAAGCGATCTTTCGGCCGCTGGGAGCCTTCGTTTCGTGCGCGGCCGCGCTTGTAGCCGGTGCCCTGTTGGCCCGGCGCGGCGTCGTGTTACTTCGCGGCGGGATTGTTGAAGGCTGGATCTGGCTTGGACTAACCGCTTGGGTGCTGGTGCCAAATCCCTATCCATGGTACGCGCTTTGGCTCGTCGCGCTCGCCGGCCTCGCTCCCCGATCGCGGGCCGGAGCCGTCGCGATTCTGTTATCGTTGACCGCGCTGCTGCGCTACGTCCCCGACGCGATCGCGCTCCCCAGCCCTCCGCTCTCCGTCGCGCTCGGCATCGCAGCGACGCTCCCGTTGCTGGGGCTCTGCTATAATAAGCGACCCGCATGACCGCGCACGTAACCGCCGCCTCCCCCGTCGACTCCGCTGGGGGCGGCGCTGCGAAAGATCTCCTGGCCAAGCTGACCGAGTCGAACCGTGCCTTCGCGAGCACGATCGAACGGTTGAAGTCGCTCCGTCGCATCGCCGGAAAGAAGCCGGGCGGATATGCGCTGCACGAAACGATCGCGGCGGCGCGGCCGGCGCTCCTCGCAGCGTTACACCGCGAGCTGGGCGGCTGCGTGCTGGTCGTGCTTCCGACTCCGGATGCCGCGGAACGGAGCTTCGCCGACCTGCTGTACTACCTCGAGGACTGCAGCGAACGCATTGCGCTAGTTCGGTCGCGCGACGAGGCGCTTGGCGCGATCGAGAGCCCATCGGAGCGCAGCGCGCGAATGACCCTGCTCGCCGATCTCGCCGATGGCTCCCCGCGAATCGTCTTGGCACCGATCGCCGCCGTTCGTCAGCGTTTGATGTCGCGCTCGCGCTTCGACGAGCTCCGCTTTGCACTGCGTCCCGGCGACGAAGCCGGCTGGGAACGTTTGCAGCGGCGGCTGTTCGATCTCGGCTACGTGCGGTGTGACGTCGTCAGTGCGGTTGGCGAGTACGCCGTACGCGGCGGAATCATCGACGTTTTTGCCGCTACCGCCGATTCCCCCGTGCGCATCGAGTTTTTCGGTGACGCGATCGAATCTCTGCGAGCCTTTTCGATCGAATCGCAACGTAGCAACGTGTCGATCGATCGGCTCGCGATAACGCCGTGGGAAGATCCCGCTACCCAAAACGTGCAGAATTTTGGGAGCGAGAGCATTTTCGATTATCTACCCTCCGATGCCACAGTCGTGCTGGAAGAACCATCCACGATCGCCGCAATCGCCAACGCCCTCGACGAAGAACGCAATCGTGAGCGTCACACGCTGCTCGCGGACGAGGATGCCGGCGAAGCGCTGCGTGCCGAGCTTTCCGAGGTGCCGATTACCCTGCGCGACGTGGGCGCGCTCGTCGCAGCGCATGCGACGCTCGTCTTTCCCGGCACGATCGAAATGGGCGAGCACGGGACCGAGTGGGCGCCCCCGATCATCGAGTCGTTCGTTTTCGAATGCCGGCCGGTCGAACATTTCAACCGTCAGCTCGGGCTTTTCACCGAAGCGATGCGCGAATGGGTCGCAAACGGCGAGCACGTCTTCATCGTGAGCGCTGCGGTTTCGCGCTCGATCGACCTCTTGCAGGCGGCGCAGATTGACGTTGGCGTACGGACGCGGGGAAGCGTGCTGGTCGATCATGGGTCGATCGAGTCGGGCTATTGGATGCCAAGCCTGCGGTTGCGCGTGCTGGGGGATCGCGAGATCTTCGGCGCGCCGCCTAAGCGCGTCAAGATGCGCGCCATCAAGGAAGGCGTGCCCGTTACGCTGGCAGATCTTCGCGTCGGCGATTATGTCGTGCATGCCGTGCACGGCATCGGCCAATATCTAGGCCTGCGCGCCGAGACGATTCTGGGAGCGACGCAAGATTATCTGGATCTGCGCTATGCCGGCAGCGATCGAATGCTGGTGCCGGTCACGCAGATGCATCAGATCGCGAAGTACTCGGCCGCCGAAGGCCAGAGCCCTCGACTTTCCAAGATGGGCGGCGCCGATTGGGCGCGCACGAAGACGCGCGTCAGCGAATCGTTGGCGAAAGTTGCCGACGAGCTGGTCAAGCTCTACGCCGAACGCGAGATGTCGCGAGGCTTCGCCTTTGGCCCCGACACGACGTGGCAGGCCGAGATGGAGGAGGCTTTCCCGTACGAACCAACGCCCGACCAGCAGAAAGCCTTCGACGCCACCAAATCCGATATGGAGTCGGCGCGCCCGATGGACCGGCTCATCTGCGGCGACGTCGGCTACGGGAAGACCGAAGTCGCGATGCGCGCCGCCTTCAAAGCGATCGCCGACAAGAAGCAGGTCGCGGTGCTGGTGCCGACCACGCTACTGGCAGACCAGCACTTCCGCACCTTCAGCGCGCGTTTCGGCGCGTTTCCCGTGCGCGTCGAAGGGCTCTCTCGTTTCACTTCAAAGCCCGATCAAAAACGGATTTTGCAAGATCTGGCGCAAGGAAAGGTCGACGTCGTCATCGGTACGCACCGGCTGTTGCAGAAAGACGTCGCGTTTGCCGATCTCGGCTTGATCGTCATCGATGAAGAGCAACGGTTTGGAGTCATGCACAAGGAACGACTCAAAGGATACCGCGCGAGCGTGGACGTCTTAACGCTTTCGGCGACCCCGATTCC
>Ga0265356_1000187_pt1 | contig 11652 bp, 10 predicted proteins | sample NZE4metagenome_FD_189075 | JGI IMG/M metagenome (GOLD analysis project Ga0265356, IMG submission 189075) | Rhizosphere microbial communities from Maridalen valley, Oslo, Norway - NZE4 | ecosystem: Host-associated > Plants > Roots > Rhizosphere > Soil | place: Norway: Oslo | collected 2017-09-15
CTTTGGGTATGCCGTTCGCGGCAGTCGTCTCCGGAGTAACGGTATGCGTCGGGCCGATGATGAAATTGCCGTCCGCGGTCGCGGGAGGGACTGAGCCGTCGGGCAATTCCTTCGCCGTGACGTAGCCGGGACTGTTCGGGTCGCGCGTGGGTGGAACCGGTCGTTCGCTGTGTTGAGCTGGGGGAGCAGACTGGCCGACGGCGGAATTGATAAACCCCGAGGCGATCACTACGAGCACGCTAACCGGAAATACGATGCTCAGACAGCGCGGGACTGCGGCGACGCGGTTATTTCGCAGCATTTTGAAACTTCCTGATTTGACTGTGGCAGAGCTGAGAGACCGGACGGCATGATAACCGCTATCGGGGCGTCGCACCAATCACACCGAGAATTTCGGGTCGCCTTCGAGAATCTGCATCTGGAGTTTTGGCGCTTCACCATTTTTCCAAAGGCTGGTGCGAAATTTGGCGCGATAGGCGAGCGGTCCTCCGTCGGGACGGTCACTGCGTTCGAGCGGGCGGGGAATGCAGACAAATTCCGTCTCGATGAATTCGCTGGTAGCGTGAACCACCGAGTAGCCGTGACCTCCCATGTCGACGAACGAAACGTGCGGCGACAAATCAGGATTCGACAGGGCTCGCGCTTTCGCGATTTCGCCGGTCTGCAAGTATTCGAAACACGACCGCACTCCGTGACGAATGAGCAGGTTCAACGTGGGCTGCGGAGTGTGGTCGCCCGGTCCTTGTCCAACATACAGTGATCGCAGCGGATGATCCTTCGGCAAGGCATGTTCCAGCGCTTCGACGATTCCCGGAGCGGAGATTGAGCCGGTCACAAAAGCGATGCCAACCGGGACAAAAGGTTTTGGCGGCAGAGACTTTGCTGCCAGCCCTGCCCAGAAGCTGTGGCGATCTCCGGCCACAGTGGCAAAACCGGTGATGCCGTTGGCCTCGACGAAGTCGTAGATCTCGCCGCGCTCTACGTACGCAGTGCCGTGATCTCCCAGCGGAGAAGTGGCATAACCGTTCACCGGCCACGGCTTGTTTCCCTGCGGCAGGTTCTCGAGATCGGCACGCATGTCGAGCGTGGCGGTCGTGTTGCCCCAAATCTTCCAGGTCGCTTTCGAATCACGCAGGCGCTCGAGAAACCATGCCTTCTGCTCGGCGCCTAGAATTGTTTGGGCGGGCCGGTCTTTGCAAAAGTTCTCGATCTCGACATTACCGAAACGAATGGATGCCGGCGGCCGGCCGCCGTTGTAGGTTCGCCCCGCATCCATAATTTCCATGGCATCTTCCGGCAAGAACTCGGGGAAGTCATCGCTCGAAAGAGGGTTTGACTCGGGCTGATCGGTAGGCGTCTCGGAGCGATAGCTACGCTGGTCGGTGACCATCAACTCAACGTTCCGTCCCCATCGCAAGGCGCGATAACCCGTGAGGCTGCCGATGGCTGCAAGGTTGTTCGGTTCTCGGCCGAGGCCGTGCTCGTCAAACCGAGTGACCGGTGCATCCACCACCGGCGGCGGATCGAAGCGCTCGAGCGAGGGCCCGCTGGGTTTCGTGATTCGAGCCGGCTGGTATTCGAAGAACGCCTGGTTGGCCGCAACTTTGCGGGTCTGCGCTGGCAGATTTTTTCCTCCAAACCTTTGCAGCGACTGCCAGCCCAGCCAGCTGAATTCGTGGTTGTCCCACATGTTGACGAAAGGCCAGCGAGCGCGTGCGTCCTGCAGATCGGGATCACTGAGATAGCCGCGATAGACGGCGCGATAATCTTCCACCGTGGTCGGGATGTGAAAGTCGCGAATCTTTTCGCCGTGGGGATAGCGGACGATGTCTCGCAGACGACGGTCATACATTCCCTGGGGACGGTCCTCCGGATACCAGACGATTTCGTAGATGAAATCGCCGAGCACGAAGCCGATCTGCTCCGACTCGGGAGCGCGCTCATCCTCGAAAATCATTCTGCGGTAGGCGTTCTGCGCGCCCTGGTTCGCGTTCTGGCAGCTCACAAAAACAAAACGAACCGGCCTCGCATCGTCTAGGTCGGGCGCGGTGATGGTGCGGCCCACGCGGCTGCCGAGGCCTCCGGAATCGGCGAAACGGTACCAATACACGCGGCTGGGCTTGAGGCCGCCCACCAGTACCCGGCAGGTCCAGTCGGATGCTGCGGAAACCGGAGCCGCGGCCGTCGCCACGGCGCGAGTGAACTGCGCGTCTTCGGCAACTTCAACGTTTAGTTTTATGCCGTTCAACTTCAGAGATGAGTTTTCACCGGGTTTTTCGGCAGGTGGTCGGCGAGTCCACAGCAGAACACTGTTGCTGTCAGGGTCTCCGGATGCGACTCCTTCAGGAAAAAGATCGCGACGTTCTCGCCATGCGATGTGTGATTTCGCCCCAAACGGACTGCCCCAGGCTGCCGTCGCACCCATGGCGGCGGCCATTTCCAGTAACGATCGTCGGGTGATGGTGGACATCCGGTGGTTTCCCGCGGTTCTTCGCCCGGGCAGAAAGCTTGATGCGCACACATGATCACCCTATCCGGTGCTTCGTCGCAATCCCGAATCACGCCGGCATCACTTTTTTCAGTCGGAAAACAAGGCTCCGGTGCCGAGCCAGAACGCCGCTAGGGATTTCAGATTCCTCTTGTAAGTGCGGGTGACCGTGTATTCCTTCCCGCCTTTCACTCGGAGACCATATTCTCCCGTTGGTTGGGGCCTGATCTCCTCCACGAATGAGGCATTTACCAGCACGGAGCGATGAATCCGAATGAAGCCGTGAGGCTCCAGCTTTTGTGCCACGACGGAGAGCGACTCACGCAGCAGATGGGAAACCGATTCTAGCCGCAGCCACACGTAATTGCCCTCCGACTGCACTGCGACCACTTCGCCCGGATTGATAAAGAGAATCCGTCCCTTTACTTTGAAGGCGATCCGCGGCTGCAGGGCGGTTGTGAACCGTTGCAACGCCGAGAAGGTTTCTACCAGTGAAGCAGTTTGTTCTGGTGCGGTCTTGTCAACAATTGCGCTTCCCATAGGTTTCCTGTTCGGCTCCGCGGGGGGCAGGACGATCACTGATTTCGAAGATCACTGACGCCATAGTGAGCCCTAAAAGTGGTCAGAGACAATACCCACTTGACGGGATTTGGACATAGCCATTATGATCCGCCCACATGAAGAGAGCAGCTTCCGGAATTGTTCCCGTGATCACAGTCGACCGCAAGGCTGCGAAGGCTTTGCACACTCAAATCTATGATGCATACCGCACCGCCATCGTTACCGGCAGCCTGCGTCCACGGCAGAGAATTCCCTCAACCCGAGTGCTCGCGACTGAGCTGGGAGTGTCGCGGTTTCCAGTGCTGAATGCGTACGCCCAGCTGCTGGCGGAAGGCTACTTCGAGAGCCGTGTGGGCGCGGGGACGGTGGTTTCGAGTCTTCTTCCAGACCAGCTCACATCGAGTGGACCAGCGGATGCCCGATTCGCGGCCACCCGCTCCGGACCCCGTCAGGTAGCGCGTCATCCGAATCTTCGCCGTGTTCAACGGCTTCCATGGTTGCGCGGCTCGGGAGCATTTGGCGTGGGACAAGTGGCTTCTGATCAATTTCCCCTGCACGTGTGGTCGAATCTGGTGGCGCGGTGCTGCCGAAATATGAACGCCACGTCGTTTCACTATGGCGACCAGATCGGCTTCCGGCTTCTGCGGGAAACTCTCGCCAGCTATCTGAGAACGGCGCGAGCGCTGCATTGCGAAGCGGAACAGGTGATGATCGTCGCCGGGTCGCAGCAGGCGCTTGAGATTTCGGCTCGAGTTCTCCTCGATCCGGGGAGTTCCGTGTGGGTGGAAGAGCCGGGTTACCGGCTGGCACAAGATGCCTTTGCGCTCAATGGCTGCAGTCTGGCGCCGGTTCCGGTAGACGGGGAAGGCCTGGATGTTGCCGAAGGAATCCGTCGATGTCCCAACGCGCGGGCCGCGCTTGTGACACCCTCGCATCAATACCCGCTCGGCGTTACCATGAGCGCCTCGCGCCGCTTTCAACTGCTGGAGTGGGCCCAGGCCACGGGATCCTGGATTATTGAAGATGATTACGACAGCGAGTACCGGTACGAGAGCCTGCCCATCGCGTCGTTGCAAGGGCTCGACGCCGGCGCTCGCGTCATTTATGTCGGGACCTTCAGCAAAGTATTGTTTCCTGCCTTGCGGCTTGGCTATATCGTTATTCCACCGGACTTGGTCGACGCCTTTCTAACCGTCCGCCGGGCGATGGATCTTGGCCCGCCCAGCTTTTTTCAGGAAGTGCTTGCGGACTTTATTGGCGAAGGGCATTTTGCGCGTCACATCCGCAGGATGCGGGTTCTCTACCGCGAACGCAGGAGCGCCCTCGTCGACAGCATCCGCGAAGAACTTGGGAACATGGTTGAAGTGCTCGGCGGGGAAGCCGGAATGCATCTGACTGTGACCCTGCCGAACCGCATTCGCGATGTGGAAATCTCCGAGCGAGCCGCGCGCGAGAATCTGTGGATCTGGCCGCTGTCGCCCAACTACCTGGGCCAGGTTACGCACTCCGGCTTCATCCTGGGTTTTGGCAGCACGGATGTTGCGGAGATTCCGCGCGCCGTTCACAAGCTCCGCGGCCTGCTTGCCGCAAGGTGAGCATGATGAAGTGAGATCGCTATGTTTCTCCACCTGACTCTCAAGAAGTCGCCCTGGTTCCTGTTGCTGGTCGACTTGTCCCCTCTCCCCGCCGTGGAACTACGCATAACCGCCCATAGTTACTTCCGCTAATGTGCCTGGCACCGCCCGGCAGCTGCAAAAAAATTCCCGCCGTCACGTGTCGCCTTTTGCCCACCGTTTCCGATTTCTCTATTAGGGGGCAGAAACCTCTCTGGTTGGCGGGGTCTATTCCAATCCCAATCTGCCGCGACTTTGCGGTGGAGAAACGACAGACGAATCACAGAAGGAAATTCAAAGAGCGGAGGAACACTGCAATGGGCGACTACGACAAATACCTGGCGAAGAAAACCCTGGAACTATTGGAAGACACAATCATCGGCTGCCAGCCGGGGAAAAGTGGGCCCGGCGCCCACGAAGGCTTCGAGAACGAAGACGTCATACTGATGATCAAGCTCTGGGAAAAGGCGATCATCCTCAGGTTAGGGTTTAGCGACCGCGATTGGGCGGTCTACACCTCGAATCATGAACCCCCTAAACTTGCCAAAGGCCAAAAGCGCTCCGAGGTGCTGCTGAAAGCCGTAGATGTTTTCACCCACAATCTGGACAACACCGACTGGTATCACCAGGCGCAGCAGGCCATGTTCAATTTCGTGCTCGAATACCGGAGGGATCTCAGGGATGTGAATACTAGAACGGACTTTGTGACCAAGATAAGCCGGGTGGTTCAAGCGGGGCCGCAGGGGCTGGCAGATGAAGCATTCTTGGATGACGAGCGGGGGGTGAAGCTGGGCGATTAGTTCGGCCGATTCAGCTCTTCCAAACCAATACCGTCCGATGGGCGCAGTTTCGGAATCTGTGGAACGACCTTCGCGGTCAAAGATCGGGAAAAACCGGCACTCAGAATCTCGCCGGTCTTCCAACAAGTGTCGCAGGCTGCTTGGGGGCCGCCTGAGACAGCGTGGACCCCGCCTCTCACGTCGCCCCGAGAGGCGGGGTTTCTGATCGGATCGCGCGAACAAGAATCAGGAGACGAGAAATTCTCCCCTGGAAGAAATTCGCAGGGTTATGTGTACTACGACGCGAATCTTAGTCCTCGCGGGGATCCCCTTCGGGCCGGGAGGTATCCATCTTGTCGAGAAACTGCTGCAACCGTTCCTGAACATGAGTGTCCAGCGTAGTAAACTCGATGCCCATTCCGACCCCGGGATCACTCGCCCTGACCACCGCAGTGGTCTGCACTTTCTCCTCGTCCATCCAGAACGTAATGGTACCCTGCGTGCCGAGGGGCAGCGGAAGCAGGGTCTCAACATAACAGCCGCGACCGCCAATGTCTGTCGCATTCGTATTCATGCGCGCGCGCTCGGTGTCCCCCAAACCGATCTGGATAGGAAACTGGATTTTGTGCCGGACAAATCGCCTCTTGATTTTCCCTGGGGCAAGCGTGAGCTCTTCCAAGTTTGCTATTTCCCGCCAGGGGCTCTCCTGGCCTTCCACAATCTGCACACCGGCTTCAATCTTTCGTAGCGTTCCCGCGTCGGTTACCCACACCACTTTGAAGCGAGCCTTTTTCTCGCCGTGTTTTATACCGATGATGTCGCCGGCCTTCAGGGGATGGTTGATGCCCAATATTTGCGCACCTTTGCCGCTGATGTTGTTGGCAACAGCATTCTGAGAGAAGGGGTGAGCGTCCGCGTCCATACCCCACACGCGAACGTGTATCTGGGTTTCGGCCCGAATTTGCGGTTTATCGTCCATTGAGTTACGGACCTCAGAAAACTCTCATCATCATACCCTTGCGCTAGAGGCCAAACGGTTACCGATGTAGGAGATCGGGAGTTCCGAAGTTCATGTACCTTCGGAGGCGTACGGTTACGTAGCCTTGCCAATCACCGGGAAAATCTTCTGGATCTCCATGGAAACGCCAAGAGGTGTCAACGACGTCGATTCGTTACGGATCAGCACAGGCACAACCTTGGGCGCGGGAACGTCGACCACGGGGGGTGATTTATTTCTAGTTGATAAACCTCGCCGTTTCGTCGGCCCTTAGGCACAAACATTCGGTACGCTTCAAATAAAAATCCATCACACTTGGGCACTGGAGTGCGGGTTCTCTACCGCGAGCGCAGGAGCGCCCTCGTCGAATCGCATCCGCGAAGAACTTGGGAACACGGTTGAAGTGCTTGGCGGGGAAGCTGGAATGCATCTGACGGTAAGCCTGCCCAACAGCATTCGCGATGTAGAAATCTCCGCGCGAGCCGCGCGCGAGAATCTGTGGATCTGGCCGCTGTCACCCAACTACCTGGGCCAGGTTACGCACTCCGGCTTCATCCTGGGTTTTGGCAGCACGGATGTTGCGGAGATTCCGCGCGCCGTTCGCAGGCCCAGCGGCCTGCTTGCCCGGAGGCCAGAGGCCAATGGCTGAAATCGCGTAATACGCCAGCTGCCGCCAAATGACGGCATGCTAGTCACCAGAACGGTTTAGGTCTTCGTCACCGAATGATCGCCCTAGAGATGGCTAGGGTGCGACTAGAGCTAACGTGGGCGTTCCGCCGACTTTGAGGATGCGACTCTGGCGCATCTTCACAGTGTCTATCACCAAAATGCTGTGCTTCTGCGGTGCCATGGCATAAAGTATCTTGCCCTCGTTCCCCGTTGCAGCGCTCCAGAAGGGCATCTTGGTCTTGATGGTACCGATCTTCTGCCAGGTGCGGGTATCGATCACACGAAATTCGTAGGCTATGGCGCTATTCGGTCGAACATTTGGGGGTCGGCCGTAATCCAGATAAAAGCGGTTGTCGGAGCGGCGGTCGTAATCGCCGTTGTACCCCAGATAGACCCTGCTGCCGTCAGGCGAGGTCGGCCAGGCAGCAGGAGGAATGCGGTTGGGCAGACCGGGATGCGCCGGAGTATCGGCAAATCCTTGGGAGCCGGGATCCATCTTAACAACGGCACCGTCTCCACGAACGATCGCGATCTCCTGGCTGCCGGGAACCTCAATCGCCTCGGCAACGCCGTTTCGCCTTTCCCACGGAAGTGTGACGTCCACGTTTTGGAGCTCGCGGGAGTCAGCGTCCACACGAATCATCCTGACGCGATTCGTCCTCGGACACAGGAAATCGAAATGATCCGCGGTTGGGTAAGAGATGAAGCGGCCAGGGCCGCAGTTCCCGAGATGCACGATCCCCTGCAGAAACTCGCCCGCCTGCGTGTCGAAGGTGGCGAGCAGCAGGGAATCCGCACCGGAAGACTTCGGGTCGTCGATCAGGATTCGCAGAGCCAAACCATCGCCGGAAACTGCCATGGTAGAAAACGGCGGGAGCCCATCGGCGACAGCTCGGCCCACAACCATGCGACTCTTGAGGACCACGCCCTGGGCAGTGTCGATCACCGCGAGTTCGCTTGAGTCCGTGTCCATTACGGACGCGACATAAAGTCGGCTTCCATCGGGCGAAAGCGCAAAATCCGGACTATCGCCTGTGCGAATGCTCCCCATCACTGTTTCGGTTTCAGGATCGATTAACCAGACGCGCCCTCCCGGCCCGCCCGCATCGGCTTTGGGATCGAGAACATACAGCCAACCGGGCTTTGGCCTGTTCCACGTCTCTATTTCAATGTTCGAGGGTGCTGAGGGGCGGGCCTGCGTTGGTGCGCTAGTCCGCCCCGCCGGTGCGCCCGCCGTGGCCGGCCGAGTCACAAAACCGAGCAGAAAGGACAGGGAAAAGAGGAAAAACAAGAACCGCCCGAGATTCGCTTTCATACCTTGCCCCCGGAACTTCCGACTTAGACGTCTGGTTGCTTACCAATACTGTCGCACAATCTAATTGAGCCCGAAATCAGAGAGTAGCAAGGTGCAAAGCAACTGCCCTGCCAAAAAGGAGCAGAGAGTAGTCCCGCAACTCCATTTGTTTCCAGAGAGAAAGCCAATTGACATTAAGAGCTGAATCCGGACTCGGTGGCCATTCTGAACCAAGGTGGTGGTTTTCAGCCAGTCACGGTCTACCTCTCTCCGCCTCAGTAGCGTTCACGCCGGTTTGACAGGCCGCCGTCGCGCGGCCGACAATCGGCGCTCTACTCTGCCCTCAAACAGTGTCTACCGCACTCATCCTCGGATTGATCGGCGCGCTGCTGATGCTGGCTTTTCTGGCGAACCGCGTCTTCCGGGTGACCCGCGTGCCAGACGTGCTGGTGCTGATGGCGTTGGGACTGGTGCTCGGTCCGGTGCTGGGTTTTGTGGACCCGGCGCAGCTGTCCTCGACGACCAATGTGCTGGGCGCACTCGCCATTATCTTGGTGCTGTTTGAGGGCGGGTTGGACCTGGACTTACGCCGCACCTTGCGGCATTTTGCCGGGAGCCTACTCTTGGCGGTGCTGGCTTACGCCTTCAGCATTGCTCTGGTTGGGCTGATTGTCTACCAGGGTTTCGGATTGCCGCTCACCACCGCGCTGGCGGTGGGAGCGGTACTGGGATGCACCAGCAGCACCGTCGTGCTGCCGGTTCTGCAACAACTTGGGGCGCGTGAGCCGGTGCGAGTCACGCTGATGCTGGAAGCTTCCTGGGGAGACGTGCTCGCGGTCCTCACCGTGGGACTGTTGCTGGGCGCGGGGAGCCAGGGCGGTGCGGTGGCGCAGCATGTTCTGCGAAGCTTGGCGACTCAAGTGGGAGTGGCGGTGGTCTTCGCCACGGCGGCGGGAATTCTGTGGTCGCGCTTGCTGCCAGTGCTGGTCGAGGCCCGCTTCTGGCAGGTGATGACCTTCTCGATTGTGCTGGTTCTGTATGCGGGCACCGAGGCCCTGGGGGCGAGCGGGCTGATCGCGGTGCTGGCCTTCGGGTTGACGCTGTCGAACTTTCCGGGGATGGATCCTAGGTTCCGTGCTGTGGAAGAGGAGTCGGTATCGTTACAGTCACAGGAATCGCTGCTGAGTTTTCACTCTGAACTGGCGTTCCTGGTGCGCTCGTTCTTTTTCGTGCTGATTGGAGCGATTGCGGACGTAGGAAGTTTTCGCGGCCACACGCTGCTGATCGTGGGAACGCTGGGAGCGTTGTTCGCGGCGCGCTGGCTAGCCTTGCAGGTTAGCGGGTTCGCCTTCCGGAACGTTGAAGCAAAAGAGCGGGAACTGATGTTGTGGATCATGCCGCGTGGCTTGATCACAGTGGTGCTGGCGCTGCAGGTAGCGGCGGCGCGCAGCGAAGCCGGCTTCCTCTCTGCGCTGGCCTTCGCCGTAATCCTGGTGACGAACGTTATGGTAGTGGTGGGGAGCTTGCGAGCCAGCCGGGATGCGGTGGCGATCGCGGCATCGGTGGAAGGGAGCACGCCGGCTGAGGTCAGGGAGGCTCAACCCGGCAAGGAGCCGGCTGTGGTGGTCGATCGAGTATTGGCAGCGACTGCTTCCAGGCGATGGATATTGGACGCCACCATGCTTGTTCTATTGGGATTGAGCGCGTGCATCTTGTGGTACGGGAACCAGCCTCCGGGACAGCGTCCCCGCAGCTTGCAACACTGGGTTCAACTACTGCATCTGCGGCGGTCGCGTTGATTCGGCCGATGGCGCTCGACGAGGGATGAGTTCGCCTGGGTCGAAGAGCCGCTCAGCGGTGGAAATCAAATTCAAGTTTGACGGTCAGGGCTTCTTCGGATGGGGCGGGCGGAAATGCAAGAGTGGCGGAGTTGTTATGCTCCGCCGCTTCTGGTCTTCTCTTCTAGTGTTTGATGCGAATGACAAAAGCCAACACCTGCAGGTTAACGGTGTTCGCCGCCTCCGTGTTCGCCTCCACCGTGCGCTGCCGCGGCGTGAGGAGCACTATGAGACGCGCCATCGTGGTGTGCTGCGGCCCGCGGAGCGGCATGGGGCGCAGCATGGGATGCACCGCGGGGAGCGCCACCACGCGCTGCTACTGCATGGCCACCCCCACGATTGGCGGCGTAACCGCGGCCGTTTCCACGGCCGGCGACGTACCTTCCTCCGCCACCGCCGTTGAAGCGATGTTCGCCCCAGCCGTGGCCGTAGCCCCAGTTCGCCCAGGGTCCCACGCCCAGGAAGACGCCGTTATAGAAATAGCCCGGCCCATAAAAGCCACTGGGCGCACAGCCATATGGTGCGTAGTCGTAATAGCCGTAGGAACAGACCGGTTGAATGCCTATGCCGACGCTAATTTGTGCACTGGCGGTTGGCGCCAGGGCCAAAGGGACGAGCAACGTTGCCGTACCGGCCAGAAGAAGACTCCGCATTGCGAGCCTATGAGTCCAGCGCGACACGTTTTTGACTTTCCACATTTGTTATCCTCCCGAACTTCTGCTCTCGCTACTCAAGGTTTCAATCCAAACTAGATGGTTTAAGTATCGGCTTCGGGCCGGTGGATAGATGGTCAATACCGACCGTTACGGGGAATGGCGTCTTCGGGAGTCATGGGCGGACCGAAACGGGAATGGTCGTACGGGTCTCAGTTTGCCGGCCATAGGGACGAAGCCGCCTCGCTGCGTTCGGGGGACAGCCGAGGCGACGGTCCCCCCATGAGCGATCTAGCAGCGAGTATCTAGCAGGGTCGCTACGCCAGCATCTAGAAGTACTGGAGCCACCAGTCGGTTCGCCTGGCTTTGAGCGCTGCGAACCAGCGGCAGGCGAAATAGAGCAGCGCAATGGCGATCGCCCAGATCAGGTAGAGAAGGGGAAGACTCCAGACATAGCCATCCGGCGGCTCGGGATTGCCCATTGGGTGGTTGGTGAAGAGCCACGGGCTGACGAAGCCGAGGCGGATCTTCGACACGACTAAGGCTAGGGCGTGGATCAACGGGATGTGGAGCATGTAATAGAAGAAGGGCACACGTCCAAAAAGAGTGATTCGGCGGGCGATGGCACCATTGAGGCCCTCAACCAGCGGGATCAGCGTGATGATGGGCCCGAGCGTCATCAACAGGAAATCGAGAGACGCCGGATATTTCGCCGTGTTCAGGAACGAAAAGAGAGCGGGCAGGGGCGGAGCACCGTTGC
>Ga0265356_1000188_pt1 | contig 11642 bp, 13 predicted proteins | sample NZE4metagenome_FD_189075 | JGI IMG/M metagenome (GOLD analysis project Ga0265356, IMG submission 189075) | Rhizosphere microbial communities from Maridalen valley, Oslo, Norway - NZE4 | ecosystem: Host-associated > Plants > Roots > Rhizosphere > Soil | place: Norway: Oslo | collected 2017-09-15
AAACTGCCCGAATGCTTCATGACCGAGGTCTCGTAACTGCCGCGATATTTCTCGTCGGTCCTGCGGGCGTTCAGCACGCAGAAATCCTCAAATCCCCGATAGGTCCCGTCCATGCGCAGATCGAAACGGTCAATGACCAGCGCCATGCCGTCCTCAGCCAGACGGCAAGGGGGCACGTCGAGTCCGAATTTGCGCGCCACTGCGAGGCAGAAATACTCGTTGGCTGCCAGTTGCGGATATTCGTTGGCTTCCCACAGCTTCACGATGTGGGTCGCGCCTTTGTAGCTTTGCGAGAGACGGTGTCCCGTATGCTCCATCTCGGCGAAAGCTTTTTCGTCGCGCACCAGGATTTTGGGCTGCACTCCGCTGATCCCGGAGAAAGACGCGAATTTCTCCAGCAGATACCGGAACAGGTCGCGGCCGCGTCTGCGTTCGAGAATCTCGTCCACCGACTGGAAGGGCACGTCCTCGTGCAGGTGTTCTCTGTCGCCGGTGTAGCGGATGCGTCCGATCTGCGAGCGCCCGACAATGGACAAGAGGTCGAATTCGTCGAAGGTGCCGGTGGCTTTGGCAAACGCAAGGCGGAGCCGCTCGCGCAGTACGCCTTCGGGCAGGTTCATCTCGAAAACCGGAAGCAGGCCAAAGGGCACGCTCCACGACTCAAGCCTCAACGGCATCGTCACCGAGACCTCGCGCTTGGGCAGGGCGCTGGGAAGGTAAGCAAACGTGCTGCCGCGCTCACCGTGACGATCGAATAGTCCCGCTTCAGCGGCGTCGGTCCAGACCTTGATCATCCCGTGCCTCTTCGATGAGTTCCTCAAGCGTCGGCCGGCCCGCGCTTGCCTCTTGGAGCTTCAACTCCAGCCCCAGTGCCGTAAGAATATTTGTGATCTTGGAATATCCGAGTTCGCCCAGCCGTCCGTTCTCCAGGGCGTCGAGCGTGGAGAGTCCAACCCTAGCTTTTTTCGCAAGCATGGGCTGCGTCAGGCCGAGCGTTTTGCGCTTGGCGGCGATCTCCTCGCCTAATAAAGACAGGGGCAACATACGCCTAATATACAAGGTTATATGATCTACAGCAACAATATAACCTTATATAGTGGGTGCTCGGGATTGCCGCCGCGAGAGGGCCGAAGTGGGCCAGATGCTGGTAAGACAAGTGCATTTATTCTCTATATCTTCCCGGCTGGTGTCGTACCGGAGGCTCCAGAGTTGCCATCTCAGAGTCACCGAAATCTGTGTCGTTATGGATCGCCAGTCATCCCAAGGACTTAAGCTTTAAAAATCCGCTGCGTCTGCCAGTTCCGCCATCCCGACTCTAGTTGCAAGTGCCTGATTTTACGACCTGTTTATGGGTCTTTTCCCTTTCAATCTAAAATGACGAATGTGCAACTGTTGTAAAGAAAGTGTGTCGCTTTTTGTCATTTTGCCCAGTGAAGCGCTTTGCCGGCGATTCTCGGGCTAAGAGTCCATTGCCAAGTCATAAAAAAGCACCCGCACTAGATTCTGCCACTTCATTAAGAGCTGCGATCGTTTGATTTCACGCGACGCGGACGACTTGGCGTCTGTGAGAGCTTATGGCGAGCCGCGCCAAGACGCGGATGGCCCTCGAAAAATGACAGAACCCGGTAACAACTCCGGTTAACAGGCACTATCGAAGAGTCTCGCTCACGGTTTGAGTTACCCAAATCGGTCGCTTACACTTTTTCCGATGCGTCGGCGACTCCTACCGACGGCAAGAAATCCGGCAAGTCGAGGCGAGCCACGCCAATCCGGTAATCGGCCATTCCATAGTAGACATCGAAGCGGTCGAGTGCGCCGCGATCGTCGCGCCGGTCGATGCCGGTGGGGAAAACGACGTTGGCGATAATCCCCCGTCGTTCCTGAGGCAGGTGTGGCGTCAACACGGGCTCCGAGGAACGATAGCAAATCACTTGCGGATGCTCTTTGGAGAGCACCATCACTCCAGCCGAGTAGCACAGTTCATGTACGTCGCCGCCGGGTTCTCCCATTTCGCCGACGCCGTGGTAAACGATCAGCCAGCCGTGCCGTGTCAGAATAGGCGGAGTGCCACCGCCGATTTTGAGCCGCTCCCAGGGCGACACCGGTGTTGCCAGCCGGTGGTGAGCGGTAAAACGGCACACGCAATCTGGTTCACTAGCCTCCAAGGACATCGGGCAATAGGAAATCCAGATGCTTTCCCGATCAAGATCTACCGCCCTCGACACGGGGCGGCGGGCGGTTTCTTTTGGACGAGTGCCGGGAAACAGCGGCCGGTGGAGGATGGCCAGTTCCGGTTTGCCGGATGGATTCGGAATGGCAACGGGGAACAGGCTGGCATCTTTGTCATCTACGTCGCTGAATTCGATGCGGTGGCGCGGAGCAAAGGTCGCCAGACCCAAGCGTTGCCAGTGAAGGAGATCCTTCGAAGCAGCCAAGGCGATCCGTGGGCCTCGGGATGAAAGTGCGGTGTATGTCATCATGTAGCGCTGCATGGGTTCGACGAATGTGATACGAGGATCCTCGCAGCCACCGCTGCCATCGGGCCGCAGCTCATAATCGGCCTCCGGCTCCAGTGCGATGCCGAGCCGCTCGACGCCTGCCGGGTCGCCCGCTTCATTAAACCGGACTCGTGCAATGCCGATGCGAGAGTAATTCCCCTGCGCGACGAGCCGTGGGAAGAGATAGAGTTCACCGTCTGGGCCACGAGCGGCAGCCGGATTTAGCACGCCTTCGACCTCCTGGGGATTCCCCGGCTCCGGCTCCATCAAAATTCCTAGCCGCTGCAAGTTGAATTCACTCATCCAATCCCCCGCGCTAACGGCATTCTTCCGGATGTTGATCTGACACACAGGCGATGATCGCTTGGGTAACTCTTTTCGTCTCGTTGGGATCCTTTACTGGGATAGAAATCACACCGGCTTGTTCGGCGGGATAGTCATTTCCTCCTACATATAAGGCATCGCCTATGAAGATCATCTCTTCCAATGAAATGCCCAGGAGGTCTCGCAGTTTTCGGATGCCGTAGGCTTTATCAATGCCGCGTTTGGTGATATCGATGGATGTCGAGCCCCCAGTTCGGACAGAAAACTCGGGAATAAACGCATCGAGGATTGCTTTGATCTTTTTCCGCTTGGTCAAATCTGGGTCCCATTTCATTTTTTCTACCAGAGGGGCCTGCTGACCCAGAGCCGAGAATGTGATTTGGCTGCCCCGATCTTCGATTTGCTCTCCCCAGAGCTTTTCGACCTTGAAGTCCGCGACTCCGATAGCCTTTTTGAGAGAACTGAGGATTTTCTCTCGTTCCTCGGTTGTGAAATCTTCTGAATAGATCTCTTTCCAATCTCCTGAATCGTATCGGTAAAACTTTGTCCCGCAGGTAGGCAGGAGAGACAGATTCGTCAGGCGTTCGTCATGGGAAAGATTGGAGAGCAGTTGTTCTTGAAACTGTGGCCAACCGCCTCCGGAAATCACGGCCACCTTGACGATCGCGAGAAGGTCGTGCAGCAGCCCTGACATTTCGGGATCAAGGGATGATTTACTTTCGGCAAGTGTGCCGTCCAGATCAAAAACAATCAGTTTTTTCACTGTTCTTCCACCCTCCGAATTATCGCGATCTCAATCTGGAATCCCAATTTCCAACAAGCTCACTGCACCACCGGGCAAGAAGACACACGCTCCAACCACCGCTGGTAAGAGCAATACGTCGCCTTTTCCGACGGCATAAATGGCACCCTCGTGCTCAACGTTGCCCGCACCCTCGATGCACACCAGCACACGCGGCACATCGGCGGCGCCGACCGTAAACGGCGATCCTCCGCGCAGACGCCACAACCGAAAATGTTCACAATCGAAGAGTTTCTCGCGCTTCACAGGCATCGTCCCTTCCACCTTAGGCGTTACCAGACCAACCGCACCCTGCGCAAAATTAATGCAAGCGATCGCTTGATCGATTTGGAGCGGCCGCGGCTGGCCGGTCTTGGCATCCACATGGTCCCAGTCGTACAGGCTAAATGTCACATCGCTGTTCTGCTGAATCTCGAATGCTACAACGTCACCGCCCAGAGCATGAACCGTCCCCGCAGGTATGAAGACGCCATCGCCGGGCTTCGGAGTGAAGCCCATGAGCCGGTCAACCACCGTCCCATTCGTGAGCGCCCGCCGCAAGTCGTCCGGAGTAGTGCCTGGCTTCAGGCCCGCGTAGATGCGGCTTTCTGGCGATGTCTCCACCACCACCCAAGCCTCGGTCTTTCCGGTTTCGCCCGGTGGCAGCAGGCTCTTATTCGCATCCGAGGGATGCACCTGGACTGAAAGCATCTCATGCGCATCGAGAAACTTCAGCAGCAGCGGGAATCGGCGGAATCGCCCGGCCAGGTTTCCCAGAAATTGTTTCGGAAATTGTTCCAGCAATTGAGTGACAGTCCGTCCTTTGAGTGGTCCGTGGGCCACTTGGCTCGCATGGTCATCGCGGTCGCTGAGTATCCACGCTTCGCCGACCGGACCGCTCGGCAGAGGTGCCGTAAGCAGGGCGGCCAAATGCCGACCGCCCCAGAGCCGATATTGATAGATCGGCTCGAATCGCAGTGGATAGAGCCGTGCTTGATTAATGGAATCTCGCGTTGTCCTCATCCAGTCAGCAGGCCCCCGACACTGGCCTAGCCTGCCGTCGCTTGAAGATTGCAAAGGGGAAGAGGTGCGAGCACTTGTGTGGGCGCGGGCTCACAGGAAAGGAGGCTACTCTGGGCCCTGACTTCGATGACCGTGCTGTTGTTGTCGATCGTGATCTTCGTGGCCTGACCGAGGTCGGAAATCTGTATTTGTTTTAAATCGATGTCGGCGCCTTGGATGATGGCTTTGCCACCGGTGAGGCGGGCAATGCCTTGCAAAATATTCTTGCGCTGATCCCCGAATCCGGGTGCCCTGACTGCAGCAACTTGCAGTGGGCCACGCAACTTGTTCACGACGAGAGTAGCCAGCGCCTCGTCCCCAACATCCTCTGAGACGATAAGCAACGGCTTGCCACTCTGTCGAACCTGCTCAAGTAGTGGGCGCAGGTCCTTTCTAGAATTGATTATTTGTTCGTGAATGAGAACGTAAACATTCTCGAAGCTAACCTCCATGCGTTCGGGATCAGTAACAAAGTAGGGCGAGAGGTATCCGCAATCGAATTGCACGCAGCCGACTCGCGGTTTATCGCCTGCGGTCTCGGGAACGACGGACTCGCTGCGAATGGAGTGACGTTTGTCCTCGCCAGCCAAAATTCGATCGTCTAGCGTAGCAAGTTGCGCTGTCATGCTCGCAGAACCTCCGTCAGCCATGCTTCATGGCATACTCGTTGGGGCACGAGATCGCCGAATGATTCCGATTCTTCCGTACTCACGCGGCTCGTTATCTCTCGCCTTTCGCGCGCATCTTGCGTTCGGTCTGAGTATGTCTGATTTCCTGCTTTGCATTATGGTCAGTTTTGTACACTCTGGAATAAACTGCGTGGCTGGAGGAAATGGAACGGCGAGGTGTTCGCAAGCATCGGGATCGGCTCCGACCCGCAGGCGAGGCAAAGACGGTGAGCATGCGCGACGGAGAGTTGGTGGTGCGTAACGGTCCGTTTGCCGAAGCCAAAGGACGAGGTGCCGGGCTATAGACTGCGCCGATTTCGACGAGGCGATTGAAATTGCCTCGAAGCATGCTGCCTCAAAGGCCAAGGGCGAAGTTCGAATTGAATTCCAGTGCGGGTAGCATCGTATGACGCGAGGTGACAATTAAAACCGATCGGGCTCGCGGGCTGCAGCCGGCATAGGAGATACGCGATGAAGGCAGTGGTCCTGCATGAGTACGGTGGTCCCGAGAAGCTGAAATTTGAACCCGACGTTCTCGATCCGCAGATTAGCGGAGATACAGTGCTGATCGCGGCAATCGCTGCGAGCGTTAATCCGATCACTGGAAGATGCGATCAGGGGCGCGGCAAAAGGATTTTCCGTTGTCGTTCCCCGCAATTCTGGGCCGCGACGTGAGCGGGGTCGTACGGTCGGTGGGCCCGAATGTGAAGCACTTCACGCCCGGTGACCGCGTTCTTGCATTCTCTAACGCGACCTATGCTGAGTTGGTGGCGGTGAACGATTCGGACGTTACCCATCTGCCGGACGGCGCGATTCGAAGTTGTCCGTAGGAATCGGCCATCCGCAGAGTTGATCGAGTATGTTATGGGCGAACTATCTTGCTGAAACAGCAAGTTCCCAAACGGTCTGTATTGCTCAGTCTGCGCTTCTCGCCTGGGTCTGGGCTGGTATTGACCCTAAAAGGAGGCGCTTATGAAAAGCCGCTCCCTTCCCAAAAAATACCCTGCGTTATTTGCAGCAAGCCAGTAGATTTAGGCGCCGATTTGTCTGCCGATGAAAACGGCAAAGCCGTTCGCAATGAGTACGTGAAGCGAATCGCTACCCCACGGGGCGGCCCTTCTATCGCTATGATGGCGGATTCAACCCTAGACTTTACTTTTGGTTCCCAGCCAGATGGGGCGATATCGCGCCCGGTAATTGTCAATGATCTCTGACGCCGATCTATGACGTCTTGGATGTTATTGGGACTAAAGCGGCGTGGGATCATTACATCTGAGACGCTCGGTTTAATGATCCAGCATTTGTTCCGTAAGGACGATCAATTCTGACCAGCTTTCCAAACCTCAACGTTTGATACTGGCCATTCACCGAGTGTTGCGGGGGAGGTTTCGATGAATGAACATTTACTAGATCCGAAGCTCATTATGCTCGCCGGCGTGGTGATTCTGGTTATCGCGGTGCTGGCATGGATGTACGTGAAAAAACAAAGGAGTACGACGACAAGCTTGCGACAAAAGTTTGGGCCCGAGTACGAGCGAGCGGTCCATCAGCAGGGTTCAGAGCGAAAAGCAGAAGCGAAACTCGCGGATCGCCAGGAGCGGGTTGAACAGCTCAACATTCGCGATCTTGACTCGATGGAGCGCGAACGTTTTTCGAAACAGTGGGAATCCGTGCAGTCTCGTTTTGTCGATTCCCCTAGAGGGGCAGTCGCAGAAGCGGATGACCTGGTGTCGTCTCTGATGAAAACTCGCGGCTATCCGGTATCCGATTTCGATCAACGTGCGGCCGATATTTCTGTCGATCATCCCAGGGTCGTGGAAAACTACCGGTCTGGGCATGATATTGCTCTTCGAGTTGGAAAAAATGGGGCAAGTACAGAAGACTTGAGAGCGGCGATGATTCACTATCGCTCCCTGTTTGAGGAACTGGTGCAGGTACCAACCATTGTGGAACGGAAAGAGGTGGCGTAATGGCTGAACTGAAGAGAATAGAGGACGAACATCCTACAGCCGAACTGGCCAGGGATAGCAATTCGCCAAAGCAGCCTGAAGGACCCAAGCTGGTGAAAGACCAAGAGCCGGGAACTCCGGATAGAAGTACCGCAGTCTCAGGGCCCCTGCCCTTGTTTTCTGAACCGGAGATGGGAGATTTTCGATCGCAGTGGAGCAAGGTACAGACTGGTTTCGTGGACGAACCACGCCGGACAGTCGAAGACGCAGACAAATTGGTGGCTGCGGTGATGCAGCGACTCGCAGAGGGTTTCGCCAACGAGCGGTCGGGATTGGAAAAGCAGTGGGACCGCGGTGACAACGTGTCCACTGAGGACCTGCGCGTTGCCCTACAACGTTATCGTTCGTTTTTCGACAGACTGCTGAAACTGTAAGGAAGAACGTGCTTCGGATGCGGGAACGAGTCCTCTTCATGCGGAGGACCTGCGGATCTATATTTATTCATATTTATTCAACCTCAAGGAGAAAACAATGAACCCCGGCACGACAGATGAAATTAAAGGCACTATTCATGAAGTGAAAGGCAAAGTCAAAGAGACGGCCGGCAAAGTCACGAATAATCCCAACTTAGAAGCCGAAGGCAACGCCGAAAAGAACACCGGCAAAGTTGAGAAAAAGGTCGGACAAATCGAAAAAGTGTTCGAGAAGTAAATTTGATGGCGTCAGCCTGGCGCTCGGAGTACTGCACTGGGACGGCCAGGCTTCTCAGCCTCACCGAGCAGCCACTCGATGCACGAGCCCGCTCCGCCAAGCCTGTGGACAATCAATGGCGCAGTTGCACGCCGAAAACGCATGTCTGATCAGGTCACGAACATGAGCGCGGCTGCTGAACAAAGTCAGGTAGGCCTGCAGGAGATGCCCCCGCCGTCTTCGATCTCTTCATCCGATAAGCTGCTCAGCAGAATCGCGATTCTGCTCTTCATACTAGTCGCGGGCTTGCTGACAGTGTTCGGGTACTACGCGAGCTCGATTTGCATCACGGTCGTCCTGGCGGGATTTCTTGCGATCCTGTTTGACCCCCTTGTCGTGAGACTGGAAAGACTGCATATTCCGCGAAGTCTGGCGGCGGCGAGTATTGTACTGGCAGGCATCGGGCTGATCGGCCTACTGGGTTACGCGCTCTACGGAAGAGCGATGAGCTTTGCAGAAGAACTTCCAGTCTACGCATCGACGATTCAGCAAACCATTGCACCCATTAGCGAGAGAATTCAAAACTTTCAACAAAGCGCGGGAAATCTTGCAAACGACGTGCATCCCACTAAGAAAGTCCCGGAGGTTCGGCTGCAGGAATCGCCAACCTGGCCTGATTATCTGGTGCGCGGCGTGGGATCTGTGTGGGGCGCGCTGATTATTGCCGGCGTGGTTCCGTTTCTAACGTTTTTCATGCTCTGCACCAAAGACCAAATGGCCGTCCGAACAAACGGCCTTTTCAGCTCCAGGATAGATGCGGCTCGGTTCATTAAGAACCTGAACCAGATGATTCATGGTTTCGTAGCCGGCAACCTTGTCGTCGGTTCCATCATGGCCTTGGCCACCACGCTGGTCTTATGGCGTGTTGGCGTGAAAGGCGCCATACCTCTCGGAATCGCCAGCGGACTTTTGAATCTGCTGCCATTCCTTGGACTGATCGCTTCGCTTGCGCTTCCTTTAGCAGCGGCGCTCCTTCAGTTCAGCACCCCCGGCCCATATATTGTCATCACTCTGACCATTCTCTTCCTGCATATCGTGTCCGCGAATCTGCTTATTCCGAAATTTATTGCCAATCGCGTGAATATCGGCCCGGTAGCAGCAACGGTTGGGATTCTCTTCTGGGGCTGGTTATGGGGTGTAATGGGCTTGCTACTCGCGGTACCGCTCACAGCATTCATCAAGCTGGTCGCGGATTTGCATCCATCCTTATGTCACTTGTCGAACATGCTGGCGCTTACGCCACGTCCGACTCCGCGTTGGGTGCGCTACAGCGAAACAGCCTTGGTACGGGCAATCCCTTACTTGCGCCACCACTCGGAAAAGTTCCCGTAGGGCGCCAACATTAGGCGTCCGAAAAACCGCGGGGCAATGATGGCTGCACATTGTATTTGGACGCTCCGTATCAGCCTGTCCAGCAACTGTCGCGAAAAGTGTGCAAATTTGACCAGCCTTAGTCGGCCCAGATCGTCGATCATCACGGTGCGTGGAGATCATGAGGATGTTCAACTACCCGGGATCCAAAACGATTCTGTGCATCGACGACGATGACGGCATGCTTCGCTACCAAAAAGCACTGTTCGAAAGACGTGGATATAAGGTGCTTACTGCCGCGTCTGCCCGCCTAGGCTTAAGAATTGCGGCAGCCTGCGCGGTTGTTGCCGTGGTCGTTGACTACCACATGCCCGAGATGAACGGTCATGAGGTCGCGATCGAAATAAAGCGACTTAAGCCACAAACACCGATAGTGTTGTTTTCCAGTGACGACGCGATTCCGGAACCCGCATTGAATGTGGTGGATGCTTTCGTTTCTAAGAATGAAGCGTCCCACTGCTTGTTGCCGGTGATCACTCGAATCTGCGGTGAACCCCCCTCCCGGTTCCAAGAAACTAGAATCACCGCCTGAGCATGGCTGTGTTGGAACCATGTTTGGGAGGGAAGCTCGGCTCTGTTGGAGGACGCTCGATTGCGAACGAAACCGCCCTCCTTGGCTAACGCCGCGCCCAAAGCGAGAAAGACCGCGGCACAAGCCCGAAAAGAACCACGTTCCGCGCGAAAGACGGCGACGAAAGCCCGCAAGGCGGCGTGAGTCCCTGCCGGGCAGAACATGACGGCATCTATGGGCTCGCCTTTTGCCCGTCACATCCGGCTAGGCCGATGTGTTGAGCCAAGAAAGATTCCGGTGACCCCTGCATGAACTTGCGGTCAGAGCCTAGAGCGGAGCATTCACGAGACGAGTGGCAATGTGGGGGATCGTTTCGCGGCGGAGGCTGAACGTGAGTATCTTTGTGCTGAAGACACCGTGGTTCATCGTGTGTCTCACATTTTGCATGACAATAGCCACCCCTTCGCATGCCCAAGGGATCAAGCCAGCCCCGCCAACCCCTATCGACGTGAAGAAGGTCGAGCTCGGTGGGACGCCCTGGAATTCACAGTGGGACCAGATCATCGAGAAGGCTCTGCCACCCGAAATGCTTTCTGCACAGGCCCCCCGCGGCGTGCGTCGCTTCTGTCCCCGATTTTACGAGATGGGCACAACAGACAAACGCACATTTTGGGCGTACTTCTTCCAAGCGCTTGCGGGTGCTGAAGCCGGACTAAATCCGAATACGAGCGTCCGTCACAGCGAACCGGAAGGCGCTATGGTCGCGCGCAGTGAAGGACTGTTGCAGCTTTCATACGCCGACCAGAAGCGTTACGGCTGCGATTTCAATTGGCAAGTGGACCGCGCGCTCAAGGCGAACGATCCGGCCAGAACCATTCTCCAGCCGAAGAACAATCTCGAATGTGGAGTGAAGATCTTGGTCAACCAGACCATCGTCCAACACAAACCTTTGCTGACCCGGTCGGGATACTGGTCGACTTTGCGGCCGAACGGGCCGAGCTACCGTGTATTCGCAAAGCAGATGACAAATGCCCCGGCTGCCTGTGGTCTCCTCACCAAGTCGGCGATCGACAAGTCGGCTACTACGAAGTCCGTGCAGGACGACGCGAACCGCCGTCAAACTCCCAAATAGTTTGGGAAGCAGGCTTAGGTCAATCCAGAGCAGACCAGTAGAGTGCGCGCTTTTGACCAGTTTCTTGGGTGCACTTCGTCCATGCCTCAGGGGTCACCGCAAAACCGGCCAACGGTGGTCACTCCAAAACCGGCCAATGGAAGTGGCCGAGGACTAGGTCGTTTTACTCCGACGCCTCCTGAGGAGGCAAGTCAGTTTTCGTGCGCCAACTCCGTGGACCGCATTCAAGTACGTGGCCATGATGGAGGAGACGATCGAGCATGGCGGTAACGGCAGCACTATCGCCGAGAAGTTTTCCCCAGTCGTCGACGGGACGATTCGAGGTGAGCAAAGTACTGGCCCGCTCATAGCGCCGCATTACGATTTCCAACAAGTCCTCGGCCGCGGTCATGGTGTCTCGGCACAGTACTGACCGCTTATTCACGATAACCATCAAACGTGTCAAAAGTGCGAGAAAGTGCAGTAAAGTGCAGTCATGACGCCATGCGTCGGGTCTGAACCTCTCAACCTAACGGAAGGTCGGATTTCGATTCTAGTCTGGGAAGGGTTGACCAATCGCGAAATTGGCGAGATCGTCGGCACCAGCGAACAAATGA
>Ga0265356_1000189_pt1 | contig 11637 bp, 9 predicted proteins | sample NZE4metagenome_FD_189075 | JGI IMG/M metagenome (GOLD analysis project Ga0265356, IMG submission 189075) | Rhizosphere microbial communities from Maridalen valley, Oslo, Norway - NZE4 | ecosystem: Host-associated > Plants > Roots > Rhizosphere > Soil | place: Norway: Oslo | collected 2017-09-15
AATGTGCGCAAGATTGCGATATCGGTTCGCTTATCGTTCACAACCATGACGAGGGTTGCGACAATATTGAACACCGCGACTGCGACGATCAGCATTAACAACAGCCCCATCATGGCCTTCTCGATGCCAATGGCATGAAAATATGTTTCGTTGTCTTGGGTCCAGTCACGAATCTCCAGGCCCGGTGACAACCTTTCTGCGGCGACACGCGCCAATTCTGGCGCCTTCAGGACGTCAGTGAACTTCAAGCCTATTCCTGTGGGTCCCGCCAGACCCCGAAGGGCCTGCGCATCTTGCAAGTTTATGAGGGCCAGCACGCCATCGTTTTCTTGCAGCCCTACTTCGAAGGTACCAACCACCTGGAATTCCTGTAATCGTGGCACGCCACCGCCCGCGTCAGTATTTCCAGGGATCATGGCCGTTACCGAATCACCCACCCCAACCTGCAGTTGATAGGCAAGCACACGACCAAGAATCATTCTGTTTAGCCCCGGTAAAAGATCCCTCAGGTTGCCCTCCCGGATGGAATCGGCAATGGTCGAAACGCCAGGTTCCAGCGTCGGATCGATGCCACGAAGAATTGCCCCACTCATCAGCGGCCGCCGCGACAGCATGGCGTCGGTATCGAGAAAGGGCGCCGCCCCCACGAGCCCCGGTGCGCCTTGTAGCTGTTCAAGTCGCATCTTCCAATCGAGTATCGGCGCGCCACCATTGATAAGCCTTGCGTGTGCAGCGACGCTCAACAACTTCGAGCGCAGTTCGGATTCAAAGCCATTCATGACCGACAATACGACGATGACCGCAGCGACCCCCACAGCGACACCGAGTAGCGAGACCCAGGTGATGAAGGAAACAAAAAAGCCGTGACCGCGGGGCACTGAGTACCGCAAACCCACGAATATTGGAACCGGCTGAAACACATGCAACTCCTTTGCTCAAACTCAATAGACCATTTGCCTCTCGGCTCGTCAAATCGTGCTCGATCTAAAACGGGCGCAAAATGAAACCGGAAGCCTCACCAACGTTTAAAGCGTCCTACTAGACTTATCGTCCACTTGGTGCAAACCTGCGAAAGCCCATATGCGAATTTACTCGGCTTTTCACCAACCTACTTGCCAACCCATGTCAATCACAATGAAAAACACTCCCACGAATCGCAATCTGTCCTCGTCGTTTCTGGCTGTACTGCTGTGCGGGTTGGCCGCCGGCGCTCCGTCGGCGCCGAGTCTGGAGAAACTGGTAGCTCAGAATATCGAGGCGCGCGGCGGCGCTGCGGCCGTTAAAGCCATGCAATCGCTGAAGATTCAAGGCAAATTGCTCGTCCAGGATGGTACTTTTGAGCTGCTCTACGTACAGACGGTGCGCCGTCCCGCATCGATACGAACAGAGGCGACGATTCAAGGGCTGACGCAGGTCCAAGCCTTTGACGGTACGACCGGCTGGCAAATCAACCCGTTTCAGGGCCGCAAGGATCCTGAGCGGCTGTCCACGGACGATACCAAAAGCCTGGCGGAGATCGTGGCAGACTTTGACGGCGCGCTGATTGACGCGCAGAAAAAGGGCAACAAGCTCGAATACCTCGGCACCGAGGACATTGACGGCACGCTGGCCCATAAGATCAAGTTGACCCGGCCGAGCGGCGACACGGAGTACGTGTATCTGGATCCGGATCACTTCCTCGAAATCCGGCTCTTGAGCCAGCGGATCGAACATGGGGTACAGGTGGAGACTGAAACGGATCTTGGCGACTACGAGAGAATTGACGGGGTCCTCATCCCCTTCTCAATAGAATCAGGACTCAAAGGATCCTCAGATCGGCAGAAGCTGGTAGTGAACAAGGCTGAGATCAATGCCAAGACCGACGATGCCTGGTTCGCCTTTCCCTCCGTCCAACCCAATAAGCATTGATCGATAGGATGCGCAGTATGCTTTACCGCAAATCTTTGGTACTCACCCTGGCTCTGCTTTCGGCTTCCCAGGTCCACGCTCAACAGGCACCCTACTCTTCCGCAACGATCTCCGGTCTCACGGCGAGAAATATCGGCTCGGCGAGAATGAGCGGCCGAATTTCCGCGATTGTCGGCGCCAAGGACCCCTCGGGTCGCACCATCTTCTACGTGGGTGCGGCGAGCGGCGGTGTGTGGAAGAGCGAGGATGGGGGTACGAGCTACAAGCCGGTCTTCGACGATCAGCCGGTGCAGTCGATCGGCTCGCTGGCACTGGATCCCTCCCATCCATCGACCCTCTGGGCGGGTACCGGCGAGGCGTGGACCCGCAACAGCGTGTCGATCGGGGACGGCATCTACCGGTCCACCGATGGCGGCGACACCTGGCAGAACATGGGTTTGCCGCAGTCGGAACGAATCGCCAAGATTCTCATCGATCCGAAGAACGCCAACATCGTCTATGCCTGCGTCGCTGGTAAGCTGTGGAGCGATTCCCCAGACCGCGGTCTGTACAAGACCGTCGATGGCGGCAAAACTTGGCGCCTGGTGCTGCACGGCGCGAATCTCTCGACCGGTTGTTCGAGTCTGGCGCTCGATCCTGTCGATCCGAACGTGATCTTTGCGGCCCTGTGGGACTTCCGCCGCAAAGGATGGAGCTTCCGCTCCGGCGGAGAGAGTGCGTCCGCGCCGTCGGGAAGCGGCCTGTTCCGATCTGCGGACGGCGGCACCACCTGGCGCGAGCTCACGCCGGCCGACAATGCCGGCTTCCCGCGTAAACCCTATGGACGCATCGCCGTGGCCGTCGCGCCAAGCGATGCCCGACGTGTCTACGCCTTTGTGGAGTCGACCGATAGCGCGCTGTATGTGTCGGACGACGCGGGCAAGACCTGGCAGCCGCGGGACAAGAGCACATGGATGGTGTGGCGCTCCTTCTATTTCGCCAATCTCGTCGTCGACCCGAAGAATCCAGATCGCGTATTCAAGACCGATGGCGCGCTGATCGTGAGCGACGATGCGGGTAAGAGCTTCAGTACCGTCGGTGGGTTCGCGGGCATGCACGGCGATGTGCATGATCTTTGGATCGACCCGTCGAATAGCCAGAACATCATCGCCGGCGACGATGGCGGCATCTGGTACTCCTACAATGGGGGCACCAAGTGGTGGAAGGCCGGCAACCTTCCCGTCTCACAGTTCTACCATGTCAGCGTCGACAATGCCGATCCCTACAAGGTTTATGGCGGTCTGCAAGACAATGGCTCCTGGTCGGGCGAGACCAGTTATGGGGGCGGCATCACCAACGCGCAGTGGCAGCCGGTTTACGGCAACGACGGCTTTTGGGCGTTTGAAGATCCCGCGGACCCCGCCTATATTTACGCGGAGGGCCAGGGCGGCACCATTAACCGTGTGAATCGCTGGAACTCCGATACGCGGGACATTCATCCACTGATGTCTGACGCGGAACTGGTCAAGGATAAAAAGCTGCGCTTTAACTGGAATACGCCGATCGCGCTTTCGCCCAACGAGCGCGGCACGATCTATATCGGCAGCCAGTTCCTGCTGCGCTCCAGGGACCACGGACAGAGTTGGCAACGCATTTCGCCGGATCTGACCACCAATGACCCGGCTCATCAGAAGCAGGAGCAATCCGGCGGCGTGACGATCGACAATTCCGCGGCCGAGATGTACGAGACTATCTTCTCGATCAGCGAATCCCCCAGGAACGGCAAGGTCATTTGGGCAGGGACTGATGATGGGCGCCTGCAAGTCACCCAGGATGGCGGAGGCCAATGGCGTGATGTAATCGCCAACGTCCCGGGACTGCCGAAGGGCGCGTGGGTGAACTGGGTACAAGCGAGCAACTTCGATGCCGCCACCGCCTATGCGGCCTTCGATTTTCATACTTTCGGCGATATGTCCGCTTATCTTTATCGGACGCGCGACTATGGCAAGACATGGACCGCGTTGGTCTCGCCGGCTGACTTGAAGTCGGTGCGCGGTTATGCGCACGTCATCAAGGAAGATCTCAAAAGCCCGAATTTGCTGTTTTTCGGTACTGAATTTGGGCTGTACGTGTCGATTGATGGCGGTGAACGTTGGGCTCAATTCAGGGGCGGCCATCTCCCCAATGTGGCGGTCCGCGATATTGCGATCCAGCCGCGCGAGAACGATCTGGTGCTTGCGACCCATGGGCGCGGCATTTGGATTGTTGATGACATTACACCCCTGCGAGCCCTGTCGGTCGACCTGCTCGGCAAGGAATTCAGCCTGGTTGCTTCGCGGCCGGCGCTGCAGCGCCTGCGCCCCAACAGCGCCGGCGAACCCACCGGCGCCGCGGTATTCATCGGCGACAATCCGCCGGACGGCGCTTCGATCAGCTACTACCAGCGGTCCCGTCATTTATACGGCAGGCTGAAACTCGAGATCCTGGACGCGAATGGCACAGTGGTCGCCGATCTGCCGGCAAGCAAGCGTGCCGGTCTCAATCGGGTCATGTGGAACATGCTGGAAAAGCCGCCGCGCGTTCCTCCGGCGGCGCAACTGGCGGGCGCCGGCACCCAGGGTCCGCGCGTTCCGCCCGGCAGCTACACCGTGCGGATGACGGATAACGGCCACTCCTACGAGTCGCCGCTGCAGGTAAGTCTCGATCCCTCCGCGACCTTCACCGTGGCGGAGCGCCAGGCGCAGTATGCGGCCGCGGTTCGCGTCAAGAAGCTTTTTGGCGCCGAGAGCAACTTGATGGAGCGCATCGTGGAGTTGCGCACCCGCTTGGCCGAGGCAGGCGCCGGCTTGGCGAAGAACAGTCCGCTGTCGCGCAGCCTGGCGCAGTTCGATGCGAAGGTCGATGCGGTGCGAAAGCAGATCGTCGCCACCACCGAAGGCGGCGCCATCACGGGCGAGGAGCGCCTGCGAGAGCATACCGATCAACTGTACGGGGCATTGCTGACGAATGAGGGCAAACCCACCGTGTATCAGCAGGACAACATCATCGCGCTGGAGGCAGAACTGGCGCGCATACACCGTGACTTCGAGGCCATGATCCAGCAGAACCTTTCTTCACTGAACCGCCAACTCACCGGCGCCGGCATCGGCCCCATCAAGGTGAAATCGGAGAGCGAAGCGGATGGTGACGATCATGAGGCGTCCGCGAACCCGCACGCGGGTAAAGAGGACCCGGACGCCGCGCTGGAGCGGCAGCACTTACCAGCGACGGTCCGGGCGCTACACTAGCACGGCCGCTACTTGCTCTCGATCAGTTTGACGATCGCATGTAGCAGCCGGTTGGCGGGCGTTGCGACGCCCAGCGCTTCACCACGCCGCACGATCAAGCCGTTCAGATGATCAATCTCACTGCGCTTGCCCCGCGCCAGATCCTGCGCCGTCGATGCGTACTGACCCGCCATCGTCTCGGCAATTTTGCGGACGGCGGCATCGACGTCGCCCGGAATCGTCACGCCATCTGCTTTCGCAACTGCCAAGCATTCATCGACGAGGCCGCGCATGACAACGGTCATGCCCTCACCTCTCACGAGACGGCCGTACGGCAATTGTGTAATCGCCGATAGTGCGTTGTACGCGCAATTCAGGATTAGCTTCGCCCACAACGCACCGCGCACGTTGTCGGAAATAACGGTCGGCACGCCGGCTGCGATCAGCGCACGCGCGACGTCATCGCTGGCCTCCGATGGCTCGATGACCAGTTCGCCGCCGCCATGATGCCTGACATGCCCCGGCCCGGCCATTTCGGTGCCGACATATACCACGGCTGAGACCACTTTCTGTGGTAGCAGCGCGCGCAGCCGGTCCGCGTTCTCGACGCCGTTTTGTAACGACAGCACCAACGCATCCGGCGCAAGATGCCGCTTGATGGCAGCCGCACCGCTTTCAGTGTCGGTGGACTTCACGCAGAAGAGCACGAGCTGCGCGCCCTGTACCGCGCTCCCCTCGATGCTGGCAGAGACGCGAACGTGTTCGTCGAAGGTTTGTGTTTCGAGCCTGAGCCCCTGACGCTCTATCGCCTCGACGTGTTGTGGGCGCCCAATGAGCATCACACCGTGGCCGGCGCGCGCCAGCATCCCGCCGTAGTAGCAGCCCACCGCACCCGCACCCATTACCGCGATTTTCATGATCAAGCAGAATGCCTCCAGCGAACCTCGCAATTAGCGTATGAGATCGCAGCGCCGTAAAGCCCGTTTGCTTGATTATCTCAGCGCGTATCCGAGCGCCCGGGCCGCATGTTTGAGCGGATCCAACAGTACATCATCGCTCAACGAACGGTGAAACAAGGGGTGCGCCGGAAAGAACGGCACGTCCAGCGCGCGTTCGTTGAACGCCACCGCCGGCTGACCCCCATGCATGGACGCCGCATACAAGATTCCTTGGATTTCAGGATAAGCCTTGTACAAGTCCCGCGCCCAGCCGCGCGCCCTCCCCCGCGAGCCTGAATGAATGGCCATGGACGCACCCATACGCGTCGCGAAATCCCCCGTCAGATCCAACAAGCTTACGAACCTAAGCGTTTCAAACATCACGAGCCACGGCGCCTGAAACACCCGATCGATGCGCCGCGTGGCCTGAAACACTTCCGCCAAACAAGTCTTCGCATCGGCTGCCGCGTAATAGACCCCTCGGTCCTGCGCCCGAAGATCGCCGGCATCATCCGGCACATGATGGTCCCAACGAGAGTTTGAAGGACCCACGTAGCGAAACTGATTCCAGGATTGCGGATAAGGACTGCGCGTGTAATAGACGCGGGCCAGCGTACTGCCCGCGGGCAACGTATAGAGCGCCGGCTCGAGCTTGGAAAGTACTGGCATTCCAGGCGAATTCGGAAACTTTGCCACGACGCTTGGAGGCGCGCTACTCAAAACTCCGCGCCAGCGCGACCACGGCTTCAATCGGAGCTCCGCTCAGCAACCAGTCGCGAGGACTCAACGCCTTCTCATCGTCTTCTATTTCCAGATCCGGATTCGGCGACAAGAACCACTCCGCCACATCCAACGGATTTAAGCCCCGAGGCAACGCGTCGATGACCTTCCGCAGTCCCGGAATGACTTTCTTACGCTCGAACTGAAATCGCGGCAATCGCTTCTCGCCGTCGTATTCGATGCCGAACAAACTGTGTTCGCGCAACCGCTGCCGAATCCGGCTGGCATCGACCTTCAAATACTTCGCCGCTTCACCCGTCGAGTAACTCGTCTCGAGGAGCGCCATGTAATCCGCGATCGACTGCGTGAGCGGGTCCTCACCGTCGCCTCGTTTCCAAGGACTCACCGACAACCCCACCGCCTTCAAGGCATCGAGTTCACCGACGCTCAAGCCTTCGGCCGCACCTCCCGGGCCCGACTCCCCACGCAAAGGCGCATTCTTGAGCAAGCGGCGCCGCGCCTCCTCGTAAAGACGGGTCGCCTCATCATCAATGACTGCTTCGTTACCCACGGTCCTCCCGATTATTTCCGTCGAGAATGTTCGTGAGTATAGCCCAAAGGCCCCTTTCCTCGCAACTCGCCCAGGTCAGGCCAGATTGCAAGCACTTGGCATCTTGACGCGGGTTCGGCGCTTTCTGCCTTGTGCATGCTCGGCGCCCCAAAAGAGCAAACCATGGACCGCAGTTTTGAATGAGGAGCGTATAAAGACGACGTACGACAATGGAGGCTTGACGTGGACGAGGACATTCTTGACCGATGGAGGCGCAGATTGGAGCGCGCTGCCGCCCTGCTTTCGGGGCGACTGGATGATCCGCCGTCACTAACGGAGCTCGCTTCCGCCGCTGCGGTCTCCCCATTTCACTTCCATAGGATTTGGCGAGCGCTGACGCACGAAACCGTTGCACAAACGATATTGCGTCTCCGGATGGAAGTATCTCAGGAGTTGCTTCTGGTCAAGGATGCGAGCGTGACGCAAACGGCCTTGGCGGTTGGCTTCGGCACGCCACAGAGCTTTGCTCGCGCATTTCGACGTCATACCGGGCTCACGCCAAGCGCCCACCGAGACTCTCAACCACCCGTCGCTGAAAAGAGCGGCCGAGACATGGTAGCAGTTGATCGGCGCGGCGAAGTTATCGTTGTTGCGCTCCGACGCGAAGGCAAACCGTATACCAATTTGAATGCGACTTTTGGGCAGGTCTGGTCCTGGGCTGAAGCGAAAGACATACTGAAGGACTTGCAGGGCATTTATGGAATTCTGCTCGACGATCCAGCGACTGTGCCTGAAGACGAGCTTCGTTATGATGCTTGTCTGGCTCTTGGCGTCACGAGCGCCCCAGAACCTTTCCAGGTTCTTCGGTTGCCTGCAGGGGAATACGCGTGCCTACGGCACTTCGGATCCTATGACGGCCTGGAAGCAGCCACTCAGTATGTTGTGGGTGAATGGCTCCTGAGTTCTGGTCGGGAACCGGCAGATTTCCCAATAATCCATCATGCTCACAATGATCCGGATCAAACGCCCGTCGACGACTTGGTGACAGATATCCTATTGCCGCTGCAAGAGGGATCATCGTAGTGGCATTTCCCGCGTTGTTTTTATCGATGTCGATGATGAGCGGCCCAGCAGCCATTGTTCACAAGCTCTTCGACTCCTTCAACCGCCATGACACCGCCGCTTTGCAGGCGCTGTATGCACCGAATGCCCACCTCACGTCCTCGGACTTTTGCAGACCGCGGACCGGCTGACGTAACCCGGACGTACGAAGCGCTGTTTCGCGCCTTCCCCGATATTCGAGATGACGTGGAGACGATCATCATTGAAGGCGATCGCGTCGCGGTGCGCTTCGTAAGTTCAAGCCGCATGCCGGGAAAGGGCTTTCACATTAAGTTAATGACGTTCTTCCGGTTTAGCGGTGACCTAATAGCCGAGGACGACACGATTTTCGATACCCGAGGTCGGGCCTGCCAAGAATGAGGCAACGCGATCCTTTGTAATTCACCATTACGCGGCCTGAAATCATATTCGGGCAATCGATCGAGCAATCTTTGTCAATCAAAGGGATTTTGGTATGCACAGAGCATTAAGAGCCTACCTGGCCGTTTGTTTCGCTATCCTCATTTCTGCGTGCGGCGGCGGTGGTTATCACGCTCCCGCCCCGATGCCGCCGCCAGCCGCCAATTTCGATTTACAGGCCGGTATGGCGGAAATGGTGACCAACGGATTGAGTTCCAATGTCGCCTTGAGCGGAACGGTGATGGTCAGCGGCGTCTCGACGGCACAAATTACACCATGACTTCGAGCAACGTGATCTCACTGAGCGGCGCGTCGGCGCAAAATCAGACCGGCATGCTCACGATTACAGTGCAGTAAGCGCGTCTTCTCCGTCGGCCGGGCTGTCGCACCGCCGGCGGAGGGCTATTTTATGGCGCATACAGGCAACGTCTGGCAGCGCCTCACCATCAAAGACCCCTGAAGGGACCCGCTTACAATTTCCGTCAGTCAATAGCGCGATCCTTAGTTTCTGGCAGGACAATCAGCGCCACGAGCGACGTGGCCAAAGCGATCCCGACCGGATACCAAAGACCTGCATAGATGTTGCCAGCGTATATCACCAATGCAGAGGCCACGAAGGGTAGGAAGCCGCCGAGAATGCCGACGCCGAGATGGTATGGCAGCGACAGAGACGTCGTGCGGATTTTCGCAGGGAACATCTCGACCATAAATGCAGCCATCGGCCCATACACCATACCGACCAACGCCAACAACCAGACCACGACTGCGATTGAGCCAGCAACGTTCACGTTCCCTGCGCTGCCCTTGAATCCCGATCTTTCAAGCGCCTTCTTGTAAGCAGACTCATCGAATCCGGTCAGCGTCGTTGCGCCGATGCGAGTGACCACACCGCCTCCGGCGGCCGCGGGAATCGAGGTGTATGAAAGTCCATTTCGGCTGAAGAACTTGCGTGCCTTATCACAGGAAGATGCCGGGGCAGCGAACAGCGAGAACGTACAGTTGTCCGCGCTGATCTCAATCGGGTTTCGTTCGACGAAGTCCGCCAAACCGGGGTTGGCGAAATTGGCGAGTGCGTGGAAGCTTGGAATAAACGTCAGCGCGCCCAATAGCAGCCCGGCAATCATGACGGGTCTGCGTCCTATTCGATCGGACAGCGCGCCGCAGATGACGATGAGAGGCGTTCCAAGCGCCAAGCCGACGGCAAAGATCGCGTAGCTCGTCTTGTAATCGACCTGCAGTGTGTTTTGCATGAAAAACAGCGCGTAAAACTGGGCGCCATACCAAATCACCGTCATGCCGGACGTGATGCCGAACAACAGCACGAGCATATGCTTTAGATTGTCCCAGGAACCGAAGCTCTCCCGGATCGGCGATTTTGAGGTGCGCCCATCCGACTTCATTTTTTGATAGACCGGCGACTCTTCGAGCTTGAGGCGAATGTAGACCGATACAGCGAGCAGCAATATCGATGTCAGAAACGGGATGCGCCAGCCCCAGGCTTTGAATGCGTCGTCACCCAATGACAAACGACAGGCGAGTATGACCAGCAAGGAAAGCAGCAGGCCGATCGTTGAGGTAGTCTGAAGCCAGCTGGTGTAGTAGCCGCGGTGGGCCGGCCGGGCGTGCTCTGCCACATATGTGGCTGCGCTGCCGTATTCGCCGCCGACCGCCAGACCTTGCGTCAGTCGCAGGAACACCAAAAGTACGGGCGCCCACACACCCACCTGCGCATAGGTCGGCAGCATTCCCACGAGAAGGGTCGAAAAACCCATCATCACCATGGTGATCATAAAGCAGCGCTTGCGGCCGATGCGGTCACCCAGCCCCCCGAACACGAGCGCGCCGAAGGGGCGCACGGCGAAGCCCGCTCCGAACGTGGCGAGACTGGCGAGAAATCCCGCGGTTTCATTGCCGGGAGGAAAGAACAGGGCACCAAAGAAGACAGCGAGGCTGCCATAGAGGAAAAAGTCGTACCATTCGAAGATCGTTCCCAATGATGACGCGACGAGGACTAGCCGTGTCCTCGCGGCTTCATCCGTGCCGATCCTGCCTGACGCTTCGAGCGCTTCTATTGCGGCCATGAAATCCTCCTAACATCCCTGGGGGAATTTCCGAAACCGGGAAACGGTGCAGATCGAAGTACATCACGCCGCAGGCTTTCGCGCAACGGCTGCCGCTTAGGACCCGTGCCGCTAGCTGTCTACTGCCCGAAATCGATCACCACATCCTTCAATGGCATCTCGCGCGTTCGATTCTCCCAGCCATTCGGGGACTTAACGCGGTACCGATCGATGAGATAAGGCAAGCCCTCTCCAGCCATGGGCTTCGAAGACGTCGCGACCTCGAAATGCACGTGCGGCTCACGAGAGTCACCGGAATTTCCAATCAATGCCAGGATTTGACCGCGCCGTACCCGATCTCCTGCTTTCACGCGCAAGCTGCCCGGTTGCAGGTGAAAGTAATTGGCGAACTGTCCGTTACCCAAGTCCAAGGTGATGGTATTGCCGCCGACGGTGTCCATGGTGATGGCAACCGCGGGATGAAATCCCTCGTGCTCGGGCGTATTGTGTCCCGGCACATTGTCCGGAAGTCCATCCTTGGCGATGGCAACAGTGGCATCGGCCACCGCCAACACCGGCTTCCCGTAGGCGTAGTAGGACCCCTTGTCGCTCGCGTCACCCGAAAACGACGCGCCATTTTCCTCACTAATCCAATCGATCGCGTAGCGTCTCGATATCAACGCTTGACCGTCGAG
>Ga0265356_1000193_pt1 | contig 11493 bp, 9 predicted proteins | sample NZE4metagenome_FD_189075 | JGI IMG/M metagenome (GOLD analysis project Ga0265356, IMG submission 189075) | Rhizosphere microbial communities from Maridalen valley, Oslo, Norway - NZE4 | ecosystem: Host-associated > Plants > Roots > Rhizosphere > Soil | place: Norway: Oslo | collected 2017-09-15
TCCGCCTCCGAGCGCGATCACAACGGCCTTGCGCTCCGCACCCAGCCGCGCCAGTTTTTCGGCGAGAGCCTCCACCGTGGCCAGGCGCTTGGCCGGTTCGCCATTCGACATCATCAGCACTTCCGGTTTGAAACCTGCGGCGGCGAGTGAGCGCACGAACTTCGCTCCCCAACGCTTGCGGACGGGCGGAACCGTCACCACAAAAATGCGGCTGGCTTGCGGCAGCAATTCGGCCAGCACAGAGCCAGCCCGCGTAAGCAATCCGTTTTCAATGCGCGCCTGATAGGGTCGCGGCGGCACATGGATGGTCACTTGCGGCATCGCTGTCCATAATAGCGTATGGCGCAACGGCGGAAAAATCGTGTAGGCGCGCGTGCGATGCTTTCTGTAGTTTCCGCGAGTGCCCCATCAACTGCTCGTCGACGATTGAGTTTTCTCCGGAAAAAGCAGCGACGCCGCGATCGAAACGGCAAGAACGCCCGCAACCACCCCGAGAGAGACGATTGTCGAAACCGGGAAATGATCGGCGGTAAGCATCTTGAAACCAACCAGGACCAGCACCAGAGCCAATCCGTAGTGCAGGAAGCGAAAAATCCCCATCAGGCCTGCGACCGCGAAATACATCGACCGCAATCCCAACACGGCCAGCACGTTGGAGGTATAGACGATGAATGCATTCAGCGTGATGGCAAGCACCGCGGGGATTGAGTCCACGGCAAAAAGAACGTCGGTGGTTTCAATCACGAACAGAACCACGAGCAGCGGCGTGGCGTACAAACGCGGGTCCCCGGGCAGGCGCAGAAAGAATTTGCCGCCGTGGTAGTCGTCGGTTACAGGGACCCAACGCCGCAACCCGCGCACGACGGGGTTCTTTGAAGGATCGACCTGACGCTCACCCATGGCGCAGACACGGATGCCGCTGTAGATCAGCAGGCCTCCGAAGACATAAAAAATCCAGTGGAAGCGGTGAATCAGGCTGACGCCGGCTCCGATGAAAACTCCGCGCATCACCAGCGCGCCGAGGATTCCCCAGAACAAGACTTGATGTTGCTGCTCTTCGGGGACCGTGAAATAGCGGAAGATCAGGAGAAAGACAAAAAGGTTATCCACGCTGAGCGAGAGCTCCAGCACGTAGCCGGTGACAAACTCGAGCGCGAGCTGGTGTCCTTGCCAGAACAATATAATTCCCGCGAACACGGCGGCCAGGGCGACCCACATCGCGCTCCAACCCAGGGCTTCGGGAAAGCCCACTAAGCGGCCAGGCCGGTGGAAAACACGCAGGTCCAGCACCAGCATTCCGAGCGCGAACAGGTTGAAGAGGATCCAGAAGTAGAGCAATGGGAATCCGGCTTACGGAATTGCTGATTGCTGATTGAAAAACATCGGGCGCCGCACAGTTCCGTCCGCGGGTTTCAATCAACAATCAGAAATCAACAATCAGAAATCGTCTTATTTCTGTCGCCCGCGCTTCCCGCTCGTCCAATCGTCCCACAGGCCGAAGGCTTTGAACAGGTCGTCGCTGTGCGTATCGCGGATGCTCTGGTCGATCTGGTCGTGAGTGAGCCGCGGCCCGACTTTTTCCGGAAGGTTGGCCAGACCAAAACTAAGCACGGCGGCTTCCGCCACGTGTTTCTTCAGTTGCGGGAAGTCCACCTTGTCGTAGGTATCGGAAACGGCGTGGTAATTTTCCAGATAGTTCGCTTCATCCTGCTCCGCAACGAACGTGGGAACGCCTTCCAGCATAAAGTCGAAATGATCCGTGCCCCACTCCATGGTTACCGGCAAAGTAGTGACGCCGAACTGTTGCAGCGGCCCGATCAAATATTGCGCGTTCCCGAGCACATCCTTGCGACCGCCCACGGAGAAGCCGGTTGTCTTGCCGGTGCCGGAATCGTAGATGACCACGCCGCCGGCGCGATCAAGTTCCGAACGATGCGCGAGGGCATAGGCCCGCGAACCGAGCAATCCTTCTTCTTCGCCGGAGAAAAGAATGAAGCGCATGCTGCGCCGCGGCTTCAGCCCCGAGGCCTTGATGGTGCGCAGCGCGTCCACCACCAGCGCGGCGTTGCAACCGTTATCGAGTGCGCCGGTGCCAAGTTCCCAGGAATCCAGGTGCGCGCCCAGAATCACAAACTCGTCGGGTTTTTCGCTGCCCCGTATTTCGGCGATCACATTTGATGTTTTGATCGGCCCTCCAATCTGGTTGGGAATCGACAAGTCCGCCCACACCGGATGGTGCGACGCCAGCAGGCGCGCGATGCGCTCGCCATCCTCGCGCGCCACCAGCACCATGGGCAGGCGGTCGATCTCTCCGGCATCCGAATTGGTGTGGCGATAGAGAATGTCGTGCTCGCGAGTCGCGATGAAGGCGATCGCCACGGCCTTCCCTTTTACGGCAAGGTCAATAATCGGCGGCGCTTTTGTGTATTCGGCGAAGAGATCGTCCCAGGTCTTGAGCACAACCGAGTGCACCAGAACCAGCTTGCCGGAAATGTCTCCGGCATTCTTGAAGTCAGCAGCCGTGCCTTCGCCGACATCCGCAATCGGAATATGTTTCGTGGGTGCGAGCGCAGGAGCCCAGGCGATCGAAACCGCATGCACGTGAAGCACAATCGGCAGCAATCCGCCGACCTTGGCCTCGCCGACCTCATAGAATGCCGTCGCAATCATCTCGGTCGCGCCTTCCGACCAGGAAACCGGAATCGAGAATCCCTCGGTGTGAACCATATCAGCGCCGGCGGCTTTGAACGCTTGCACGCCCCACTGCACGGCGTGCTGCATCGCGGGAGTGCCGGGTATGCGTCCGCCGATCTCGTCCGTGAGATGGTGCAGGTCGCTCTCGAGCGGCGAGGGTTTCAGGGCTTCCTGAATGATGACGCTCGCGTCGTCGGTTCCGGCCGGAGGCGCGGCCGCAAAACAAGTGAAGGTGAGGAGGGAGAATGCAGCCAGTCCAACGCTGAGGGTCCTTGCGTTTCGCATGTAGGGCGATTAGAAACGAAAATTCGAAAAAGCGCAAAATCAAATTGCAAAATCAGAACGCCGAGATCAACGAGAGCCGGTCACTTCGGCGGAAGCGTTTCCATCTTATCCAGGATGCGGATCGTCTCGAGCAAAACCACGCCGGTGATCTCCAGACTCTTCGGACTCAGCTTGTCCACCGTATCCTGCGGCGTGTGCCAGAACACATTGTCATAGCCGTAGGTAAAGTCGATCAGGTCGGCGGCGGGAACATGCCTTTCCGTGAACGGGAGATGATCGTCGATCATCGCGAGGCTGCGCCCGAAAAAATGGGATTGATAGCCCAGCCGCGTGGCCGCCTCATACACCACGCTTTCCAGCCAGGGCGTTGAGTTGGTGTCATGGTCAATGTTGAGATCGGCATCGCCGATCATGTCGGCCAGCAGAAACGCTTTCACTTTCTTCAGCGTTCCATCGGCTTCCCATTTTTCCGCGATGTGGCGAATGCCGTACAAACTGTCCTTGGAAAAATCAAGTTCGGTTTCCGGCTTGATCGCTTCTTCGGCATCGTCCCACACCAGCCACACGCTGTAACCGTCGAGCGTTTTCCCGCGCAACTGGTTTGCGATTTCGAGAAGCAGCGCGCTCGATGATGCGCCGTCATTGGCCCCCACGAATGGAGTATCCCGCAGCGGATAATTCGTGTCGTAATGGCTGGCAATCACCACAATGCCATCTTTCGTCCCGGGAAATTTCGCGATGAAATTGCGCACCGGAAATTTGCCTTCGGGAGTGTCCGCAATAAACGCGTCCTCCTCCACGGTGTCTCCCTTGAGATGCGCGGCGATGTAGTCTTCCACTTTCTTGTGGTTGGCGCTGCCGAGGGGACGAGGGCCGAACGCGACAATGTCTTTTACGTAGCGCAGGGTTCGCTCGGAATCAACCGCCGGTAGCGGGCCGCTATCCGGCGGAAGCGAAAGCGTGGGCAGCGCAGTGTCGGCAGTTGCCGCCGCTTTTTCCACCGGCGTCTGGGCGGAGGTCTTGTCGCGATCGCAGCTCACGTGCGTCCATGCCAACGTCGACAAAAGAACGAGGATGAGGGATGCCTTGCTGACCAAATGATCTCCTCACTGGCGGCTGCGCTGCCCGACCTCTATTGCGCCTTCTTCGCTTGCCGCGCCTGCCTCTGCTTGGGATGCACTAACCACGCGATCCCGATGCTGACAACATACAGCGCGATCATGGGCGCGGCGAAGACGCACATGTTCACGATATCCGGGGTCGGGGTGACGATGGCCGCAATGACGAAAATCACAAGGATGGAATAGCGAAAGTTCTTCCACATGAAACCGGCGCTCACAATGCCCATCAGCGCCAGAAAAAAGATGAGAATCGGCATTTCGAAGATCAGCCCCATGCCGAGCACGATGCTGAGAAAAAGCGAAGTGTATTCCCCGATGGTGATCATCGGCGTGAACTGGCGGCCGAAGGTAATCAGAAATTCCAGCGCTCGCGGGTAAACGATCCTGTAGCCGAAGTATCCTCCAGAGGTGAACAGCGCGATGGTCGAGACCATGAAAGGAACGACATAACGCTTCTCATCGCGGTACAGACCGGGAGAAATGAACATCCAGACCTGGTAGAGCACAAATGGCGAAGTCAGGAACAGGCCGGCGAGAGCGGCAATCTTCAAATAAAGATTGAAGGGCTCGGTAGGATTCAGAAAGACCAATTTGTCCGACAACCCATTGGCCCTGAGCACGTCCATGATGGGCTTCTGCATGACCGCGTAAATCTTTTCGTGATACCCCCAGCAGACGCCGAAACCCACGGCCACCGCAATGATGGAATACACGATGCGCTTGCGCAGTTCTTCGAGGTGATCGAGAAAACCCATCGCGGGCAGGGACTCGGGTTGCCCCTCTCCGCCAGAGGCGGTCGCAAACTCAGGCATGGGACTCCGAGGATCGCGACTCCGGCGCAACTGCGGCGCCCACAGGATCGGAAGCAGTCACGGCTTCAGAAGAATGGTTAGCAGCAGGAGGAATCTGCTCTGCCGCGACGGGTGCATGGTCAGAAGATGCATGGTCATCAGAAGATGCATGGTCAGAAGATGCATGGTCGGAAGATGCATGGTCGGAACCGGCGTCGCCCGAAGCATCAGGGCTCGAAGCGACTTCGCCGGGAGAACTTTCGACCGGCGTGGATGCGCCTTCGGACGCAGCCTCGGTCAAAGCGGGAGCCTCAACATGATGCAATTCCGCATCCGCATAACGGGAGCGGCCGGTCGCCCCCTCGGGCGGTTGGCTGGGCGGAAGAATTGTCTGCTTGCTCTCAACTTCGAGATGGGAAATTTCCTGCTCGATCTGGGCCTTGAATTCGTTCGAGGCGCGCTTGAATTCATTCAGCGCCTTGCCCACCTGGCGGGCGATCTCCGGCAACTTCTTGGGCCCAAAGATGATGAGGGCCAAAAGGAAGAGGAAGATCGTCTCCGAAAAACTCATGCCTCATCATACTGCCACAGCCGGAAAAGCGGCAATTCGCGGGGCTTAGGAATTGTGGAGCTCCGGACGCCTCGTCCGGGGTCCGCTCCGTCTCATCCGCGCTCTTTAGCTTTTAGCTTTTAGCATAGAACTTTAACGCCTTGTCATCCTGAGAGCCCGCGTTTTGTTCCGCGGGCCGAAGGATCTCAGCCTTCTCCGCGACCGAGCGCCAGCCTTAGCAGCTAGAAGCCAGGAGCTACCAGCTAAAAGCTGACACCGAATCTACCCACAGCATAATATGTTTCCCGCATGCAACTCTGGTTCGCCCGCGGTAGTGAAGTCAGTATTCGCGAACAGCTGGTTACACAGGTCATCCTCGGAATTCTCAGCGACGACCTCGCCCCCGGCCAGCGACTGCCCAGCACGCGCGAACTGGCGCGCCGCTTCAAGCTTCATCCCAACACCGTCAGCGCCGGATACCGCCAGCTGCAGCAGGAGCGCTGGGTCGAGTTCCGTCGCGGCAGCGGAGTCTATATCGCGGCCGAGAAGCCTGAGGTACCGCTTTCCCCCGCCGTAGCGCTCGATCAGATCATCGCCACGCTCTTCCGTTCGGCGCGCAAGTCAGGCGTCACCTTGCCCGCGTTGCGTTCGCGCCTGCGCCAGTGGCTCGAACTGCAGCCGCCCGACCATTTCCTGCTGATCGAGCCTGATGAAGAACTGCGCCGCATCGTCGCGTCGGAGATTCAGCAATTAGCGGCCTGGCCAGTTCAAGGCTGCGATCTCGCAGACCTACCCGCCGCGCTCGACGGCGCGATTGCCCTGGCGCTTCCCAATCGCGCAGCAGCCGTGCGGCAGGCGCTTCCCCCAGGCAGCGATCTCCTCACGCTCGAATTCCGTTCCGTGACCGCTTCCCTGGCCGCATACTTGCCGGCGCCCTCCGCAGCGCTGGTCGGGATCGCCTCACGCTGGCCCAACTTCCTGAAAATTGCCCGTACCATGCTGATCGCAGTCGGCTTTTCTCCGGACGCACTCATTGTGCGCGACGCCGCCAAACCAAACTGGCAGCGCGGTCTGAAGCAGACGGCCGCGGTAGTCTGTGATTCGCTCACCGCCGCCGAACTCCCCGCAGGCTGCCGCGCTATTCCCTTCTCGCTTCTCTCCGAGCTCTCGATCACCGATCTCCGCCGCTACGCCGAGTTCGTCAGCCATCCCCTCGAGTCGATGTAATACCTGGGAAAGTTTTTCTTTGCGACCTTTGCGAAACCACAGCGTCCTTAGCGATTAGAGGCTAAAGCCGGAGCCATTTCATGAAGAAGTTGCTGACAGAAACCGCGAATCGCGCGTCACGATACCTCTCCGAAATCGGCAATCGCCGAGTCGCTCCACTGCCCGATCAAGTGTCGGGACTGGAAGCCTTAGGCGGGCCGCTGCCCGAAGGGCCGTCCGATCCAGCAGAGACTCTGGCCTTGCTCGATGACATCGGATCTCCCGCCACTGTGGCCACCACCGGTGGCCGCTATTTCGGATTCGTCATCGGCGGCACCTTGCCCGCCGCGCTCGCAGCCAACTGGCTGGCCGGAGCCTGGGATCAAAACGCGTCGATGCAGGTAATGTCGCCGGTTTCCGCTAAGCTCGAAGAAATTGTTACCGCGTGGATGCTGGACCTGCTGGGTTTGCCGTCCGCAGCAGGCGCGGGATTCGTCACCGGAACAACCATGGCCAACTTTTCAGCGCTGGCAGCGGCGCGGTCCGCTCTGTTGCAACGTGCCGGTTGGAACGTCGAAGAGGACAGCCTTTTTGGAGCCCCGCCCATTCGCGTGGTGGTGGGCGACGAAGTTCACGTCTCCGTGCTGAAGGCACTCACGCTGCTCGGGCTCGGTCGCTCACGCCCGACTCGGGTTCCGGTGGATGGCCAGGGACGCATGCGCCCCGATGCGCTTCCAGCCTTCGACGATCGCACTCTGATTTGCATTCAGGCAGGCAACGTGAATACCGGAGCATTCGATCCTGCACAGGAAATCTGCACCCGGGCGCGCGAGGCTGGCGCCTGGGTGCACGTCGACGGCGCCTTCGGGCTGTGGGCGGCCGTTTCGCCGCACTACGCTCCCTTGCTCGCCGGCGTCGGCGCCGCCGATTCCTGGGCGATCGATTGTCACAAGTGGCTCAACGTTCCTTACGACTCAGGCGTCGCCGTGGTGCGCGACCCTGAGCATTTGCGTCAAGCCATGTCTTCGGGAAGCGCGGCTTACCTCGCACAAGGAGCGGGCCGCGAGCCCTGGCAATTCACTCCGGATTCTTCCCGCCGCGCCCGTGGAGTTGAGTTGTGGGCCGCAATGCGCTCGCTGGGCCGCAGCGGCTTGCGAGAAATGATCGAACGCAACTGCCATCAGGCAAAAATGTTTGCCGAGCGCCTGCACGACGCAGGATTCTCCATCTTGAACGAAGTCGTGCTGAACCAGGTGCTGGTCTCCTTCGGCAGCCCGGTAGAAACGCGGCGCGTAATAGCCGAAACTCAAACCGACGGCACCTGCTGGTGTGGCGCAACCCAGTGGCAGGGCCACACCGCGATGCGCATCAGCGTCTCAAGCTGGGCCACCACCGACGACGACGTCGAGCGCAGCATCGCGGCCATGATCCGAATCGCGAAAAAGTAATCAGAGTGGTTTCTCACGTCTTCATGTAGGACGGACACTCGTGTCGGTCGCTTTTGATCTTGACCTCGATCTCGTTCCCGGGTGCCTCATTTCTCGCGTTTTTTGCGAGAAATGGGGCACCCACGGCCAACTGGGAACCGAGAACCTCACTTCGCGTCTGAAATAAGCAGATTCGAATAGCCAACTGTGACACTCGAGAAAGTGCCACAAACTGGCAAATGCCTGCGCAGCGCCGCCAGTAACCTGCGCTCATGAAAAACCTACAAGTTATTTCTGCTCTCCTCACATCCCTTCTGTTCGGAGCGATGGCACTGGCGCAAGCCGGCAATTTGCCCGACGCACCTCAGCCCCAGGACGCAGCAACGACCGACGTACCGTTAGCCCAATCTCCGGCAAGCGAGACGCCGGTAACCCAGACTCCGATAACCCAGACTCCGAACCCGGCGGAGCAATCCAGCGTGAATAAACTGGTCAGCCAAGCTGCCCCGTTCCCGCGATCTCCGCGCGTGCCCATGCCGCCTCCGCGCGGACGAGCCTATCCCTCGGCATTTTCCCCGCGTCCACCCGCGCTCTCGCCCATTGGAGCGTTGATCGGCTTCGGCGCGGGCGCGGCGCTCGGCGCCTCTGCCTCCGGAGACCAAACCGCGCGTGGTCGTGTGGCAGGCGGTCTGATCGGCGGCACTCTCTGCGCGCTGATCGGAGGCGCGATCGGCCACGCCTTCTCGGCGGTAGGTCACAACTTCCATGACAGGAATGACTGGGACGATGCGCAAGAACGGAAGCACCACAAACCCGTCCCGCGCCCGCTCGAGCCCGACCTAGACGCATCCTCAGCCCCCTCCCCGGCGGCCCAGGTGGGTTCCTTGTAGCGTCTGGATTTCGCGGCCCCCTGGACGTCGCGAAGCCGGATCTCGTCGAGCCCCGGACGCCCTCGTCCGGGGGAGGCCACCCCAACCGCCGGCCAGACTTAAGATCGCCCGGCGGACGAGGCGTCCGCAGCTCCATTCCCTGCATTGCTGATCCCCGCACTCCCACCCGGGAATCTTCCCACCCGCCGTTTGCATCCTACCTACCTAGCAGCAGGGAGTTCTAAAAGGGTGGTTACCACCGGTAACTATGCCGGCTCAGAACCGTCTAACCTGGTGATATACTGCGTGTAACGCGCAGTAGCTGGGGTGGGTCTTATACCCTCAATCAGAAGGAATCTCATGGCACGTAGTACTCGCCGGTCGCTCTTCCTTGTCACTTTTTTCCTTGTGGTCTGTGGCTTCCTCGGAATCCTGTTTGCCCAGCGTACCGGACAACAGTCGTCGCTTACCGGCGATTCCGACGTCAAAGACAGCCTGAAGCAATTCACTGACGTCTACTCCGTCGTCGAGGAGAACTACGCCGAGCCGGTGAACGCGGACAAGGCCATTTACAACGGCGCGATTCCGGGCATGCTGCACGCCCTCGATCCGCACTCGAATTTCTTCGATCCAAAGTCCTATGCCCTGATGCGCGAAGACCAGCGCGGCAAATACTACGGCGTGGGCATGAACGTGGGACCACGCAACAACCAGGTCATCGTGATTTTCCCCTTTGTGGGGACGCCCGCATATAAGGCCGGCATTCATCCCGGCGACGTGATCATTGCCGTCGACGGCAAGTCCACCGAAAACATGAGCACCGGCGACGTCGCCGATTTGCTGAAGGGACCCAAAGGCACCACCGTCCACATCAGCATTTCGCGCGAAGGCGTCGAGAAGCCCATGGAGTTCACGCTAGTCCGCGACGAGATTCCGCGTTACAGCGTGGACGTTCATTTCCTCATCAAGCCCGGCGTCGGATACATGCACGTCAGCGGATTCAACGAAACCACGGAACACGAAGTCGCCGACGCGCTCGATCAGTTCGGCGATCTGAAGGGCCTGATCCTCGACCTGCGCAGCAATCCCGGCGGTCTGCTCAGTGAGGGCGTCGGCGTGGCTGACAAATTCCTGAAGCGGGGTCAGCTTATCGTTTCGCACCATGGCCGCGCGTCGGCCGAGAAGCGCTACATCGCGCAGCACGGCAATGGCGGAAAAGATTATCCCATCGTGGTGCTGGTCAACCGCTCGACAGCTTCCGCCGCCGAAATTGTTTCCGGCGCAATTCAGGATCATGACCGCGGCCTGATCGTCGGCGAAGTCACCTTCGGCAAGGGCCTGGTGCAGACCGTATATCCACTGTCCGAAAACACTGGACTGGCGTTGACCACGGCGCGCTACTACACGCCCAGCGGACGCTTGATTCAGCGCGACTACAGCAACGTTTCTCTCTACGACTATTATTACAACCGCGACAGCGTCGACAATCCCAACAACGCCAACCGTGAAGTGAAACTCACTGACAGCGGCCGCACCGTTTATGGCGGCGGCGGCATTACTCCGGACGTGACCGTTCCCCCGGTCAAGAGCAATCACTTCGAGGACACGCTGCTGCAGCATTATGCGTTCTTCAACTTCGCCAAGCGCTACGTGGTGAACCACCATCCCACCAAGAGCTTTGAAGTGGATGACGCCACCATGGTGGATTTCCGAAAGTCTCTGGACGAGGCCAACGTTCCCTACACCGAATCAGAAATCCTCGACAACAACGACTGGCTCCGTTCCAACATCAAGACGGAAATCTTTATTGACGCGTTTGGTCAGGATGAAGGCCTGAAGGTTCGCGCCGAGTCGGATCCGATGGTGGTGAAGGGCCTCGAGCTTCTGCCGCAGGCGAAAGCCTTGGCCGATAATGCCAAAAAGATCGTCGCCGAACACAACGCGGCTCCGGCATTCAACCGCTAAGCTGCGGGAGGCAAACAAGTTGTAGCATGCAAGGCCCGGACCAGTTCCGGGCCTTATTTTTCTAAAGGCCTGGTTTCCCGAAAATCGGCGCTGTTGAAAACAAGAGTGTTACCGGGCAGCCGAACCCATCGGTTCATTGACTTCGATATAGGTGTATGTGAAAATCCGCGCATCAGTACGTTCTGGGCTCTGCGAGGGATCAAAAACGCTCCGTGCAGGTTCCGAGCTGAACACAAAATGGCGCTTTTTCAACAACATGCGGATGAATCGGTAATCCGGCACCCAAAACACGATTTGGGGCTGGTTTGAAGACAGCAATTCTGACCGGCGCGGTGCTGCTTTCGGTGATTGCCGGCATCACTGATCTTCGCAGCCGGCGCATTCCGAATTGGCTTACCGTGCCGGGACTTGTAACGGGGTTGGTGTTGAACACGGTTGCCGCAGGAGTGCACGGATTGACGTTTTCCCTGCGCGGCACGGGTTTGGGTTTGCTGCTGTTGTTGCCATTCGTTTTGCTGCGCAGCCTGGGCGCCGGCGATTGGAAACTGGCAGGCGCTCTGGGAGCGTTCGTGGGACCGGGGTTGT
>Ga0265356_1000194_pt1 | contig 11470 bp, 9 predicted proteins | sample NZE4metagenome_FD_189075 | JGI IMG/M metagenome (GOLD analysis project Ga0265356, IMG submission 189075) | Rhizosphere microbial communities from Maridalen valley, Oslo, Norway - NZE4 | ecosystem: Host-associated > Plants > Roots > Rhizosphere > Soil | place: Norway: Oslo | collected 2017-09-15
GCCCACGCAGAAGTAACTGTTTCGGAATCGTCGTTTCGACAATGCAGCGCACGGCGTCGATGCTTAGGTCCCGATGCCCTGGCTTACGAGAAACCCTCGACGGTGGCGATCCGCCTGAGAAAATGGCTACTCTCGGGATCGCGCCGAACCCGGTTGACGCTCTCCAGCGGCAAGACTGCGCTCCCATTCTGATCGCCCTCTACTTGATCTCCTGTAATTGTATTTCGACACCTCGGGTGCTAACATCCGGGTTAGGCAGTCATGTTTAAGCAGTGAAGGCCGGGAGGTATCCACATGTCGGACCGTGATGGTAATAGTTTTGTGTGGTTTTTGGCGGGATTGGGCTTGGGCGCGGTCGTGGGCGTGCTCTATGCGCCGCGCTCGGGCAGCGAAACTCGGGAAGTGTTGCGGGCGCGCGCCGAGGAAGGCCGCGATTACATGCGCAGCCGGGCGCGTGAAGCGCGCGAGCAGGCGGCGGAGTGGGCAGACCGCGGCCGCGACGCCGTGAATCAGCAGAAAGAACAGTTCCGCTCGGCTTATGAAGCTGGCCGGCAGGCGTATCGCGAGGCCACAACGGAGACTGGGGCACCGAAGAGTTAGCCTGCAGTTTGGAGCCGGCGTGTTCTCCTCCCGCGCTGGCAGAGATCGCTTTGAGTTGGTGGGCGGAGGGTTGGTTATGGGAAATCTGACTGCAGTTTTTATCGCTCTGACCGGAATCGCCGTGGCCTTGCAGGCTGGCGTTTTGCTGGCGATGTATGTGACGATGCGCAAAAGCAGTGAGCGCATGGAAACGCTGGCAACAGAACTGAAGGTCAAGGCAATCCCTACCATGGAAGTTGTGCAGATGGTGCTGACGGAAGTGCATCCCAAGCTGCTGGTCATTGCCGATAATCTGGAAGAAACGACCACCCTGATGCGTTCGCAAGTGCACCGGGTGGACGCGACTGTGACCGACGTGGTGGATCGCGCGCGGTTGCAGGTGATTCGCGCCGACGAACTGCTGAGCCGTACGCTGGACCGCGTGGAACAAACCTCTGACCTGGTGCATAACACGGTGATTTCTCCGGTCCGGCAAATGTCAGGACTGGTGCAGGGGATCACGGCCGGGATCGAGTTTCTGCTGGGCAACCGCAAGCGGCGCAATGGAGGCGGGAGTGAAGCGCGGCGTCCGCTGCCGCAGGACGAGATGTTTATTTGACCGCGTGGACCGTGGTTCTTTCCTGATGTAAGCTTTCATCCATGACACCGAGTTTCCTTCGGTCGCGCATTCGCGTCCTGCCTTCCTTTGTTGCGACCTTTTTTCTGGCTGCAGCTGGGTGTCTCGTTCTCCTGACGCCGCTCGTCGTTGTCGCTCAGGACAAGATTGTCTGGAGCGATCGGGAAAAACCGATCGTTGAGCAGATTCGGGGGCTGCGAAAATTGCCCGACGATGTGCGCGCCCGCACAACCAAAGATCTGGCGATGCAGATTCGGCAATTGCCGGTTAGTCCCAACAAGCTGCGACTGGCCGGAGCGTTGGCGAGCCTATCCACCGAAGGCGACTTTGGGCATGAGGCTCTGCAGGAAGTAGCAAACACGCTGGCCGTTGCGTTACGCGAGCAACCGGCGACGGGCAAGAGCGGCGAGCCGAATGATCTCTATGTGGAACTGGCTTCACTGGCGCGCTATGAACATGTGTCAGTCGCGTCGGATAATCCTCAGTTTGCAGCGGCTACGGCGAAACTGGAAGCCGAGGATACGCAACGCCAGCAAGTCGACTTCACGCTTTCTGATCTGCAGGGCAAGAGCTGGCGGCTGAAAGACCTGCAAGGCAAGGTGGTGCTGGTGAATTTCTGGGCGACGTGGTGTCCACCCTGCCGCAAGGAAATGCCGGATCTGCAATCGCTTTACGTCCGGTTCCAAGAGCAGGGGTTCGTGGTGTTGGCCATTTCCGATGAGGAGACTGCAAAGGTGACGCCATTTGTTGCGGAACGGGCGATCACTTATCCGGTGTTGCTCGATCCGGGACGCAAAGTGAACGGTCTTTTTCAGATCGAGGGCATACCGAAGAGTTTTGTCTACGACCGCAATGGCAAGCTGGTGGCGCAGTCCATCGACATGCGCACGCAGAAGCAGTTCCTTGAAATGCTGGCGCAGGCCGGGTTGCAGTAGCGAGAGCGGAAGGTGCGATGCGTTATCTGGTGCGAGCTCGCGTGAAACCGGGGCATGAAGCAGAGCTGCTTCAGGCGATTGACGACGAAACTCTGGGCCGGGGATCGGTGGCGGAGGGAGAATATCTGCGCAACATGCAGGAGGCGCGGCTGTGCGCCGATCAGACTGCGCGGTGGGTGGAAGTCTGTTACTGCCCTACGCCGCTGCTGGAAGAGCGTCCTTACTGGGAAAGGTATTTTGATCTGACGCGGGTGCAGGACGCGCACGACCGCCGCAAGTGCCGTGACGAAAACGGAACCGAGCCCTGGGCTTGCGGAGATTGCGATTGTACGGCGCGGCTGGAAGAGAAATTAAAGAAGACGGGTGCGCCGTTTTCGGAATCGCTGCGCGCCAGCGCTTCCTCCGTCTGTGCTTCCTCGAATGAACTATTGCCGCGCGAACTCCCCAAAAATGCCCCGTCCGCATAAACTTTGAAGCAACCTCCTAATGGCAAACGCAAAGAAGCTGGCGCCTAACACCCTTCTCGATGCCGTGCGAACTACGGTTGCTGCCGTACTGGCTATGCTGCTGGCACGGTTGCTGAAGCTGCCTGAGTTTTACTGGGCGCCGATTTCCGCGATCGTGATTATTCAGTCCACCATCGATCCGAAAACTCTGGCGTGGCAACGTTTTGCCGGAACTGCTCTGGGTGCAGCGATGGGAGCGTTGATTGGGACCGTCTTTCCCGCGTCTCCGACGAATACATGGATCTATGCCGGAGCAATTTTTCTCGCTGGAGGGCTTTGCGTGTTGCTGCGATTTCGCGGCGCGTATCGCTTCGCTGCCATTACGCTGAGCATTATTTTGCTGATTGCTCACACGCCTGTGGCTTGGATCGTGGCTTGGCATCGCTTTGCAGAGGTGTCGTTGGGGATTGCCGTGGCGCTGACGATTGCGCTGCTCTGGCCGATCAAGACCGACTACTAAAATGATCCAACGCCTGGCTTCCATGAGGCAGCCAACGGGACCTCTCGTTCGCTTGAGTTCACGCGCTCGTTTATCTGAGGTTGTGCTGTTTCCACAGCTCCCAGATTTCAAATCCTGTCGACCAATCCTTACTCATAGGCCCTGCGGTTTCAACGCCGCCCAGCGAACGAATTCCTCGTGCACGACGACCATCACATCCTCAGGCGCTTTGCTCTTCTTCAGTCGAGGCAGGATTGTTCCTGTTTCAGCAGATTCGTCTGTATTGTCATCAAAATTGATTCCGATCGGATCCGTACGAAACAGAAGAGCTTCGACCGCCGTGAACACTCGCCATACTGCTGCTTAACTTGCCGGCGCTCCTCGAGAATCCTTTCGCGGGTTCTACTCAAGCGCCCTCTTTCGCCCTAAGCGATCCAGCCGCCGCCGACGACTATGTCGCCCTCGTAGAAGACGGCGGCCTGGCCGGGCGTGATGGCGCGCTGCGGCTCGTCGAAGGTGACGAGGACCTCGGGGTCTGCAGGATTCACGGAGGGAATCTTTTCGATCATGGCCGCGGCCGGTTCGTGGCGATGGCGAATCTTTACGGTGACGCGCATGGGCTCGTCAAGATCGTCGACCGCGATGAGGTTCACGCGGCGGGCGCGGAGCGTGCGGGAGTAGAGATTCTGTTCCCCGCCGACGATGACTTGCTTGTTCGCGCCGCTGATCTGAATCACGTAGAGCGGCGATCCGGTGGCTACGCCGAGTCCCTTGCGCTGGCCGACGGTGAAGTTGTGAATGCCGTGGTGCTCACCAATCACTTCGCCATTGGTTGTCACCAGCTCGCCCGCAGTGTCGGGCAGGGCTTCGCCCTGATCGGCGAGATAGGCATCGATGAAGCGCTTGTAGTCGCCGCCAGGGACGAAACAGATTTCCTGCGAGTCGGGCTTCTCGGCCAAGGCGAGGCCGTGCTGACGGGCGAGGTCGCGGACCTGGGGCTTAGTCATGTCGCCGAGCGGGAAGAGGGTGCGGCTGAGCTGCTCCTGGGTGAGACCGAAAAGAAAATAAGTCTGGTCCTTGCTCTTGTCGGCAGGGCGCTTGAGCAGCCATCTCCTTCCTCTTAACTTCCCAAGGGCGTCGTCGTAACTTACGCGGGCGTAATGGCCGGTAGCTACACGCTCGGCGCCGATCTGGCGCGCGACCACCAAAAGCTGATCGAACTTGAGATGATTGTTGCAGAGGCTGCAGGGGATGGGAGTGCGCCCGGAAAGATACTCTTCCACGAACGGGCGGACAACCTCGCGCTCGAAACGCTCCTCATGATTGACTACGTAATACGGAATGCCGATGTGCTCGGCGACGCGGCGGGCGTCGTAGACATCGTCGAGCGAGCAGCAGCGTCCCTGCACGGACTCAGGCATGCCTTCGTGACCGGCGAGGCGTCGCTGGTTCCAGAGCTGCATGGTCAGGCCGATGATGGTGTGTCCCTCGGCGCGAAGCATGGCCGCGACGGTGGAGGAATCTACACCGCCCGACATAGCTACGGCAATGGTTTGTGGTGTTGGCATGGTGAAGTAATTTGTAGCTTTTAGCTCTTAACTTCTAGCTCGGTCTACCCAGGGTGATGATGGAAGTACAGGATCACCGCATGGGCTATAAAGCCGGCAGTGAACCAGAGCCCGGCTTCCACTATTCGCTTGAATCGCGGCGTCATCATTAAGTAATACCACAGGTGCAACAGGCCGAGAGCCAAAGGCTAAGAGCTAAAAGCTTCTTTCCGATACGCCGGCGACAATTTGCGCAGGCGCGCTACGGTCTCAGGCACGAGCGCCAGGGCGAAGTCGATATCTTCCTGCGTGGTCTGCTTGCCTAAACTGAAACGGACGCTGGCTCGCGCTCGGTTCGGGCGCAGGCCCATCGCGGTGAGCACGTGCGATGGTTCCATCGCGCCCGACGAACATGCCGCGCCACTGGAAACTGCAAGGCCTTTCAGATCGAGCGCGATGACCAGGGGCTCGCCATCGATGTGGTCGAAATAAATGTTTGTCGTGTTGGGAGTCCGGACTGCGCCGTCGCCGTTGACTCCGGCCTCGTCGATTTGCGAGAGAATTCCCTGCTGCAAGCGATCACGCAACGCGGCCAGCTTGTGGTCGTCGCTGCGTTCGAATCCTTGCCCGGCCAAGTCCGCCGCTTTTCCCAACCCGACGATGCCGGGAACATTCTCCGTGCCGGCGCGCCGCGAGCGCTCGTGGCGTCCGCCGTGGAATAGAGGCTGAAGGCGCGTCCCCTTGCGAACGTAGAGCGCGCCAATTCCCTGCGGCGCGTGGATCTTGTGGCCGGAGATGGAAAGCGCGTCGCAGCCGATGCATCCTACGTCGATTGGAATTTTGGCCGCAGCCTGAACTGCGTCGGTGTGGAAGAACACGTCGGCCTCGGCCGCAACTCTTCCGATTTCTTCGAATGGCTGCAACACACCGGTTTCGTTGTTGGCCATCATGATCGAGATCAGCTTCGTGTTTGGCCGCAGGGCTCGCCGCACGTCGTCGGGATCAACCAGGCCGCGACCGTCCACGGGGAGGCAGGTTATTTCGCAGCCGATTTTCTCCAGATGCTTTACGGCGTGCAACACTGCGTGGTGCTCAACGCTCGAAGTGATTGCGTGATCGCCCGGCGCGGTGAGACCGGCAATCGCCAGATTGTCAGACTCAGTGCCGCCACTGGTGAAGACGATTTCTGACGCGCGGCAACCGAGCAAAGCGGCCACCGCGTCGCGAGCACCCTCGACTGCGGCTCGAGTCTCCTGGCCGTGATGGTGGATGGACGACGCGTTGCCGAAGCGCTCGGAAAAATACGGGCGCATGGCTTCGAACACTTCCGGAAGAACCGGCGTGGTGGCGTTATTGTCGAGGTAAACCCGGCGCATAGCGATTTCCTCTTCTATTCTACAGTGTCAACGAACGGGCTAGGACCGCCGCTTTAGTTTCAGGAGAGCAGGACAAGGCGACTGGAAAACGCAAAAATCTGGGCGAAGTCGTCCGCAGCGAGACGAGGCTACGAAACGCTGACGACCTCTGCGGATGCGCTCGGCTCGGGGATCGGCAGATCATCTTCTCGAAGGCCTTCGAGGTGAAACTCAATGGCTTCGCGGATCAGCTTCTGCGTCTCCTCTTTTGTGCGCCCAGTCGTGATCACTCCGGGCAAATCCGGTACGTAAGCTGCCCAACCTGTCGACGACCGTTCGCAAACGACTACACAGTTTATCATTTTAGGCCCGCTTGCTTCAGGACACTGTTGAGCGTTCCGGGTGGGCGATCGTCATTCGGGTGCCCCGGTAATGCTACGCGGCCGTTCTTAGTCGAGTGCTTGTACTGACGATGACTACTCTTGGTTCACTTGAGCACCCAGCCATCCGGCTCCAATAATCAAACGATATCGCGGACTTTCATGTTGTCCAAGTCACATTTGCGGGACTGTTTACAAACAGGAAGCCTTCAATCTACCCACCGGTGCCGCGTAAAATGGGCAGGATCAGTGACGTTCTATCGCTGACTGATGGGTACGTAGCGGTTCGGGTATTCCGGTCCCAAATATTCGGCGCGAGGGCGGATCAGGCGGTTGTCATCGAGTTGCTCGATCACGTGGGCGGCCCATCCGCTGATGCGTGAGACGGCGAAGATGGGAGTGAACAGATCTTCGTCAATGCCGAGTGTGTGGTAAGTGGACGCGGAATAGAAATCCACGTTGGCGTTCAGCTTCTTTTCGGCCTTGACGAAGGCTTCGATCTTCTCCGACATGTCATACCACTGGGGCTGACCACTGGCCTTCCCCAAATCGCGGGACATGACGCGAAGGTGGGTGGCGCGGGGATCTTCGGTGTGATAGACGCGGTGCCCGAAGCCGGGGATTTTTTTCTTTTGCGCCAGCAGGTTGCGGACATAGGCGACCGGGTCGGCCTTTTCGTTGTCCACTGTTTCGAGGATGCGGAAAACGGCTTCATTCGCGCCGCCGTGCAACGGGCCTTTGAGAGCGCCAATTGCCGCGGTGACGGCGGAGTGCATGTCCGAAAGCGTGGCAGCGACAACGCGGGCGGCGAAAGTGGAAGCGTTGAGTTCGTGATCGGCATGCAGGATCAGGGCGATGTCGAGAGCTCGCTCGGCGGTGGCCGATGGTTTCACGCCGTTAAGCTGCAGCAGCACATTCGCGGAATGCGAAAGCGACCGGTCAGCCTCGACCAGGTTCTTGCCTTTGCGGATACGGTCGTAGGACGCAACGATCACGGGGATCTGGGAAGTAAGACGGATCGCTTTGTTGATGTTGGCGTCGTGATCGTTTTTCGTGTTCTCGGGATCGAAGAAAGCCAGCGCAGAAACCGCAGTGCGCAGCACGTCCATGGGGAGGGCGTGACGGGGTGCAGCACGTAGAAGATCAACGATGGCGGGATCGAGATGCCGCTCCTGCGCCAGTTGCTCGCGAAAATCGGCCAACTCGCCGGCATTGGGGAGGCGTCCAAACCAGAGCAGGTAGCAGGTCTCTTCAAAAGTGGAATGATCGGCGAGTTCGTGAATGTCGATGCCGCGGTAGGCGAGAACACCATGGTCTCCATCGATGTAGCAAATGGTGGAATTTGTAGCAACGATGCCCTCAAGACCTTTGGGGGCAAGATTTGTAGTCACGATGGACATGCTATAGCTCGCTCAGTTCGCGGGATGTTTTGCGTCGCCTAACCGCGTGAGGAGATGCGCGGCGAGCACAACCTTTCCTTATACCCCAAATTGCGAGAAAGTTCCAAGCCGACCGACATGCTAGACCATGCTAGGGTGTCGACGACGTCCATGAAAATGGCGGCACTGACAAAGGAGCCGTGCGCTGACGCTTGATTGAGGACTTCAGTATCTCTAGGTCCGGCAAGCGTATTCAGCCTTGCTGTGACTGCCCCGCCCGCCTCTCGAAGATGACAAACATGTAATCACGCCGTCATGTTTGCGTCAGCCCCGCAAAGCGACGACTGGGACGCTCGGCATAGAACCTAGAGCGAGGAGCAGCATAATGTCCCAAACGTCTAGCAATAACTTTTGGATGAGGCAGCTGCCTCTGTCCGTCGGCCTGCTGGTAGCGGCTCTGAGCGTTTCGGCGCTCGCGCAGTCCGTACCGTTTCCGACGTACACAGTGGGCGCGAACCAGAACGGGTCGCAGGGCCCGGGCTACCCTTCAACCTTTACTACCCCATGGGTCGTCAGCAATGGCCAGATCATCACCCCCGCCGGCACGACGGTCTACCTCGGCATCACCACCCGCGCCAAGGCCGTCGCATTGAACCCGAATACCACCACGCACACCGCCGCCGTCCTTCAGATGGGCGCCCCACAGGCAGTTACCGTTTTCAACACCCAGACAGGCGCTGTCCTGCAGACCTACAAACCGTTCGGCAGCACGAGCGGCAGCTCCGTCGGCATCACCTATACGGCGGATGGTTTGCACCTGCTGTTTAGCCAGGACGGCGGCTACGGGCCAGCGTACGTTGCCATCGCCAGCGTCGACCCGGTGACGGGCCTGCTCACAGACCAGGCCCATGTCGGGGTTTCGCTGGACATCAACGACGGCGGCTATCTGACCACCGTTAGCTGCTTCCCGAACAGTCCTCCGGGGACCAACGGCAGCATCGAAATCCCCTGCGGCCAGACCGTCTCGGTTGTGTCAGACGGTGCATACACTGCCTATCCGACCGGCATCGCGGTCACGGCAGATGGCAAGACTGCTTACGTGGTGCTGGACAACAACGATACGCTGACCAAGATCGACCTGACGCAGCCCTCGCCGAAGGAGGGTCCAGAGGTCCGCGTCGGGAACGTCCCGCACAGTGTCGTGATCTCGCCGGATGGCACCAGCGCCTACGTCTCCAACGAGGCTGGACGAATTGCTCGAGCGACGGACTTCCAGGGATACTCGAACGGCACCCCGGTGGTAGCCGACAATCCGACCGGCGCCACGTCCACCGGCACCGTTTCCGTGGTGAACCTGTCCACATTCAAGGTCACCAAGAGCATCGCGACTGGTCTGCACCCGACGGGCATGGCGCTTTGGGGAACTTACCTCCTGGTCGCCAATGCCTATGAAGACAGCCTTACGGTGATCGACACGACCACCAACACAGTGGCGTTGACAATCAAACTTGAGCTGCCGATCAAAGTGCCCGGAAACCTTGTTGGTGCGGGGCCGAACTCGATCGCCGTCGATGCGGTAAATGCCATCGCCTACGTCGCGCTCTACAATGCCAATGCGATCGCCGTGGTTAACCTTAGCACCGACCAGGTCCAGGGTCTGATCCCGGTCGGCTGTGCGCCGAGCTCGGTCGTGCTAGACGCGGCTGACGGTGAGTTGCTCGTGGCCAACGACAAGGGCATCGGCACCACGGGCTTCGGTGTGCTGCCGCCTCCGACGAATACGGCCGAAAATTCGTACGCAAAAGAATTCGGCGCGATCGACTTGAACACCCACCAAGACCTCGGCACGGTGAGCATCGTTCCCATTCCGAACAGCGTCGCTCTGTCGGTGATGACGACGCAGGTGTACGACAACAACCATTGGGATCTTGCCGAAAATATCACGTCTGCCTCCGGTGGAAAAACGGATGCCACGCCGGTCGCAATCCCGGCGAAGATCGGCAGTCCGTCGCTGATCAAGCACGTGTTCGTGATCATCCGCGAAAACCGCACCTACGATCAGATCCTGGGTGACGTGGTCGGCGGCAACGGCGACCCCACCCTGGCAACGTTCGGCGACGGCACCGCAGCGTCCGACTACGGCATCGGACCGGATACGCCAAACGCACACGCGCTGGTACAGCGTTTCCCGCTTTTGGACAACTTCTACGACCCGAGCCGGCAGTCGGCTGACGGTCACAACTGGATCACGCAGGCCATGGCTCCCTACTCCGACGACATCCAGTCGCCGGACTGGCTCCGCGACTACCCCTCCAACGGCGGCGAGGCCCTTGCCTACCAGAAAGTCGGCCACCTGTGGGACGTGGCTGCTAAGGCCGGTGTTTCGTTCAAGAACTACGGCGAGTACATCGAGTACAACTCGTTCCTGACGCCCACCGGGTCGACCACCGAGCCTCTGTGGATTGACTTCTTCAACGACATAACGGCATACGAGTGTGGCGCTGAGCCGCAGCTCTACAACTACAGCACGGTCGCCTCGCACTCCCCGCTCCCGAACCTGATTAACCACACGGTCCAGACCTATCCGCAGTTCGACTTGGGCATCCCCGATCAGTTCCGCTTCGATATCTGGAATCAGGATTTCCGGAATGACGTCACCAACGGTACGGTGCCGCAGTTGGAGTTCATGTGGATCAGCTCCGACCACACCGGCGGCCCGCCGCCCGCGCAAGTCATGCAGGCCGATAACGACCTGGCGGTTGGCCGCTTTGTCGACGCCATCAGCCACAGCCCCATCTGGTCCTCTTCAGCGATCTTCATCGAGGAAGACGATGCGCAGACTGGTGTCGACCATGTGGACGGTCACCGCAGCCCAGGCTATGTCATCAGCCCCTACGTCAAGCAGCAAGTGAACCCCGATGGCACCGGCGCTGGGGTCACCGAAGACAGCACCTTCTACACGCAGGTCAACATGACCCGCACAATCGAGCAGATTCTCGGTCTGAAGCCCATGAACCAGTTCGACTTGGTGGCCTCGCCGATGCAGACGCTCTTCATCAATAACCCCCCGGCGAACAACTTCCTGCCGTGGACCCACGTCCCCGCCGGGTTCGAGCTGAACACGGGCGTAACGCAGACTCCGACTCAGACAACTATCCCCTCGTGCCCTGCACCTGCTGCGACCCCTGCGGTCAAAGCTCGGTCCAATCGGACTGAGAGCCCTGCGGTTAAGGCTCTCAGGGCTGGATGGACGGCGAAGAAGGCCGAGGTCTTCGCTGGCAAGTATCACACGCCAGACTCCGAAGACTCGGATACCGTCAACCACCTGAACTGGTACGAATCCACCGGGTTCACGCGGCCCTACCCGGGCGAGAAGACCGTTCGCCCGGCGAGCGAGTTCAAGAGACCGGCGCCTGCGAAGGCCGACGACGACGACTAAAACGCCTTGTGATTGCAGCGGCCCTCTCCCTGGTGGGAGAGGGCTTTTTTGTTCACATCTGGATACCGGTTAGAATGCAGGCCATGGGCCCGGCGACGATGATCCATACGGGCTCGGACAGCGGCATCCACGGCCACATTACAGCGCTTGGCCATGAATCGCAGCGCTACACGATCTTCTGTGTGCAGGTGGACGACGTGCAGGCTTACCTCGAGAAGGCGGGAACGCTGGGCGGCAAAACGCTCGTGCCGCCCGTCGAGATTCCGACCGGTAC
>Ga0265356_1000195_pt1 | contig 11455 bp, 8 predicted proteins | sample NZE4metagenome_FD_189075 | JGI IMG/M metagenome (GOLD analysis project Ga0265356, IMG submission 189075) | Rhizosphere microbial communities from Maridalen valley, Oslo, Norway - NZE4 | ecosystem: Host-associated > Plants > Roots > Rhizosphere > Soil | place: Norway: Oslo | collected 2017-09-15
TCCTGTCTTAGCGACTTTGGCGCAAACGGTGTGTTTTTGCCAATGGAGGGAATGCGCATGTCAGCCAAGCTGGACTTGTCGCTCCGCTTCTCATATTGTGCAATTTCTTACCGCTCTAGCCGAAACAGCCTGCCGTTCAAAGCGCAGCGCCTACGTCACCTCGCGGTAAACTGGGAATGAGAGGCGGATTCATGCGCAGGCTCGGCGTTGCCATTCGAACCTACTGTTCCGGTCTTGTTCTGTTGACCAGTGCGGCTGTATTCGCCGCGCAGGTGAACGTAACCTGCACCAACACAACCGCGGACGCGGTCAAGTTGAATACCGCCATTGAGAACAGCCACTCCGGCGATCGGATCCAGATTCATGAAACCTGCCTGCTCAACGCTACCATCGTTCTGCTCGGCGACCGCACCTATGAAGGTGATTCGCGGACCGGGACCATCCTTCGCCAAGCGAGCGGCGCCAACCTACCCGCGCTCCTCGCCTCCGATAGCTGGAACGGCGACTGGACGTACACCGGCGCTCCCATTCGCATCGCCCAGTTCACCCTTGACGGCAATAGCTCCGCAAATTCCGCAACAAGCGCACTCGTCATTCGCTCATGGCTCACCGTCATTGAAGACCTGCAAGTCGAGAACGCTCCGGCCGACGGGATCCAAGTCACCAGCCTCAGCAAAAATGGCGTGGGCCTGCAGGGTTCTGAAGTCAACGGGCATATCAGCAATGTCTTCGTGACCAATTCCGGATCAGTCGGAATTCACATCGTTGACCCCGGCAACAGCGTGACCGACTGGAGTCTTCTTGATTCTTGGGTCGCGAACTCAGGCCAATCCGCCATCTACATGGATAATGCCGCTGGTTGGACCGTACGGGGCAATCATGTCTATGGCATCCAGCAGCATGCCATCTTTGCCAATAGCTGCTGGGCTACATCCATCGACCAGAATTACATCGAGGATTTTGGCGGCTCGGGTGGATCAAACACTTGGTACGGAATCGCATGCACGGTGGGGGGCGGAGCGGCCTCCGTGATAAGCGGAAACAAGGTGTTCATGTTCACCAAAGAGCCTGCTTCCGGCGACTTTGTATTCATTGGGGTCCCACAGGTGAACTACGGGACGGGCGTCATCAATGTGGTTTGCAACACGATTCTTGGCGCTAATGGCCGGCACGACACGGGCCTTTCCTACCTGCTGAACGGGGGCGTGGGGCTCGAAGTATTGTCGAGCAACAACGTCCGGGACGTGCATACCGCGAGATCAGTAGGAGCCGGCGTCAAACTCGTAGACGGGTACTAGGTTGCGTTCGACAATCAGGAGCGTCAGATGAAGAGATTGTTATATCGCATCGTTCTTCTCGCGGGTCTTGCGCTGGTTCCCCTGCCGATTCTTAACGCGCAAACCGCGGATGCGCAACACCCCTTGCGGTTGAGCGACGCAGTCCTGCCGACACCATCGAAGGATGCTCTGCTCGATTCCCGCATATTCAATCCTGAGTTCTATCGGAAATTCAATCCCGAGCTTGACCTTTCAACCGATGCTGAGGCCATCTCGCAATGGACGAGTGCCGCAGCCAATCATTGCTTGCGGGCCTCATTCAATTTTTATTCGAGCGATTATCTAAATCGGTACTCTGGGCTAGGGCTGTCGCCCGCATCAGCCGGGACTTGTGATGCTGCCATTCGACAATTTGTGACCTATGGTTTCAACCAGGGACGGATTGGCGCATTCGACAGTTACCCAATTGTTTTCGACTTTAACTACTACGTGGATGCCGCAAACAATCCCGACCTAAACAAGCTTTACAACGACGGAACTTGGGATCAGGTGGATTTAGAGATCCACTGGTTGCAACACGGCATCGAAGAACGCAGGAATGCCTCGGCTTTCTTCAACATCAAGGAATATCAGGCGCGTTACGCAGACCTCTCAGGACTCAGCCCGGATCAGGCGTTGTATCAATATGTCACCGAGGGGCAGGCCGAGCGACGGTTAGGAAAGATTCTTTGGGCTGATCCGCCGGAATGGAATGCGCTCGTGGCGACAACGCAAAATAGCGTGGTTACGGCGGCGCCGAATGACCTCGTCCGGAATTTCACTGCCGCCAACGGTAAGCCTACCACTGTAGTTGTGAAGTCGCCGAAGTGGTATACGTCGCCTTCCGCACCCTACCCGTCGACGGTTCACGTTTGCGATGTTCCGCCGCCCAACGGAAGTAACGATTGGAACACCCTGACCACTTTCTTGACTCCCGGCGGGGTTAAGGCCGGCTGCGATGTCGTCCGTCTCGCACCCAACAGTTCGTACCATCTTGTTCTGCCGCAGAATCAACCGCCATCGCTGAATTATGTCCTTAATCACTGGCCCTACCTGCAGATCAACAACGTCCTGGATTTTGTCTTTGATGGCCATGGGTCTACTTTGTATTTCACGGGACCAACCCACGGCATCGATATCAACAACAGCCAGCGGGTCGTGATTCAGAATCTCACTCTCGATTATGGAGATCCGGTCGATCCGAATCCGCTCTGGCGCGGACCTCTTTTCGCGGCGATCGGCACCATTGTTCCGGACGGCACGGATTCCGCACACATTGTTCTCGACGCAGATACGCCCATCCCCGCCGGCTTCTCCCCTTACATCTACGCGTTTAATTTGTGGGACCGAACGAAAAAGGAGGTTGCGCGCGACGACTATCTCAACACCGGGCCGAGCGATCAAGGCTGTGATTACGCATGCATCGAGAGCCATGGCCAGCAGGATCCCTCGCAGCAGTCGATGTATATAAAGGCTGGAAGCCTCTACCCCAAGTCGAATCCGAGCGGTCAGTGGGTTGCTTCGCAGTTGGCACCATATCCGAACCGTGCGGTCTTGGTTCGCTTCCAGAAATTCTGGGGCATGGTGATCGAGGCTGACTATGGATCAAGTGACATTCGAATCATCAACGCCTCGGTTCTCACTTCGCCCTATATGGGGATCACAGCCGGCCAGGGTGGGCGAGGATTGTCGCTTGAGAATGTAATCGAGAAGCCAAGTCAAGGTCGTCCCATCTCGACCGTTGCTGATGGAACGCACTTTACCGGAGTCGGTGGAGACATCATCGTCGAAGGCGGCGATTTCACGCACGAAGGAGACGACGTGATGAATATCACCGTGGCCTGGGATACCTTGACGGGGGTAAACTCCACCGATTCCTTTGTGATGAGTGGCCCGGATGCCATCCCTAACGCTGGCGACGCACTGGCGTTCTTTGACCAGGCTCTGGGATATCTTGGCTCGGCCACTGTGCAGTCGATCAGCCCGCCCAACCTGCCGCCTTGGGGCGGGCAACCGATAACAGTGCAGCTCAACTCACCCGTCCGTTGGTTGAGTTCTGGAATCTACGCGCTCAACATGAATCATGCCCCATCCCGTGTCTTTGTTTCCGACGTGAATATCCATGACAAAGTCGGCCGCGGCATTCTCGTTGGCGGATTTCACATGGTGATTCAGAACTCAAGATTCGAGAACATGACCGCCAGCGCTATTGCGTCGATCATGTCCAGTTATTTCCGCGAGAGCACGGGCGCTTCCGATATCGCCATTCGCAACAATACGATTGTCGGAACCAATCATGTACCGAAGCTCTATCAAACCAGCGTCGATGGCACAAACTACTATCCATCCCGTAATGCGGCGATTGCGATGTTTGCCGACATTTCTTCCACGTATGACGGCGCCTGGAACGAGGTCACCGGAATCTATCCGTTGTTTCAAGACATTGAAATTTCCGGGAACACGATCCAAAGCGCCACCGGCACTGGAATCTATGTAACCGGAACCAGAAATGACCGCATAGAGAACGACCAATTTGCAGGATGCGCCGCTGTATCCGATGCCGATCCCATCTATTCCTATTTTGGATCAGAGTCGAGATCGGCCCTGGTCTTATCATTTGCAGATAACGTTTCGGCGACGGGAGATGTAGTCACAGACTCGATCTGCACGGCGCGCACCGATTCCGCCTCGAGCACAAATATTCTAGTAGGCCAGTAATACCAAACCTGACACAGGTGCTCATGAAGCAGGTTCGTATTCGCTCAGTAATAGGCACGCTTCCCCCTTATAGCGATTGTCGCGGCGGTGGGGCGCTGTGTTCTGAGCACAGTAGATTGGCGATGGCCTGAATATTAGTCGATCATCTCACGGGGAAGATGAGATGGTCTGGCTGGTGCTGGTTGAATGATTAGGGGTGACGGGCAAACGGGCATGGGTGCACCCTAATTGCGAATCCGGCCGCGGGCGCCTCAATCTGGTGCTTGAATCACATCCCTTTATGAGTAGACCTTGGCTATACGGTGATCCGCCGGTGCGGCCTTCATTGCTCGTTCAATCATCGTTCCGGGATTCCTCTCGCACCCCGATCGACTGAAAGAAGGCAGTGTGCAGTCTCGCCGAACTTCCGCGCTCAAGGTTGGCCGCCCTTGCAATCGCAATCCTTCCATCAAGCAATGCCTCGGCAAGGTTCTTCTGAGAGCCGCCCGCGGGCTCGATTCGAGTAATCAACTCGCTTCTGGACGGTTCCGGTGCAAAATCCCTGAGAGTTACGCACTGATAGCAACGCCCGGTCTTGTTGATGAGCTGGCAGAGCCCATCAAAACTCGTGGTCATCCGTTGCCGCGCGGAGGAGAGTTTGTGCCGGAAAGCCGGCTCCGAAAGGTCGAGAATACGTGCCGCGTCTGCATTGCTGAACTCAAACACCTCGCGAAGAAGCAAAGCGACCTCTTCCGTGGGGTCCAGTGTCCGGCCAATGCATGTAAAGCAGAAGGCGATGTGTTCTTTTACTTCGTATCGGAAATCCGGCTCGCTCATCACAGCGGCTAGTTTCTCGACTTCGTCCGGCTGGGAATCCGATTCCTGCTCTGCGATCAACTGGGCCTCCACGCGCCAGCGCTTGCGCACCCTCAAGTGGTCCAGAGCCAGGTGGGAAGCGATTCCGAACCACCACGCTTTCAAGGCACTTGCGTTTCCGCGGAAAGCACAAATGCCCTGCTGACCCCGCAACCAGCATTCTTGAAGCAAATCTTGTGCGTCAGGCCGATTTCCGAGCATGCGGTACACGAAGCGGAAGAGGTTCGCTTCGTGCTCAGCAAAGAGTCGCTGCAAGGCATCAACATTGCCGTGCCGCGCGACGGTCAACAATTCGTTCTTGTCAGGTTCGCTCATTTGTTCTCGCACCACCGCCGCGCCTCCTCGTTTGGAGTTTCGCTCCGGACGATTAGGAAGGCCCAAGGCTCTCCCTCGAACAGAATAAAGGGGGCATAGCTTCCGCCATGCTCTTGGGGCATGGACAGGCCAAGTTGTGCGTTCGTCGCATACGGAGCATAAAACATCAGGTGTGGATGTTCACTGACCAATTGTCCGAACTGGTCAGTCACCTGGTTACAAGGCGAGAGCATGTAGGCCAATCCGAAATTCTGGCTTGGCCGGAGTTCGCCTCGCCGATAGTGTTGGCCAATTTCCGCATCGACCGCCGCATCGCCTAGCCCATTCTCCCGCAACCGCTGCTCAATGAGCTCTCTCGCTACGAGCGTATGCGTCTTTTCTTCGTCCTGATAGCAGATGGGCTCGATTTCACCGGGGAGGGCTCGGGCCACGAAGCATGTGAATCCATTGCTACCCTGTCGCTGAAGAACAAATCCCCCTCTGTGCAAGAGAAATATGGACGCTTCCTTCGCAATGAAAGGGGGAGCAGCGCTTTCAGCAAGCGCAAACTCGCGGTCTGGGGGGAGAAGCGGGGGCAACGTCCGCTGTGCGGATGAGACTTGAGCTGCAACAAAACCAACAAACAGGACAACACTACGTTTCATCATGGCTCGCCTCCATAGAGATTAAGACGAAACCTGTATCACCTTCCGCCAACCTTTGAGAAACACTGGTCTTAGATGTGGAATTTTCCATTCGGAGCGGATCACGGACTAACCGGCACGAATCCGCCCTGAACGAAGGAAGAAGACTGCCCGTCTGAGAATTTGCTGATCAAGTGGCGAAGTCACGCTGGCTGCGGGTTCAATCCGTCAAACATATGTTTGCTCTGACCCTTACGCTCGAGTTCACCAGCCCAGAATCGGGCAACAGACCCTCAACGTACTTGCAGCAAGTGATTATGGCGCTAGGTTTAGGTTCTTCATCCCGGCGATGAAAGCGACCACTACGATTCGCCTGCTTACCGTTGCACCGGTCACTTAGATTTGGATTTGGTGCGATGAGACAAAAGCTCTGAGCGGCCGATGACAGTTCGCGGGTTCTTGAGTTTCGGCGGGTCAGAGATTCCCTCGAAAGCTACGGACGACTTCCACGGGCTGAGGCCGTACATACGGGAATTGCGCAGAACACTCACTCCCTCGCTCCATGCGGCCAACATCCGCTTTCCAGTGTCCTTAAAACCTGCCAGGCTCTGCATTAGTTCACGAACGGCAGGGGCGGTTTCTGTGACCGCATCACTGATGCGCTCCAGGATTTCCTTCTGTTCACGTTGAGAAATGCCAAAGGCGGAAGTAATGAAGGTGCCCAGAGTTTTTCCGGGCAACCATGTCTTCCTTCCTATGAAGCTGATTCCGGGGGGATTGTTCTGGTACCCCTCGTAAACGGAAGTCGTGAAGAAGTCGTACGCGGGTGCAAGGCGTGCATCCGTCCGTGACGTGTATAGCAATGCAAGAGTCTTCGAATGGCAGTCGGCGTTCCGGAGAGCGTACGTCAACAGCAGAAGTGTGGTCAGCTTCTGGAAGGTTTCGCGCTGATCTCCGCCCGGCACATAAGTCCGAACTGCCTTCGCGATTCGCTCCCATGTGGTTTCGTACTTCGCGGACGGCCGAAGTCCGAGCAGAGCGCAAAAATCTTCCAATGCGCGGAATGGCTCGCCGTTCTCATCGACGTCGAACCGGCGCACCACTAAGACATTCCCATCCTCGGAGAGTTGGGTTTTCGCACTTTCAACAACCCGCGCTGCCACCTGCATGCACAAGTGTTCGTTGGCCGTCGCGAACGGAAGCTTGCTGGATGATCCTTTGATGATGTGGTCGTGGGTCAGCAACGAAGCCTTCTTGTGCGGCCCCATGCCGCTCGCCTTCTTGTGCTCAGTGTCCAGGAACTTCGGTAGGACGCCGGAAACCCCGCTCTTCGCATGTTCTCGAACCAGTTGTGAAAATGCCTCCTCCGAGTTGTCTCCCTTCAGCAAGTCAGCAACTTCGACTGGTTTTGCCGGCTCATCGAGTGCTGCCCCAGGTGGAGCGACCTGTAGTCTTCCTACCATGTTTCGACCGATAACGGAGAGCAGTGCAACCGGGCTCGCACCGATATGTGGCCCGAATTCTTCCTGCAGGACCTGCAGGAGGTAGCCCTCCGGAAGGTTCATCTGGAAGATGGGGTGAAGTTGGTCGTCCCAGGGGTACGATTCGGTGCGGACGGGCATCGTCAACGAGACGAGGTTCTCGGGCGCCACGTCTGGAACGTAGGCCATCACGCTCTTGAAGTCGCCGACCTGTTCAAGAATGCCAACATGGCGACCGAGGACATGGACATTGAGCTTCAAGCACCACCCCGTTCGCGCCGCAGTTCATCGAGGGTGCCTGAGATTCCTACCTCGGTGAAAGTCATTTCGAGGCCGAGTACCGCGAGAACCGCAAGTAACTTACGGGAGCCGAACTCCGACACCTGTCCCCGCTCAAAGCGCACGAGGGATTCCCTGGTGATTCCTGAGCGTAAGGCAACCTCGCTTTGGTTCAGGCCAAGAGCCTTCCTTTTGGTCGAGACCGCTTCGCCAAGTTCTGCCAGTGTCTGCATAATGTGAGTTATACATCACTTTTAATGCGTTTTAAAGCTTTATGTGATGTATATATCACTTACCTGGGGAATCCTCGCTTCCATGACGGCAGTGGATCGAAGGTCGTAGATTCGGAAGTAGGAAACCTTTGTGCCACGCGGCTGAGTGCCGGAGGCGTAGCCGATGAATGGGTGACTCAAATGCTTCGCCAGGGAGACGCGCAAGTCTTCAAAAATTATTCGCAGATGAAATTGCAGATGAAGCGCGAAGCTCTGGAGAACCTCAACCGCCGGGCGAGCGAGATGGTGCCGGCGAGTGGTGAATCAATTGGCACGGTCACGGTGCAGTGAGCGGAGTTGGCACGGTTTTGGCACGGTCGAGGCCGGAAATCATGATCCGGAGTGGTCACGAAGTTCGAAAGTGCTTTAGAGTCAATCCTGCTAGTCATGTCGGGGCGTAGCGCAGCCTGGTAGCGCACCTGCCTTGGGCGCAGAATGATTTACTCCAACCGTTCCATTCTTTTTTTGATTTCTATTGTTTCCAACAATTTGGGGAATCTGCTTTTCGTTCAAAGTTAACCCAAATGGTTTGAATCCCGATCATATTGGCACGGTTTGTGCACGGTCGCTTTTTCCCAGCCCAAGGGCGCGTGTAACAGGGCCGATGAGGTAGCAGAGTGAAGTTCCGGCGAAGCTGAACGCTCAATCCGAAGGGGAAGCCGAACGGCATTCCGGGATGTTCCGAACACCATCGGAGCGTAGCGACGAAAGGAGGCGACGACGTAAGGGATTCGGTTCCACCGTTTACGACGAGAGAACGAGCCAAGAGCCTTACATTGGCACCTTCGGCTTGGGCTCTTAAGCCAGTAAATCCTAATGGTCATAATGGTCATACGAACTTGACGTGAAATGGATATTGCCAACCGCCAACTCAAGGCCGATCTTAGTAGATTCAACTGGGAGGACTCCAGAGAGAAGAGAGGGAATTCCTCATTTTGAAAACAATCAGCCGATCAAGATACCCAGTGGAGCCTTTCAAATCTCGACAAGAAACGCAATTCACCCATGCAGGGTAAAAAAGGAAAAACCGTCATGAATACCACTTACAGATACGTTCATACTAAGCGCAAGTTTTCAGCCGCGCCGCTTGCGGCTTTGCTCTTGACCCTGATCGCTCCTGTGGCGCTGCCGGCGTACGCGGACGGCGGAAAGTTCGTTGCACACAACACTCCCCCCTATGTAACCGCGGCGAAGAACCTGGGGGCTGAGGACCCGGCAAAGACAATGGAAGTCAGCTTGTGGCTGAATCTTCACAATCGAGCCGGACTCGACACTCTGGCTCAACAACTCTACGATCCCAGTTCTCCGAACTACCGTCATTTCTTGAAGTCGTCTCAGGTTGCCGAGCAGTTTGCCCCGACCGCCGCAGAGGCGAAAACGGTGCAGGAGTTTCTTCAATCCCACAACTTGAGCGTGGTTCGAGTCGGGCCCAACAATTTCTTCGTAAGAGCACGCGGAACCGTGGGCGACATCGAGACTGCGTTCCACGTGCAGCTCAACAACTATCAGGTACACGGCAAGACCATTCGCGCTAACGATCGCGATCCTTATGTCGATGGGGCCGCAGGCCCGTTGGTCAGATCCATTGCCGGCCTCGATTCCGGTGAATATGAGCATCCAGCGATCGCCCGGCCGAGCGTGCTGCCCACTCAAAAGACGGCGGCGAGGACGGTTCAGCAGGCAGTTGCCACCGATAGTTTATATTCCAACAATTGCTTTAACGGCACCGAAAAAGGGTCGTATTCGACCAATAACGATGGTGAATTTCCGATCGTGAGCTTCAAAGGCAACCACTTGAACATGTATAGCCAGACCAGCTCGGGTTGCGGCTACACGCCGACAATGATTCAGCCGGCGTACGGACTCTCGGCTCTCTATGCCAAAGGATTCGACGGCACCGGCCAAACCATCGGGATCATCGACTGGGATGGTTCGCTGACCATCCTGGCTGATGCCAACGCCTTCTCAGCGCAGTTTGCGTTACCGCCGCTGACCTCGGCGAACTTCACCACCACCTATCTTCCGGTCCCAAGCTACAACGCGAGCTATGACGAGGTCGAGATCAACATTGACGTTGAGTGGGCACACGCGGTTGCGCCCGGCGCCAACATCAACCTCATTGTTACCCCCTCACCCTTCTTTCAAGACATTGACGAAGCCGAGTTCGAGGTAGTGAACAATGGTCTCGCGAATGTTATCTCAGGCAGCTACGGTTCGCCCGAATCCCAGACTCCGGCGAACATCATGGAGACCGAAAACCTGATTTCCGAAATCGCCGCCGTCGTGGGCATTTCCACCAATTTTGCTTCGGGAGATGCAGGAGATTTTACTCAATATGGTCTCGCCCCGACGGTCAGCACTCCTGCAGACGTTCCCTGGGCCACGTCGGTAGGCGGCGTCACTCTGGCTCTGAATTCCGACAACTCGATTGCGTGGCAGGCGGGCTGGGGAACCAATGTAACTCTGCTGGCCCAGCAAGGATTCGTCTATGATCCGCCCTTTTTTTTGGGCTTTAGCGGGGGATCTGGCGGCGGATCCAGCAATTGTGCCTTCCAGGATTCCAATTCCAACTGCCTCGGGGGTTTCCCCAAGCCGTCCTATCAAAAAAAGCTGCCCGGCAAATATCGGCAAGTTCCGGACATTTCGTGGCTGGCCGATCCGTGGACTGGGGTGGCGATCATGATCAGCCTTGCGGGCGACAATCCCCAACAGGTTTGGCAGGTATGGGGAGGGACGAGTGTAGCGTGTCCGATGTTCTCGGCACTATGGGCGATCGCCAACCAGGAAGCTGGCGCTCCTCTTGGCCAGGCCGCTCCCTACCTGTACTCCTTACCGGCGGGGGCCGTTACCGATATCGTTCCCGTGAGTTCCAAGAACAACGTTACGGCTTCGATTCAGGAGTCCCCTACTGTCACCGACAAGTACACGGCGGAAATGGTTCTGGGCCCCTGGGCACAGGGAACGTTCGTCAGCGCTATCTGGGACGACGCTGTCGAACTGGACGCGTCGGCTGTGATTTCGTTCGGCACTGACTGTTCAACTATAGCGCCCGGAGTGACGCCGTGCACATTTCCTACCAGCCTGCATACGAGAGTTGGTTGGGACAACGTGACTGGCGTAGGAACACCGAACGCACAGGCATTTGCCGATGCATTCGCGCCTCCTCCTAGTGACTCCGGAACAAAAAAGTAGCACGTTCCCATCGGTGTCGCCCCGATACCAGTGCTATGGCACAGGAGGCGAGATCATGGGACCACATAAGATTGACCGGCACGCGGCTGGTGTGGTTACACTGAAAGCCCTCGCCGAATACGTCAGTCTTACCCCGGGGACAGTCTCGAACGTCCTCAACAACGCCCCTTCTTCCATTAGCATCCCGAAGGAGACCAGAGATCGCATTCATCTGGCAGCGCGCGAGCTGGGTTACCGCCCGAATTTTCTTGCCCGCTCGCTACGAAAAAAAAGGACTTATACCATGGGAGTGATTGCCCACGAAATTGGTGATGGTTACGGTTCGTCGGTGGTTGCGGGCATTGAAAACTGCGCCCGTGAGAAAGAATACTTTTTCATTACTGGGATCACATCGCCACGACGCT
>Ga0265356_1000196_pt1 | contig 11439 bp, 12 predicted proteins | sample NZE4metagenome_FD_189075 | JGI IMG/M metagenome (GOLD analysis project Ga0265356, IMG submission 189075) | Rhizosphere microbial communities from Maridalen valley, Oslo, Norway - NZE4 | ecosystem: Host-associated > Plants > Roots > Rhizosphere > Soil | place: Norway: Oslo | collected 2017-09-15
GAATGCGCGAGCTCGGCGCGTACTTCGTCGTGCTCGAGGTCACGCGCGACGTCGCTCTCCTCGTCTTTGAGCGTATCGGCCAATGCCAGACCTTCGCCGCTCTGGTTGGGCAGCAGCTCCTCGAGCGAAACCAGCGTCGTTCCGCGCGCGTGCTTGACAGTCCGAACGAGCTCCTCGGGCGAAAGGCCAAGATGCGCTGCCAGCTCCTCATCGGTCGGCGCTCGGCCGTGGCGCATCTCGAGTTCCTCATACGCGCGCTCCAGTTCGCGGGCGCGTTGGCGGATCGTTCGCGGAACCCAGTCGAGCGATCGCAAGGCATCGAGAATCGCTCCGTTGATCCGGGTCACGGCGTACGTTTCGAACTTCACCGAACGGCTCCGGTCGTATTTTTCGATCGCATCGAGCAAGCCGAAGACGCCGTCGTTGATCAAATCGTTGATGTCCACGCTGGACGGCAGGTGCATCGAGATCCGTCCCGCGACATACTTGACGAGGTGCAAGTACTTATGGACGACCTCCGCTCGCGTAAGCAGACTGCCGTCGATGGAGTAGCGGCGGTTGGTGGGTGCGCGCGCCATTGGTTGACTCACATCTTTCCCACCGCAATACCCCGGCCATCATTGGAGTCCTCGGAAAACCGAGCGGCCGCCGCCGCCTCGTAGGACTTGCGCGTCTCGCCGGAGTAGGCAAGCCGCTCGGCCCTCCGGGGCCAGTATTTTTGCTTAACTGAAAGATAAGGATGACCGCACAGACAGCGATTTCAGCCGGTTTAATTGGGGGTGTCCTGGCGGTGCTCTACGGAGTCGCCCTGACCTTCTGGGTTCTGGCTCAGCCCGCCGGCAACGAGCGCATGCGCGAAATCGCCGCCGCCATCCAAGAAGGCGCGATGGCCTTCCTCCAGCGCCAGTACCGAACGATCGGCATCGTCGCGATCGTCCTGGCCATCGTAATTCTCTTTGCTCCTACCCTGGGCAGGGAAGCGGCGATCGGCTTCTTGATCGGCGCGATCCTTTCGGGAGCGGCCGGCTTCATCGGCATGATCGTCTCCGTGCGGGCAAACGTTCGCACTGCGGAAGCCGCACGCGGCGGCCTCGGGCCGGCGCTCAACGTCGCCTTCCGCGGCGGCACCGTTACCGGCATGCTCGTGGTCGGCCTGGGTTTGCTCGCGGTCTCCGGCTACTACGCCATCCTCATGTACGTCAACGGTGGCGACAACGCGACCTCGCTCAACGCGATGGTCGGTCTAGCCTTCGGCTGCTCGCTCATCTCGGTCTTCGCGCGTCTTGGCGGCGGTATCTATACGAAGGCGGCCGACGTCGGCGCCGATCTCGTCGGTAAAGTCGAGGCGGGAATCCCCGAAGACGACCCGCGCAATCCGGCCGTCATCGCCGACAACGTCGGCGACAACGTCGGCGATTGTGCCGGCATGGCCGCGGACCTTTTCGAGACCTACTGCGTCACGACCGTCGCGGCGATGTTGCTCGGCAATCTACTCTTCGGCTCGAAACTGCCAGGCGCCACAACCTTTCCGTTGCTGCTGGGCGCGGTCTCGATCGTAGCCTCGATCATCGGCGCGCTCTTCGTGGGAGTCGGCGGTGTGCGCCGCAACAAGATCATGTCGGCGCTCTATCGCGGCATGGCCGTCGCAGGAGTCGTGGCGCTGATCGGCTTTTACTTTGTCTCACAGTACGTTTTCGGCGATCAGAACCTCGTGAGCGAAACGGGCATCTTCGTTTGCGCCGTAATCGGCCTCGTCATCACGGGCTTGATCACATTCATCACCGAGTACTATACCGGCTCGCAGTTCCCGCCGGTCCAGCGCATCGCGCGGGCATCCGTAACCGGTCACGCCACTAACATCATCGCCGGTCTTGCCGTCTCGATGCAGGCCACAGCCTTTCCGGCGTTGGTGATCGTCGTCGGGCTGCTCGTCAGTTATGCGCTCGGGGGCGGGGGCGTGTACGGCGTGTACGGCGTCGGCATTACCGTAATGGCGATGCTCTCGATGGCGGGAATCATCGTGGCGATCGACGCGTTCGGCCCGATCACCGATAACGCGGGCGGCATCGCAGAGATGGCCGATATGCCCGAAGACGTTCGTAACGTCACCGATCCGCTCGACGCCGTCGGCAACACGACGAAGGCCGTCACGAAGGGTTACGCAATCGGATCTGCTGCGCTCGCGGCCCTCGTACTTTTTGCGTCGTTCCTCCAACAGTTGACCAACCACAAGTGTTTTGGCACCGAAACGACCGCGTGCATCGAAGGAGTCCGCAACCTCTTCGCGGTCGGAAATCCGTACGTACTCGCCGGCCTCTTTATCGGCGGCCTGTTGCCTTATCTCTTTGCCTCGCTTTCGATGGAAGCCGTTGGCCGCGCCGCAGGCGCCGTGGTGGAGGACGTGCGCCGTCAGTTCCGCGAGAATCCCGGGATCATGGCCGGCACCACGCGGCCGAACTATGGCACGACCGTGGATATCGTCACGCGTGCCGCACTGCACGAAATGATCGTCCCGGCCCTGATTCCCGTCGGCGTTCCGGTCATCGTGGTGCTGCTCTCGTATTTTAATATCTTGCCCGGCGATACCGGCGCACAGATGATGGGCGGCATTCTGGTCGGCTCGATCGTCACCGGGTTCTTCGTCGCGATCTCGTTCACGTCGGGCGGTGGCGCCTGGGATAACGCCAAGAAGTTCATCGAAGATGGCAACTACGGCGGAAAGGGCTCCATCGCACACCAAGCGGCCGTCACCGGCGACACCGTCGGTGATCCCTACAAAGATACGGCCGGGCCCGCGATCAATCCGATGATTAAGGTGCTCAACATCGTGGCGCTTCTACTGGTGGCCTTCCTGCGCTAGGCGGCCGTCCTACGACGAGCGCTTGGCGGGAACTTCATTGTGGGTAGAAGTAATTCGAAGGCCAGCTTACCTTGGCTTCGTTCCTGTGAAAGGATCTCAAGTTGATAAAGCACTTCTTCATTGCGACCATGATGGGTCTGGGATTCGCCCTTACCGCGCTGCCGGCGCCGGCGCCGGCCGACTATGTCTACGTCCAGGTCGGGCCGCCGGCCGCTATCTACGAAACCCGTCCAGCACGGCCGCATGCCGGCTACGTTTGGGTTGGCGGCTACTACCGTTGGTCCGGCGGCCGCTACGTTTGGAGTCACGGCTATTGGGCTAATCACGCCGGCGCGTGGTGCCAAGGGCACTGGCGTTATACGAAGCATCACGGCTATTACTGGGTTCCCGGATACTGGTGCTAACTCTCAACCCCTAGACGCGAGCGTCTATGAAGGGATCGGTTTCAAGCCGGTCCCTTCGAAATTCGCGCGAGCCCTTCGTACTTTCGGAAGATAACGAAATAACTCGATGCGATAAAAACGATCGCGAAGGCGAGGAGCCCGTCGCCGATCGTGCCCGTCAGTTCCCCGCGTTGCGGCATCGCCATGCGGATCGCGTATCGCAATCCAAAGGCGACCGCAAAGATCGCGATCGTCACCCACGACGAGCCCAGGTGCATGACGCCGGGTTTATCGGTTGGGCGTACGTCGGTGTGCATCCCGCGCAGAATTCCAAAGGGCAGGCCCGCTACGGCGCCGATGAAAAGCGCGACGGCAATCTCGATCGGCGGCGCCGGGTAGAGCTGGTCGTTGGCGTAGATCACCCACGCCGTTAGCACGCAGAGAATGATCGGCGAGACCCACATCCGCGTGACGCTGATGCGCTGCGGCCGTATCATGCGAACGGCGAGCACGACGACCACGATCAGGAGTGGGAGCAGCTGCACCCACCCCGGAAGCTCGGGCGTCGCTTGCGACCCTATTTGATTTCGACCTTTGCGCCCGCGTCTTCGAGCTTCTTCTTCACCTGCTCGGCTTCGTCTTTAGTAACGCCTTCCTTAACGGCCTTGGGCGCGCTCTCGACGAACGCCTTGGCTTCGGTAAGGCCGAGGCTCGTAAGTTCGCGGACGGCCTTGATGACCTTGATCTTCTCCGGTCCAATTTCGGCCAAAACAACGTCGAACTCGGTCTTCTCGGCTTCCGGCGCTGCGGCGGCCGGCCCGGCGGCCATCATTGCGACTGGTGCGGCCGCAGAGACGCCATACTTCTCCTCGAGTTGCTTGACGAGATCGGCAAGTTCGAGAACGGTGAGTTTATCAATTTGTTCGATGACTTCGGCAATTGCCATGATACGTGTTTCTCTTCCTTATCTAAGCGTTTGAGGCTGCGGCTTTTTGCTCGCGAATGGCGTTGAGGGCGCGGACGAGTCCGCTCTGGTTGCCCGATAGCACGGTAACGAGGCCGCGAAGCGGATTCGCAAGCGTGCCGACGAGCGAAGCGAGGAGTTCGATTTTCGGTGGAAGCTTGGCGAGGATTTCTACGTGCTTTGCGCCGACGATTTGGCCGTCGATGTACGCCGCCTTGATCCCGAGTTTTTTTACGGTATCGCTGAAGGTCTTGAGCGCTTTGGCCGGCGCCACCGGATCGGCTCCCGCAAAGACGACGCCCGTCGGACCCGCGAGAATCGATTCGAACAGCGAGGCGAGGTCGCCGGCGGCGATACGGAAGAGCGTGTTCTTGACGACCGAATAACTGCTGCCGTCTTTGCGCAGCTCCCCGCGAAGCTTGGTGATCTCTCCGACGGTCAGCCCGGCATAATCCGTAAAGAACAGGCTCTTCGCCGCGGCGAGTTTCTCGGTGAGTTTTCCGACTGAGGCTTCCTTACGTGCGGTTGGCATTCGATGTTTCCCGGCGCAAACGCGCCAAAGCGAAAAAGAAAAGCGCCCCGTTCGAGGCGCATCGTTGAAAGTTCGCATCGCCGAAGCGGTGCGCAGCTTCTCATTCTTGCGTCCTCGGTAGTCTTTGCGTTTTACGCAAAAATTAAGGCCTTGCGGCCGGCCACGGTCTATGGAGCCAGCCCGTAGACTACCATAGCCGTGGCGGAGACGCAACATCGCCAGGGAGCAACCAGCTGCCCCCTCGCTCTGCGAAAGAATAGATTCCGCTGGCCGAGAAGGCGGTCGCATGTCACGAGAGCCGGTCAAGTCGGCAGTCCGGTTTATCTGCGAACGCCTCTCGCTGGCCGTCGTCGCGAGCGGCACGGTCTTTATGGCGCTCGTCTTCGTGGTGGTCGAGTATCATTCGTCTCACCTAGGCGCGTACTCCGTCGTGCTGGTAGACAATACCAGCCGCGTCCAAGTCATCTCGGCGGCCGCGCCGCACGGGGCCTTGCGGACCGGTGATAGCATCGACCTGCAGGATCTCTCGCCGACGCAGCGCTTCTCGTTGTTGCGGGGAGCGCAAGCCGGAACGCGCCTGACGCTAACAGCGACGCGCGACGGCCGGACCTTCGTCACGACGTTGCCGGCCGGTTCTACCGACTACTCCCGGCGGGCGACGCTGGCGCGCGACGTCGGCGTGCCGCTTAGCTTCTTTCTAACGCTGGCCCTGGCGAGCGCGCTCTTCCTGCTGCGGCCGCGTCCGATCACGCTCGCGTTCTATACCTACACGATCCTCATGCTCATCAAGATCAACCAAGGCGCCCTCGACTTGGCGGTATGGCCGATCAACGTCGCCAGCGACCTTGCCATCCAAGCCGTCTATCCGCTGACGCAGCTGATGATCCTCATCTTCGCGCATCGGCTCTACGGCCGCTCGGGGCGCGCGTGGCCCTGGTTCTTCGGCGGCGCCGTCGTACTCTCAATCGCCGTCTTCATCGCGTGGGTGGATCCGATCGTTTGGACGGTCTTTCAAAAGTACGGTTTCCCCGGACCGACCAATCTCTTCATGAGTGGAAGCGACGTCGTGCTGCTCGTGGTAGTGCTCGCCGCGCTGGCCTACATCGCGTCCGGTGCGACCGCGCTCGATCGCACCCGGGTCACGTGGGTGATCTCGGGCATTTCTCTGGGACCGATTCTCGACTTGACGTGGGCAGTCGCCAACGTTTGCAGCACGCTCATCGGCAACACCTCGCTCCCGGTCCTCTACGTGCAATCGTGGACCGGGGCTTTACTCCCGTGGTTCAATCTCGTCGGATCGGTCTTTGTCCTCTACGGTCTGCTCTCGGAGCGCGTGGTCGATTTTCGCTTTGCGATCGGACGCGCGGCCGTCTATGGGATCATCACCGCGGTCTTGCTCCTGCTCTTCGGCACCTTCGAGTGGCTGGCCGAACAAATCTTCGAAAGCACGAAGCCCGCGATTTATATCAGCCTGTTCGCCGCACTCGCGATCGGCTTCACGCTCAACGCGCTGCACGGCCGAATCGAATATTTCTTGAACACGTTCTTCTTTCGCGATCAACGCCGCTCCGAAGAAGCTCTGCGCCGCGCATCCCGCGCGCTCGCCAACACGTCTTCGGAAAAGGCGCTGATCGAATTTCTCGTCGACGAACCCATCCGCGTGCTCGGCCTTAACTCGGCGGCACTCTTTCTCGCGCCGGCCTCCGGCAAGCCCTTCGAACGAACGGCCGCCCGTGGCTGGACGAAAACGGAGTCGGAGAGCATCGATGCCGAGGATCCGCTCATCGTCGAACTGCGCGCCGAGCTCGCGCCAATCGTCCTCGACGGGCGTCCGCGCGCGCAAACGATTCTTCCGGGGGCTGCCAAAACGCCGTCGCTCGTCGTTCCGTTGCTGATGCGCGGATCGGTTTTCGGCTTCGTCCTCTACGGCGCGCGCTCAAACGGCATGGCATTGTCGTCCGACGAACAGGCGCTGCTCGGAGCCGTCGCGCGCAGCGCCGGGGCGGCCTACGATCACATCGATGCCGATCGCTCCCACGCACGCATCGCCGAATTGGAAGCGCAAGTTCGCGCACTCACCGCCTCGCATTAGCAAGATACCTCACCCCCGGCCAGAAGCCGCCGGGATGGAACACGCTCAACGCGATTTTAGCCGTGAAGCCTTCCTTGGACGCGCCGGCATTGGGTTGGCTGCGGCCTGTGCGGGCGAGGCGCTCTCGATCTCGCAGGCTCGGGCGGCCGAACAGTCAACTCCTCGCCTCGAAATGGGCGCACGCAGTCCGGCCGACGCACTCGAGAAACTCAAATACGGGAACGTCCGCTATGTCGCCGGGCAGCCCCGCAGCGGACCGCAAACCGCGCTCCTAGTCGAGCTCGCTAGCGGGCAGAATCCCTTCGCCATCATACTGGGCTGCTCCGATTCTCGCGTCCCGATCGAAACGGTCTTCGATCAAATTCCCGGCAACGTCTTTGCCGTTCGCGTCGCCGGCAACTTTCTCAACGACGCGAACTTTGGCTCGATCGAGTATGGCGTCGCCGTTCTGAAGGCGCGGCTGATCGTCGTGCTTGGGCATACGAAATGCGGAGCGGTAAGTGCGGCTGTCTCGTACGTAAAAGACGGAGCGACGCAACCCGGGCACATCGCAACCATCGTTGAAGCAATCGCTCCCGCCGCCAAAGCCGCCCGCGGAGTGCCGGGCGATTGGGTCGCAAACGCGATCGTCGAAAATGTGCGGCGCAACATGCGCGAGATGACGGCGGGCTCAAAAATCATCGCCGACGCGGTCTCGCGAGGCGATGCCGAAGTAGCCGGCGGCATCTACGATCTGCACACCGGCCACGTCAACTTCTTCTAGCCGACGGGTCGGTCCCGTCGCTGATACGCTCAGCGACGCCGCTAAAAACTAGGCCGTCGCTTTGATCCGGTTCGGGTCTACCTTGACGCCGGGACCCATCGTGCTGGCCAGCGTCACGCTACGAACGTAGGTGCCTTTCGCGGCCGCCGGCTTTGCGCGGACGATCGCGTCGAGCAGCGTCGTGACGTTCTCGAGCAGATGCGCCTCTTCGAAGCTCGCCTTCCCGACGATCGTGTGCACGATGCCGGTCTTGTCGGGACGATACTCTACCTTACCGGCCTTGATGTCGCGAATCGCGCCGGCGATATTTGGCGTCACGGTTCCGGCCTTCGGGTTGGGCATCTTCTGCGCGAGAATGCGTCCGAGCTCTTTGCCGACCGACGCCATCATATCGGGCGTCGCGACGGCGACGTCGAACTCCGTAAAGCCGCCCTTGACCCGATCGATCAGATCCTGGTCGCCGACAATGTCGGCGCCGGCTTCTTGCGCGGCCTTCGCATTATCGCCTTTGGCAAACGCGATGACGCGAACCGTGCGCCCCGTTCCATGCGGCAACAGCACCGTGCCGCGAACGTTTTGATCGCTCTTCTTCGGGTCGACGCCCAGGCGAATGTGCACCTCGACGGTTTCGTTAAACTTTGCGTTGGCGTTCTTCTTGACGAGCGCAATCGCTTCGGGCGTTGAGAAGAGCTTGGCGGCATCGAAGCCCGTGGCGAGTGCCTTGAAACGTTTTCCGTGATGCTGCGCCATCTTACGCCTCCACTTCCACGCCCATCGATCGCGCCGTTCCGGCGACGATCTTCTTGGCCGCGTTCATGTCGTTGGCGTTGATGTCGGGCATCTTCACCTTCGCGATATCTTCGAGCTGCTTCTGCGTGAGCTTACCGACTTTGTTGCGGTTCGGCTCTTTGCTGCCCGACTCGATCCCCAACGCCTGTTTGATCAGAAAAGACGCCGGGGGCGTCTTCGTGATGAACGTAAACGTGCGGTCGTCGAAGACCGTGATCTCGACGGGGATGATCATGCCGGCCTGTGAAGCAGTGCGTTCGTTGTACTGCTTGCAGAAGTCCATGATGTTGAGCGAGTAGGGGCCCAGCGCGGGTCCGATCGGCGGAGCCGGGGTCGCCTTGCCTGCCGGAATCTGCAGGCCGATCTTGCCAACTACCTTCTTAGCCATGAAATATCTCCTTTCGAAACGACTCTCGTCGCTTCTCCCCCGCTAGTATCAGTTGCAAACGCCGGGGTGAATGCGTTCGCTAAACCTTTTCGACTTGGAAGAACTCCAGTTCGACGGGCGTTTCGCGGCCGAAGATCGAGATGAGGGCGCGTAAGCGCTCCTTCTCCGGCGCGATCTCGTCGACGACGCCGGTGAAGTCGAAGAACGGCCCCGATGTGACCTTGACGCGATCGCCCTTCTTGAAATCGATCTTGAGTTTGGGGGCTTCGATGCCCATCTGCTTGAGAATCGTTTTGACTTCTTTGTCCTGCAGCGGCACGGGTTTCTCGCCCGGGCCGGGACTTCCGACGAAGCCGGTCACCCCTTGCGTGTTGCGCACGACGTACCAGGACTGATCGTCCATGGTCATTTCGACCAGCACGTAGCCCGGAAAAACTTTCTTCGGCGTGATCTTGCGCTTGCCGTCCTTGAACTCGACCTCGTCCTCCATCGGAACCAGCACGCGGAAGATCTTGTCTTGCATGCCCATCGAATGGATGCGCCGCTCGAGATTTGCCTTGACCTTGTTTTCGTAACCCGAATAGGTGTGGACGACGAACCAGTTGCGGTTATCCTTAGGCTTGGCCGCGACGGCATCGTCGTCGACGACGTCGCCAGAAGTTGCCTCGTCTTCGAGCTCCGCGGCCGGCTCTTCGACGATCTCCTCGACCGCGACGGGGTCGCCCATCTGGAGATCCTCAGTTTTCGTTTCGTCGACGGCCGTTTCGCTTATGGTCGCTTCGTCAACAATCGGTTCGGCGTCGTACATCGTCTGCATCTACCCAGCTGTGACCGGATGAATTAGGCTGAAGAGCCACCCGAAGAGCTGGTCGACGAGGAACACGAACAGTCCAATGCCGATCACCAGCGAGATCGTGAGAATTGTCGCAGAGATCCACTCATCGCGCGTCGGCCAGGTGACGCGTCGAAGCTCGGCGATGACGCCGCGCACGAAATCGCCGCCCGCCATGGACTGGGCCGTTCTTTTTTGCTGTTCGTTCACCAAAGGTTTACCTTAAATTTGTCATCCTGAGCTGAGAGCCTGTCCTGAGCGAGCGAAGCGAGTCGAAGGGAAGGGGTGGCAGGGCGGACAGGACTCGAACCTGCAACAACTGGTTTTGGAGACCAGGACTCTACCAATTGAGCTACCGCCCTATCTCGTTTCCCTGTGCGGTTTGCGGCATCGGCAGAAGCGGCAGTATTTGTTGAGCTCCAGCCGGTCCGTGGTCTTCTGTTTGTTTTTCTGCGTGTTGTAGTTCCGGCGCTTGCACTCCGTGCACGCCAGGACGACCATCACTCGCGATTCTTTTTTTGCCATTTTTAGTCTATCACAACATTAAGAAAACGGACCTGCGGTCCGTTCGAGAGTCAATGCTAGCACATCCGCCAGCCCCTTTCAACCGCCCCCGTTGACGACGCAGGCAACCGAGCCCCCTGGCACCCTAAGCGGTCGAAGGACGTCACAGGGAGTAATGGTGCGCCCGGCCAGAATCGAACTGACAACCTTGGGCTTAGGAGTCCCCTGCTCTATCCAGTTTGAGCTACGGGCGCGCACGTGATTTCCCTTATTTTATCGCGGTTTACGTCGCACTCGGCAGCGACACGAATCTATCGATTGCCGCCGCGGGCGCCATTTGGGCGCCATGCCGCGAAAAATCGTGAGACTTGGACGGTCAATTCTCACCCGCTAAGCGCCTCGCCTTTGCTTGAAGCAGAGCGTGGCTGATGCTTGTTACGGCCCGTTCCTGAGCCCCGGCCACGGCATGCCCATAGACTCGCAACGTCAAGCCTGGGTCGGCATGGCCGAGCAGGTCGGAAATTGTCCGTGCGTCATTCCCGGTGGCCAAGCCCATTGTTCCTACGAAATGCCGAAGGGAGTGCAGTGAGAGACCCTTTGCCTTGATTCCCAGGCCGCGCAGGATAGCCGAAAACGACTTGCTCACTCCGTCCAGGTCGAGCAGGCCGCCCGTGTTGTCGGCAAAGACGAAGCCCCGGTCATTATAGGTGCCATCCCTCGCCGCGAGCTTTTCGGCCTCCTGAACGGCGCGTTGGCGGCGAAGCGCCTCGGTCGCAACGTCGCTCAAGGGAATCACTCGCTCGCGACCACTCTTGGTGCTTTTGATGAATGCTCCGCCCTTACGGTCTTCTCCGACGGCTTGCCTCACCGACACAGTTCCACGCGCAAAGTCGATTGAGTCCCAAGTAAGTGCTCCAATTTCCCCGCGACGCATTCCCGTTTCAGCGGCGACCACGAAAAATCGCCATAAGTCAGTACCCTCGGCAGCAAGGAGCACTCGTTCGACCTGAGCGGTGGTCAGAGCACGTGCTGGCGACGGCGCTGCCTTCGGCGCCTGAACGAGACGTGCGACGTTATGCTGGACCAGGCCAAGTGTTTCGGCCCAACCGAATATTCTGTGAAGGAGGCGATGGATTCGCAGAACCGAGTTCGCGCCGAGCGGCCTACCAAAACGAACCTTCTCACCCTTAACATACCTAATTTTCTCGGAGCGCAGTTTCGCGTAAAGTTCAGCCAAGTGCGCCGCCTTGAGCCTGGCGACGGAGAGGCCGCCTAGACTTGGCGCGATGTGCATTCGCCAATGCTCTTCGTATCGTGCAATCGTCGCACGTC
>Ga0265356_1000202_pt1 | contig 11356 bp, 11 predicted proteins | sample NZE4metagenome_FD_189075 | JGI IMG/M metagenome (GOLD analysis project Ga0265356, IMG submission 189075) | Rhizosphere microbial communities from Maridalen valley, Oslo, Norway - NZE4 | ecosystem: Host-associated > Plants > Roots > Rhizosphere > Soil | place: Norway: Oslo | collected 2017-09-15
CCTCATCGCACTTCTGATCGCGGTATTTCCAGCCAACGTGCAAATGGCGCAACATCCCGAGCTCTACGCCGATATCGGAAGCGCGCTATCGTTTTATATTCGGCTACCCCTGCAACTCGCCATCATTGCCTGGGTCTGGTGGGTCGCTCGACCTAGTTAGGCCTCCAGAAGTACCTTGAGCGCTCCGGTCGCCTCCGCCGTCGCGAACGTCTCGTAGGCTTCAATTATGTGCGCGAGCTTGAAGTGGTGCGAGATCAGACGCCTGGGATCAATCTTGCCCGCACGCACGCTTCGCAGGATCATCGGCATGCTCGATGTGTCAACCAGGCGCGTCGTAATCGTGATGTTGCGGTCCCACAGCAGCTCGAGATGGAGGACGACGGGCTTCCCATGCACGCCGACGTTCGCGAGGTGACCGCCCGGACCGACGACCTGTTCGCACAACTCAAAGGTGGCCGGAATGCCGACCGCCTCGATCGCGGTGTCGACGCCATATCTTCCCGCGATCTGTCGCACCGCTTCAAGTGCCTTACCGTCGCCGCTATTGATAACGTGCGTTGCACCAAAGGTTTTCGCGACGGCCAATCGCTTATCATCGAGATCGATCACGATGCTCTGAGCGGGCGAGAAGAACTGCGCGGTGAGCAGCGCGGCCAAGCCAATGGGGCCCGACCCAACGATCGCGACGCTGCTTCCCGGCGCGACACTGCCGTTGAGAACGCCGCACTCGAAGGCCGTCGGCAAAACGTCGCTGCACATGACCAGGGGCTCCTCGTCCTCGCCGGCCAAGATCGGATAGAGGCTCGTATCGGCAAATGGGATGCGCACAAAATCGGCTTGAGTGCCGTCGATCGCGTTACCGAGTATCCAGCCGCCGTGCTCGCAGTGCGAAAACATCAGGCGGCGACAGTAGACGCACGCGCCGCACGAGGTGACGCACGAGATCAAGACGCGATCCCCACGTTTGAACGCGGTCACGCCGGCGCCGACCTCGTCGACGATGCCGACACCTTCGTGTCCCAAAATCCGGCCCGGTTTGGCGGTGGGGACATCCCCCTTGAGAATGTGCAGATCGGTCCCGCAGATCGTCGTCTTGACTATTCTGACGATCGCATCGGTGGGCGTGACGATGCTCGGCTTAGGCCGCTCCTCGAAGCTTTTCTTCCCGTCGCCGAGATAGACGAGCGCCTTCATCGTAGCGGCGGGGGCCTTACCTGGCACGGTCGCGCCTTTCGGAACCGTTGCAGTCGCCGTCACGACTTAGATCGCGGCGAAAATGCCGTGCACCAGCCGCTGGGACTGATTGCTCCCGAGATGACCGTACACGTACCATCGTCGGTTGCGGTCTTTCCTGGAGTGAAGAGCGTACAACCCGAGCACTTCTGAGTGCCCTGCGGCGTCGATTGATACTTGAGCGCCGTTCTGGTGTCCGCACGAGCGATCGCGGTCGCTCCAACTGCCAGTGCGCCCGCAAGCGCCGGAAGCATTACCAGCTTTCCTAACGCCGCCTTTCGCGTTACGTTCTCTGAAACTTTATTCATGTCAAATCGCTCCCTTGGACACGGGCGTTCCGTCCGATGCGGATGATGGGGTTCGCATGCCTCGCCATGATCCGCAGGAACGGCTTGATGAGGAATTCGCGCGAAATACGCTGCTACTCATCGTAGCACTTCACGTTCCGTACCGGTATCGTGAAATTCAAGGATAGTCCGTTCTCACAGAACCGGTCCGTTTTCGGGTACACTATTGAGGAAACAGCAACGTTCTTTCCAATCGAGGAGCTCAATCATGTACGCACTGCGCGCGGCATTGGCCGCAGTCGCTCTTGCCGCAATCACCTGCGCGGGGGCCGGCGCCGATCCAAACACCCTACAGCTGAAACTGTTCGCACAAAATCGCCCGGGTGAAACCGGCACGGCGACGTTCAGGCAGGTGCCAAATGGCGTCGAGGTCGTCGTCAGGATGGCCGGCCAGGGCAACGGCAGAGAGCCTATTCACATCCATGAAGGAACCTGCGAGAGACTGAATCTGGTACCCAAGTATCACGTCACCGACCTCCTCCGTGGAATCAGCACGACGACGATACCGGGCATCACCGTCGGCGATCTGCTCAACGCCAACTATGCAATTGACGTGCATTTCAGTAGCGCCGACATGACAAAGTACGTCGCTTGTGCGCAGATCGCGACCCCGTGACTCGGACAGGGGACTACGGTCGCCTTCCGTCGCCTTGCGCCGCCATGTTGCCGGCCTCGGTCGGTGCGCCTTTGAGGATCCATTCAAAGCCGACGGCAATCATCGCGCCGAGTATTGGACCCACTATGTAAATCCAGTCGGTGTGAAGATTGCCGCGGAGCAAATCGGGCGCGAACGATCGCACGGGATTCATCGAGGCGCCGCTGATCGGCGCCGCCCACAGGCCGGCGAGCGCAATATATCCGCCGACGGCGATCGCTCCGTTGCTGCCGATGTTCCGCGCGCCCGAGGCGGTGCCGAGAATTACATTGACCAAACCCGCGGTTAACAACACTTCCAAAATCAGCGCCTTGAGATCGGTGATGCCGGGGCCGGGAACCGTGGCTCCGAGCAACCCTATGTTGCCGAACATTACGCGGAGGAAACACGCCGCAGCGATACCGCCCACGAACTGCGCCGCGATATATCTGGGAACGCGGTTCCATGGAAAGTTGCGCCGGACGGCAAACGCGAGCGTGACCGCCGGGTTTAAGTGCGCGCCACCAACGGCGCCCATGAAATAGATGACGGCCATGACCATCAGACCCGGCGCGACGACCTTCGCGCTTTGCGATATCTCACCGCCGCTCGCAGCAGCGACGACTCCGGCGCCGGCGGCGACGACAACGAGCAGAAACGTTCCCCAACATTCCGAAAACACTCGGCGCCATTCATTGGCCGGCTCCAAGAATTCGGCAGCCGCTTTCGCATCCCTCAGCTGCTGCGGCGAACGGGCGATCAAACGATCTTACACGGGATCACTGCGTCCTCATCGAACCCGTATACCGCGCAGAGACGATGGTACCCGTCGGCGATGATCAGCCTTCCGGTGGGTTTTTCTCGGTAGAGCAAAAGCGGCGAAATCACTTGGCCGGCGAGGATTTCGGCGCGAACTTTCTCCACGTGAGAGTTGCTGACTCCGAGTAACGATAGCAGGGAAGCTCTGAAAATATCCTTCGACTTAAACGTCGTCATCTGGGCTTCTTTCAATGCTGCGACGATCTTCTTCACCAAATCGGGTTTCATCGTTAGGCTCAAGTATGACTGCGCGGCGGGATAATCGTGCTTCTGCGGCGCGTCGAACCACTTGATTATCGTGGGCGTGCTCGCGGTCTCACTGGTGGTCGTGCTCATGACCTTCCCCTCAGCTCTCGCACGCGATGACAGCCTCGATCACGCGCTTGGTTTCGTCCGGGTCCCTGACCTGGATGCAGGCGGCGCCGGTCTCGCGCGCCGGAGCATCGTTTCCGCCGGGGAATAAGGCGTCCCCCACATACAGCATATCTTTCGTGGCGATGCCGAGGATGTCGCGAAGCTTTCGAATGCCGTACGCCTTGTCGATTCCGGGAAGCGTGACGTCGATCGAGGTCGTGCCGCCCAAGCGAACGGAGAAATCGGGAAGATCGCGGTCGAGAGCCGCCTTAATCTTCTGGCGTTTCGCAAAGTCGGGGTCCCACGTTTTCTTGGCGTCGAGCGGAGCTTCTTGGCCCAAAGCGGAGTACGTAATCTGACTCTCGCGATCTTCAATCGTTGGGCCCCAAGTTTTCGTCGCGGCAAATCCCGAAGCCGCGACCTCCTTGTTCAGCGCGTCGACGATCTTCGCTTTTTGCGCATCGCTCAGATTCTCCGCGTAGAGTTGAGTCCAACTCCCGGCATACCGATAGAAGCGCGTCCCGTTGGTCGGCAGCAGCGACAGCTTCGTTAGATCCGCATCGTGCGGGAGATGCCCAAGGACCTGTGCTTCGAACTGGGGCCAGTCGCCGCCGGAGATGATTGAGACGCGCACGTGTGGTATGCGCAGCAGGGCGGCGAACAGAGTCCCCATCTCTTCATCGATCGCGGCCTTGCTTTGCGCGAGGGTACCGTCGAGATCAAAGACGATAAGCGTTTTCATATGTCGCTAGGCGTTAGACGTTGAGTTTCGTTTACCATGCGCTCGGGTGGATGCCGGGGCGATAGCCCTCGGCAAGAACGGCGACGATCGAGCGAGGCGTCAGGACGTCGACTTCCATTCGCGCCAGGCGTGACTTCCGGTTCGCGTAGCCGGCAGCGGACCAGGCCAGCAGCTCCTCGCCCCATACTAGCCACGCTTCCCCGTCGAGCGCGACGTACGTTCCATCCGGCAGCGCATCGATCTCGCAGCGATAGGTGCCCTTCTTACCGTCAACGAGCCGCTCGTGATGGAGCTGTATGTCCATCGCGTCGGCGCCCGCGGGGCCGCCGTGGCAAGTTTCCCACAGCGCGCGAAAGCGTTGATAATCCGCATAACGGCATTCCCGGCAGGGACGATGGCCCGCGCTCAACGCGGTCGCCTCGTCGAGGAAGAACAACTCGGTATAGCGCTTGGGCGTCATGATCGAACGTTTGCGTCCGCGGAACTCGATGCGGCACGCGATCCAACGCTTAACGTTTGAATATCGCACGATTCGGCGGCGATCGTCGTGCAAAACGCCGCGGTTGCCCATTACGAGGCCGCGACTTTCCAGCGCGACGATCTCCCCGAACGGGGTGACGCGGTTCTGCAGCGGCATCTATCGGGCTTCGCGCAACGCTTTCGGTGTGACCCCGAGGGAGCGGCGCATACGGAACGCCAGGTGGCTTTGATTGGCAAAACCCGTCTTGAGCGCGACGTCGCAGACGGGTATTTGCGTACCCGTAAGTAGCTCGACCGCGCGTTCGATTCTCGTTCGCATGACGTATTGGTGAACCGGGACACCCACCGATTGCCTGAAGAGAAGGTTGAAGTGTGACGGGCTGACTCCGGCAACGCCGGCGACCGTCGACAGCGTCAAGTCATCGTCAACTCGATCGCGAATGTAGGAAAGAACGCGTTTGAGTTGGACGGCCGTTAATCCGGCGGACCGGCGCTCGGGCACGACGCGCGACCAGCGACGCAACAGCTGCGCCGCAAGCGCGACGCCCAAGCTGTCGGCATAAAGCCGGCCGTAAGGGTCATCGGTCTCGAGTTCAGCTTTGAGCGCCCAGAGTAGGTGCTCAATTTGGGGATCTCTGCACGTTAGTCGCGGCGCAAATCCCACCCGATCCGGATCGATGCTCATTTCTAGCGCGGTCCTTCGGAGCAGCTTCGGCTCGAGACCGACGGCAAGAAAAAGCGAGCTGCCGCGATCGACCCACGCAACCGTCGAGCTGGCGGGGAGGACGTCAAATACCCCCGCGGATTGCCAGCGCGCGTCGATGACGTCGTCGCATTTGGCGACCGTCGATAGCGGCGGTCCGACTAGCATGGTAACGTTGTGAAGGGCCAAGACGGCGGCCTGGCTAGTGCCGCCCGCAACGCGGATCAGCGAGGCTTGAAAGCCGGTCCAGCCTCGATCGCGGCTGCTGACGCGCGACAGCACCTCAAGGGGGCGATCGAGCCAATAGCTACTGCTGATTTGCGCATCCATCGTAGAGATGAACAGCTTTCGACAAAGCGGCGTGACGCTCATGGGCTGCCCGAAGTCACCCACGCTCGGACGATTGAGAACAGAATCGAAGCGCGATTCAATCCGATTGTGTTCGAGATCGTCCGAACGTGAGCGACCGCGCCCCCCGCAGCCTGTTACGCTCCTCCAACACCCATCCGGAGGTTAACGTGAGAGATCGAACGATCGCGACAATAGCCGCTCTTCTCATCGCGGGCGGCTGCTCGTCGGACGGCAGCAATGGCGTCTTCCCGGCCAACGTCGCGCCGCGCCCGAATACGAGCAGCGGTTACACGGTGACCGTCTTGACATCGCTGGGCGGAACCGATAGTGCAGCCAATACAATCAACGCCCGCGGCTGGGCGATGGGGACGTCGTTTTTGTCGGGAAACGTCGTGATGCATGCCGCGCTCTGGCAAGGCAGCACCGGAACCGATCTCGAGACGCTCGGCGGCCCGAATAGCGCGGTGGAATGGCCTGTTGAGAACGATCGAGGGTACGTCTCCGGCATTTCCGAGACCGACAAGAAGGATAAATTAGGAGAGAGCACCGGTTGGAGCTGTCACGCGTTCCTTCCCGACGGCGGCACCTCCGGCGACACGTGCGTCGGATTCGTCTGGCACGACGGCAAGATGCTTGCGTTGCCGACGCTTGGGGGAGAGAACGGATTCGGGGCCGGCATGAACCAACGCGGCAAAATCGCGGGGTGGGCGGAAACGAAGAAGCACGACTCGACCTGCCTCGGGCCGCAAGTGCTTCAGTTTCTGCCGACGGTGTGGAACGCGTACACGCGAAAAATAAGCGCGCTTCCCACGCTGACCGTCAACGGAAAGACCGATCCGGATGGCGCTGCAACCGCGGTCAATATCGGAGGCGAAGTCGTCGGCATTTCGGGAATTTGCGACCAGGCCATCGGGCGCTTTACCGCGCGACACGCGCTGCTTTGGAAGAACCGTGAGCCGGTCGAACTAAAAACGATCGGGGGGACTTCCTGGAACACGCCGACCGCCATCAACGCTAGCGGACAGATCGTCGGTTTTCTCAATCGGCCAGGCAAATCCGATCGTAAAGGCGATCAGAACTTCATCTCGGTCATTTGGAGCGATCCAGCTTCGAAACCAACGAGAATCGGAACGCTCCCAGGCGACACGTTGAGCGAGCCTACGTCGATCAACGATAAAGGCGCCGTCCTCGGCGTTTCTTTTCCGAGTTCCGACGTCTACCTCTGGCAGAGCGGGCAGTTAACCGACTTGACCAAGCTCGTGCTGCAGACGTATCCGCAACTGCGTCTGGTAAGCGTCGGGGGAATCGACGATCGCGGCGAGATCGCGGGGCAAGCGTGTGAGCTGGTCAGCGGAGCCTGTCCATCATCTAACCCCGCATTGGTTACATTTCTGGCCGTTCCAAAGTAGCAGCCTCCCGATTAATCCGACGTACGCTCGATGCGATGCTGGGGAGGCTCTGACCGAGGAGCGCAGGCATGGATGCCGGAGCGACGAGCGGCTCCCAAGCATCGCGTCGAGCGTGCGGCGGATTAATCAGAGGTTCCTTAGGAATCCGCGATAAGGCTTGCGTAGGTCCGGCTCGAGTCGGTAGGCTTTCGCGTCAGCGCGGGATCGGTATCGAGATCGACGTGATAGAGACCGAAATCGCTGCCGTCATCGAACGTCAGGCCCCATTCGCGGTTCGAAGTAATGCTCCAGCACAGGTAGGCTTCAACCGGCGCGCCGAGCTCGACCGCTTTGCGCACTTGCGCAACGTGCGCCTTCAAGTAGTCGGCGCGCGTGAATCCGGGCACGCGAACGACGCAGCCGTTCTCGACGACGATGATGGGCTTCCCGGGAAAGTCGCGCGCGGCCTCACTCAGAATCATGTTGATTGCGTTGGGCCAGACGGGGGCGCTCGCATACTGAAAATCCGCGGCGGCGCTAAGCCGGTGCAGCTCGCCCGGCCAGAACGACGGCACACCCCAGTAGTAGTCGAGGCCGACGAAGTCCAGCGTACCGACGCATTCGCGCGGGCAAAGAAACTCGGGCAGCTTGCCCGCCATGCCAAGATTCCACCAGTTCGTGCCGAGCAGCGTCGAGAAGATCGCGATGCTCTTACGCAGCGCGAAGAGCACATGCACCCAGGATCGCGTCGCATCCAAACGCTGCTGGCCGTGCATCGGCACGAACTCAACGCGGCCGGAGTCGCCAAAAATGAGTTGCGCGATGCGGCGGCCGAGTTCAGGCTCGAGCCCTTCATACTGGAGTGCTCCGGTGCCACCACGAGCCTCCGAAGTGTTCGGCCGAAGCGTACACAAACCACCCACGCCGGGGTGAATGCCGACGCGCAACTTGCCGCGGCGGCGGATGCGTTCGACCGAGCGGTCCATCTTCGGCACGGGTTCTTGCTCGCTTCGATCGCGCGCCGAGCCGGCCGTCTGAGCCTCATCCTCGCGACCGACATGCGCGACCGTCTTGCGATTAAAGGCGTTCGGCATGTCGGGATGTTCGCGGCGCAGGTCGCGTATGGCGCGATCGACGATGTTGAGCAGCGTGCGACTGCCCAGCGCCATCGCGACCGCGAAGTACTGCTCGGAGTTCGGAAGCGGCGTGAGTCCAAACGAATCGCTCGTGTGCTCCTGCAGCGTCACGGCGTCGTCGAAGACCGCATCGGCGTCGCCGCTTCGCAGCGCTTCGACGGCTTGGGCCATCGCGGGCAGATATCGAATCGTCGCAGCTGGGAACCAGTCGGCGACGATACGTGCCGGAAGCGTATCGGCGACCACTGCAACGTTCCCACGCCATTCTTGCGCCGGTTGTGGTACCGGCAACGCGCTGCGATGCAACACGGCAAGATGCGTGCTGTAATACGGCTCGGAAAAGAACGCATGCTGCAGGCGTTCCAAGGTCATCGTGAGCTGCGCGATCGAGCAATCGATGCGGCCGCCTTCGACGATGGCCGATTGCGCGATGCGTGCTGCTTGGCGCTTCGCATCCTCCGGCGACTTGAGATGCGTCGCGGCGCGGTCGATCCAGTGCTGCAACCATCGCGGCAGCCCTAAGACCAGCGGATTCGTGCCGACGCGCGCGATCGGCCGGATCCGCCGGATCACTGCGCGGGCTTTTGCGTGTGCGCGAAAAAGATTCGGGATAAGCGCGAGGACGTCGTCCATTTGCGCGTCGCCGCTTTCGTATGGCGGCTGGCCGGGCGGCATCGCATAAGCACGCATCCAAAAGCCTTTGATCCAGCCGTAGACGAGCTGGTTTGGCTCGTTGATCGTGACGTAGTCGCCGATGAGATCGCCGAGCCGCTGCGCGACTTCTTGCGCGAAGCGCGCGAGCCGATCCGGAAAGCCTTTATCGAGCAGTCCCGCACCGGCGCCCGCGGCCTGAACGTGGAGTGGCCAGGTGTTGTGGAGGAGCGTGACGACCGCCGACATTCGGGCGTCGCGCAACCCTTGCAAGACCTCTCGATAGTGGGCAAACGCCTCATCGTTCCACACGCCCGGCTCGGGCTCGAGCCGGGCCCACGATAGCGAGAGACGAAAGACCGTGCAGCCCAAGCCGCGGGCGAGTTCGATGTCTTCGAGATAGCGGTTCCAAAAGTCGGTGGCTTTGCCGCGCGGAACGAGACCGCGCACGCGCTCCCAGACGTCGCGAATGTCGTCGTGCCCATCGTAGGCCTCGCATTGATGGTCGGCGGTTGCGACGCCGAATCGAAGGCTGCTCGTCACGTCCGCCAGATGCGTTCCGAGGCGGCCGCATCCCTTGGCCTCGAGCGCGGCGCGGGCGCCCCTCTTGGCCGGCGCGAATGCGACGGCCATGCGGTTTTCAAATAAGATCTGCATCGTCACCGGTGGCGGCTCGGGCATCGGAAAAGCGACCTGTGTGCAGATGGCAAGCGAAGGCGGCCGCCTCGTAGTCGCCGATCTCGATCTCGCGTCGGCCCAGGCCACCGTTAACGCCGTCGCCGCTGCGGGCGGAACGGCGATTGCCACGCAGGCCGACGTCGGTAGCTCGGCCGCGGTGCAAGCCGTCGTCGCTCGGGCGGTCGCGAGCTACGGCAAGATCGACGTAATCGTCAACGATGCAGCGATGATGAAGTTTGGACCGATCGCCGACATTGCCGAGGCGGACTTCTTTGCCACGCTCGCGACCAACCTCGGATCGGTCTTCTTCTTTTCAAAATACGGCGTGGCGCACATGGAGCCGGGCTCCGCGTTCGTCAACGTCAGCTCGGTACACGCGTACGCGACGTCGCCCAACGTCGTTGCGTATGCGTCTTCCAAAGGGGCGATCGAAGCGTTCACGCGCGGCTTCGCACTGGAAATGCAGTCTCGCAACATTCGCGTGAACGCCGTCGCTCCGGGCTCGGTCGATACGCCGATGCTTTGGAACAACCCCAACGTGAAGAGCGGGGTCGAGAAACTCGAGGGTCCGATCGGCAAGCCCGAAGACCTGGCCGCTGCGATCTGCTTTCTCGCCTCGGACGACGCGCGGTTCATTACCGGCGCTACGCTGCTCGTCGACGGCGGCCGCCTCGCGAAGCTGCCGTGAGGAGAGACACATGAGTTCGTTGAGCGGGAAGGCGCGCGTCGCCGGAGTTCTGTATCTCGCGGTGACGATCGTCGGCGCCTTCAGTCTGATGTACATCCCGGGCCTGATCTACGTGCCGGGAGATGCGGCGGCCACGTCGCACAACATCGTTTCGCACGAAGCGCTCTTTCGCACCGGCATTTTTCTGGAGATCTGGGGCGCGACGCTGGAAATCTTCCTCGTACTCGCGCTCTACCGCTTGCTCGCCGTCGTCAACAGAAGTCTCGCCGTCGTCATGCTCGTTCTCGGGTTGATGGACGTGCCGATTTTCTTCGTCAACTCGCTTAACGACGTCGGCGCCTTGCTCTTCGCACGCGGCGCCGATTTCTTGTCCGCATTTGGCGAACCTCAACGAGAAGCGATGGTCATGCTCTTCCTGCGTTTGCATCACTACGGAGAGGTCGTCAACGAAGTCTTTTGGGGTCTTTGGCTGCTGCCCTTCGGCATGCTCGTCTACAAATCGCGCTTTCTTCCGCGCCTACTCGGCGTGTGGCTGATGTTGAACTGCTTTGCCTATCTGGCGCAGAACGTTACCGGCATCCTACTTCCACAGTATGCGGCGGTGGTGAACAAACTATCGCTGCCGCTGCAGCTCGGCGAGGTTGCGATCATGCTGTGGCTGCTCCTTTTGGGCGCCAACGAGAGGCTTACGGCGCCGTGACGAACCACTCGTTGCCGAAACGGTCGTTCAGCGAACCGAACTTGCCGCCCCACTGCGCTTCGCCGAAAGCGGTGACGATTTCGCCGCCGTCGGAGAGCGCGTCGAAGATCTCCCGGGCGCGCGTCGCGTCGAGAACGTTGAGGGCCAGCACGACGTTGCCCTCAGCCGGATCGATCGCGTGCGTCGACATTCCGTCGGAGGCTTTGAATGAAATGCCGAGGGCCGTGAACGTCGCGTACTGGATCTTGTCCGCATCTCGCATGACGATCTCGTAGTTGCCGTCGAGTGCTTTCTTGTAGAATTCGAGTGCTTCGGCACAGCGGCCGTAGAAGTATACGAACGGCGTTAGCTCCATCGGAGCGCCGCGCATGTCTTCGCCGGGATCGACCAGGCCGATCGTATGCCCCTCGGGGTCGCGAAACAGTCCGATGACGGGGCCATTGGGGACTTTT
>Ga0265356_1000203_pt1 | contig 11262 bp, 7 predicted proteins | sample NZE4metagenome_FD_189075 | JGI IMG/M metagenome (GOLD analysis project Ga0265356, IMG submission 189075) | Rhizosphere microbial communities from Maridalen valley, Oslo, Norway - NZE4 | ecosystem: Host-associated > Plants > Roots > Rhizosphere > Soil | place: Norway: Oslo | collected 2017-09-15
AGTCTATCGCATCACCGGCGCAGGATCAGGGGCCCTCGATCAATTTCTTGCTGAGACAGACAGCGTCGGTCGCTTACGTCTAGCGATGGGGGCGCGATGACCGTGGACCACTTCACCCAATTTCTCGCCGACGAACTCCTTCGCTTCCTCTTCCGCCGAGTGATCGAACTCATTATCAAAGTTGCGCCACGTGACTTCGCCGACAACGTAGTGCATGCGCTTTATGAGCGAGCCAGTAGATCGGGTTACTGGAAAGCTTTTCGCTTTGGCGTTCGCGATCTTTGGAGCGCGTGCAAGGCCAGCCTCGACCCGCAACGCCTGCATCCGTTTGCGGCCATCGATTGGGAAATTGCGTTGACGTCGTCGCCCGGTGTTGACTCAGCGCCGCTGACCAGCGAGGTTCCAGTACTTCAAGGCCGCAAGTACTTCAAATTCTCCAACATTCAAGCGGCCATCACGCGAGATCCCGCTGCCCGCGCCGGCGGATATTGGCTGTTCCCGAACACCGGAGCCTTAGCCTACGAAAGGACCTCGAGACTCCCCGTTGCAGTCCTTCCCTTGCAATGCGGCGGCACAGCCGGTGCCCTCACAGTCGCAGTCTTTGTCGCCGAAAAGGGGAATCCGAAACTCGTTGGCGTGATTCAGCAAGGCGACAAGCAACGGGTGTTCTTTCTCGATGGCACCTTGCACGTGGCGACTCCGGTACGTGATGCGGATGAACCGAACTGCTCGTGGCGCCGAACCCGTGTCGCGCGATACAGCATCGGCCCCCATAGGATCAGTAAGATCGACGAGAACGTAATCACGACCGTACGTTTCAATCGCATCTACCGAAACGCTATCAAGCGTCAGCAACGCACCGTCAATACACGGGCGGCCTAGCGACCACGGCCGAGGTCCGGCGCATCCTCTGTTCGCGACGAATCGTCTTCTGAGGTAGCCTCGATCCGGGCCTAGGGAGTGCCCTCGCTCTCGTTCGACCCGCTGCTCTTGCTGCCGTCTCGCTGTCGCCGAGTTGCCGGATCGCCGCGCCGTCCTCCGCCGCTGGTCAAGCTGAGAATCTAGCGCCAATCCCTCTGAGCACTCATCCGCGGACGGGATCCGAAGGCTCAGACCCGCGCGTTCGGCTACGGCGCAGCGTGCTGGGCTCCTTCTTACGTAGGACGCCGTCGCAGGGATCGGGGCGGCAAAAAAACATCGGACGGTGCACGCCCGGCTTTCATCGCGCTAAACGTAGTAACCCTAACGGAAGTTGTTGTTGCGGGCTGAGCGGGGCCCCGCGGGCCCCGCGACCCCGCTCCTCCTGGTTGTGCGTTTGTACGCACAACCACCGGCTTGCGTCGTGAAAAATGGACAATCGCAGACCAGCCTCGATGTTGGCGATTGTGTTGCGCGCGATTACTGCTTCGAACGGAAGAGAACCTCCCGCGAGCGCTTCATGCCTTCCCGCGGCACTGCTAACGTTGCGCGTCGAATTTAATGCAGGCGGGGACGGAGGAGCGGGATCTTCATCGTCGCGCGCAGAGTGTGCTTCGGCAAGAGTGGGCAGGCGGTGCACGGAGTCGCGGTCGCAAGTAGTTGGAGCAGCCGGGTCCAGGGTATGCCGTAAGGCCGAGCGCCGCTCGCCCTGGACGCGGCTGCTATCGTGCGATCGATCCGACTTCGTGCACCGCCGGTAGGGGCTCGAAGCGCGAGGTCGCCTCGGAAAAGCACTGCGATTGGTCGCGATAGGCTTGCATTTGTGGTACAATTTTGGTGACAGAGTGTAGCAGACTTTCGCCCGCATTATAATGCCGGTGAAACTATGAGTCCCGCAGCGTCAGCAGTTCGCGCGGGGCTTTTTCTTTTGCGGAGGTGAGGTCATGATCACGAAGGCGGTGCCGGCGCGTGCCCGAACCCGCACGTTCGCGATCGGGGTTGACTACATCACCGAGCACACCCATCAGCGCGCCGTTGCGAGCGCCGGCGTCACCTTCGAAGGTGGCGTTAGCTACGCGAGCGCACCGGAGAAGGCCGAATGGGTGCATCTGCGCGGCGTTACGTCGGTGGAGACGGCAGCAATCGAGATGGAGGCGGTTGCGGCGTTGTCTAAGCGCTGCAAAGATCCAGTCTATCACCTGATCATTGCCTATGCCAAGAACGAACGCCCGACGCGCGAGCAGGTAGTGAGCGATGCCGAACGGCTGCTCAAGGCTATCGGTATGGAGAAGAGCCAGTACGTTCTGGCCGCGCATAAGGACACCGATGACTTTCACGCCCACGTGATCGCCAATCGCATCGGACCGGATGGCAAGGCGAACGACCTGTGGCACGAGCGGATCAAACGCGAGCGGGTCTGTGCCGAGATCGCGGCCGAGCGCGGCTGGGCGATCGTGGTCGGTCATCACAATCGCGACATCGTGCAGCGCGTCGAGCATCTCTATGCGCCGCCACCCGATCCGCAGCGGCCGCTGAGCGACGGCGCGTATCGCGGGCTGCACGAGCGCGGCGAGCTGCCGTGGCAAGAGAGTGCGCGGCCCTACGTGCTCGATGCCGTCGATCGCGCCGAGGATTGGAGCGACCTTCATCAACGCCTACGCGCGCACGGCGTCGTCGTGAAGCTCATTCAACGCGGTGAGCGCGTTCAAGGGCTGGCATTCGCCGAGGGATTGGATCGCAGAACGCCGGGGTGCGCAGCGTCACGCATCGATCCACGTTGCGCGCTGCGGGCGATGGAGTCGCGATTCGGTCCGTTCACCCCTGCGCGCGAACCGATCGCTGAGACTACGCGCTCGACGTCGTGGCCCGATACGGTTCGCCCAACGATTCTCGCAGCCGTCGATAGCGCGAAGACGTGGGGCGATCTCGGCCGACGTCTCGATCGCGACGGCATCGTCGTCAAGCTGATCCAGCGTGGTGCGCGCGTGCAGGGCCTCGCGTTTGCAGCGGGCAGAGATCCCGAAGCGCCAGGCTGCGGCGCGTCGCGGATCCATTCGCGCTGCAAGAAAGCCGTCCTCGAGCAGCGCTTTGGTCCGTGTCCGTATACACCAGAGCGGCCACCCAAGCGCGGCCAGAGCGCTGTCAGCGACCGCGCGGAACGCGAAGCTCCTAACGACCCGCGGTGGGCGCTGCGTGACGCCGAACGCGTCGCCGATCATGCCCGGTTGCGGTCAGAGTACCAAGCGTACCGCGAGCGTTTCCTCAGTGAACGTGCGCAGGCAATGGGAGCGCGTCGAGATGGGGCTTGGGAGCGCGAGCGGACGCAACGGCAGCGCGATGCCAAGCGGCGCCGCGAAGCGCGCCTGCTCTTGCGCGCAGCGGCGCGGCTGGGCACGCGCGGTGTCATCGCCCGGCAGCTCGCGTACTGGTCGGTCGACGCCGTCATCGGCCGCCGGCGCGCGCGGGAGCATGATGCCGCGCGCGTGCGCTGGGAGGCAACGAAGATCGCGCTGGCGTCGGAGCTGAGGCTAACGCGCGAGCAGAAGCCGCTCGCCTATCGATCGTTCATCGCCGAACGAGCGCGTTGGGGCGATCTGGGAGCGCAGCGGGTCCTCGATGCGCTCGTTGCTCCGACGCGTAAGCGGAGCGAGCACGTTGCGCAGCGCGACCTGCGTCCGGTGACACTGGCCGAAATACGTCTGCGGCTCAACCTCATCCGCGCGGAGGAAGACGGGCGCTATCAGCGAGCTCGGCTCGAGCGCCAGCACCTGGAGCACGTCGAGCGTCCGCCGTCCCTCGACGAAGCTCTCGCCACCGAGCGGCAACGAATTCACGAACGCGCGGCCGAGGCTACCCGCTACACGGACGCCGAGCGCGTTCGGCTGGCGCAGCTCGCCAGAGAGAAGCGGTCGTGGAATCCGCTGGCTCGCCGCGCCGCGACAAAGGAAGAACAACGATTGCACGGCGAGCAGCGCTCGCGCTACAAAGAGACGCTGGCGGATGCAACGCATGAGTTCGAGCAGCGTGACCTGCCGCAGCTCGAAAAGCAGCTTGCCGGCCAGGAACGCGTCTACCGGCAGTACGTCGCCGCGTCGCTGGGCCTGGAGCGGGAAATGAATAACGCGCGTGCCGCTCGGGACGAGGTGCCGAGAATCGAGCAGCGCCTGAATGTCCTCAAGCGTGCCGGCGTCGCGCACATTCGCTGCTTTGACACCATATCGAACGCCCGACTCGACGACCTTACAACCGCGATCGAACACGAGTATCGAGCTCTGCCGAACGAGATTCGGCGAGATGTTGAGTACAGCATTCGCAAAGAACAGCGCGTACGCAACTCCATGACGATAGGCCGATAACGTTCGGCCCGACCATCGACCCGTTCCGTTCTCGGCAGCAACCAAGAGGTGGGTGACCAGACATGACCACACAATCGATCCGGTCGATGCAGTCCGGCGCGACGACCGCACACTTTGCGGACCTGCCGGACATCCTAACCCCACACGACGTCATCGCGTTTCTCCCGATTGGGCGCAACGCGGTCTACGATGCGATCAAGCGGCAAGCGCTCAAGAGCATCCGTGTGGGCCAGAAAATCCTCATCACGAAGGCCGCCCTGCGAGAGTTTCTCGGCGGAAACGTCGTATAATATCCTCGCCTGGACCGCGGAAAGAATCCATGGCAAAACCAAAACACCTTGGGGTCAAGAAGTACATGATCGTCTATGACGTGCCCCCGCAAAACGGCAAGGCGCGTCAACAAAAGCGTGAGATCCTCGGCGGCGTGACCAAACACGAAGCGGAGTCATTTCTTGCCAAACGCATCGAAAGCGTCGCGCGGGGCGAGTACACCGCACACGCGGACATGACCATGTCCGACCTCTTCGACAAGTTCATGACGCACAAGGCAAAGCGCCTCGAAGCGACGACGATCGATCGATACAAAGGCATCATCGCCACCTATCTTCGCCCGACGTTTGGAAAGATGCGTTTGACCGCACTGCGCAAGGCGCATCTCATCGAAGCGTACGAGAAGTGGCAAGCTGAAAAGCAGACGAGGCGTTCGGGTCGGACGATTCGGCACGTACACGATCTGCTGCGGGCGACGCTCAATTGGGCCGTTAGTCTTGACTACCTCCAAACCAACGTCGCCGGCAAGATCACGTCCGACGACCTTCCCAAGGCCTTCAAACCCGAGAGCACGGTGCTCAACGAGGGTGAGCTACGCCACCTTCTGGCAGAGGCGCAGTCGCCCACCTTCCTGGCAAAAAAGCGCGGTACCGTCTCGTCGCTCCCCTGGTTCTATCCGGCGTTGGTCTTTGCGGCCTACACCGGCGCGCGGCGCGGCGAAGTCTTGGCTACGCGTTGGCCCGATCTCGACTTGGACGGCGGCACGGTCACGCTCCGTGAGTCGCTCGCCCAGCCGCGCTCGGGGCTCGCCTTCAAACGGCCGAAGAACGGACAAGTCCGCACGGTTACGATCACTTCGGAGCTCGTTGCCGTCCTGCGCTCGCACAAGGCGAGGCAGGCGGCAGAGCAGGTGCACCTGGGCGGAAAGTACCACCGGGACGACCTGGTCTTCGCGATGCCCAATGGCATGCCGGTTTCCCCCGAGGCCTTCGGGGCGGCATTCAAGCGGCTCGTCGAGCGGGCAAAGGTCGCGCGGATCCGGTTACACGACCTGCGAGACACCCACGCTTCGCTCTTGGCAAAAGCTGGCGTGCCGATCGAGGTGGTCAGTCAGCGACTCGGTCATAGCTGCATCGGCGTCACCGTCGATCGCTACGTGACCGTCTATCGGGAGCGTGATGCGGCAGCCGCCGCAGCGTTCGCGCGATTAGTCGCGTGATAAAAACGAAAAGCGACGTGACAATTCCGTGACACGTCGGCTTTTCTAGACCGGTAAATGCGCCGGATTCTCTCGTGAGATATGCGATTTTGTTTCTAGCGCCAACGGGAATCGAACCCGTCTTTCCGCCTTGAAAGGGCGATGTCCTAACCGATAGACGATGGCGCCTCAAGTCGCTCTCGTTCAACCGATTCGGGTAGCCAACGCAATCCTACCTCTTGCCGGCGGTTGAAGCGGACCGGGTCCGTCCATCCGAGCGACGCTAAGGCCATACTTGGTTGCGTAGCCGGGCTGGCCTGCCCAGGCTAGGAATTCTAGCGTATCTGAGAATACTGGCTTTGCTTGATCGAGCAAATCACTCCTCCGGAGGTCGGCGAGGCTTCGCTCTTGGATCGTTATAGGCGTGCCGCGCTGCTTTCTGCTGCGTGCGCGTTGCCGATCGGGTGCGGGCACTCCGAAAGCGGGAACGCGGCCAACGTCGCGACCCCGCCCGCGGTCGTGCGAGTTGTGACGCTTCGCCGCGCGACGGTCCCGATCACGGCGGATTATCAAGGGACGCTCGGATCGATCGAGAGCGTGCAGATACGAGCTCGCGTGGAGGGCACGCTCGACAGGGTGGCTTTCAAAGAGGGCCGCCTCGTACACAAGGGCGACCTCATCTTCGAACTTCAGCACGACGCCTACGCGGCGGCCCTTCAATCGGCGCAAGCCCAGCTCGCGACCGCGCAAGCGCAAGTCGTCCAATCCTACGGGAACCTCTATGCCAAGGTCGCGTCGCTCGCTCGCGACGAAATCACCGTCGCCAGGGACCGCCCCCTGGCTGCCGACAAAGCGATTCCGCAGAAAGATCTCGACAACGCCATCGCAACGGCGGAGGCGGCGAAGGGAGACGTGATCGTCGCGCGCGCGCAAATCGGAGAGGCGCGGGCCGGCGTCATGAACGCGCAGGCTGGGGTAGCAAACGCGAAACTCAATCTCAGCTACACGACGATCTACGCGCCCGTCACCGGATTGATCGGTTTCCTCAACTACGACGTTGGCAACGTCGTCGGAGGACCGACCACGCAGGTTCTGGATACGATCGACGCGATCGATCCGATAAAGATCACGTTTGCACTGGACGAGCCGGCGTATCTCGACCTTTTCGGCAAGCGGAAAAACCCTAACGTGAGCTCGCTGCGCTTCCAGCCTTTGCAACTGATCCTCGCCAACGACACGACGTACCAGTATTCCGGGCGCCTCTACACGATCAACTCGACGGTCGACTCGCGAACTGGGACGCTCACGGTCGAGTCGCGATTCCCCAATCCTGAAGGGTTGCTGCGGCCCGGTGGATTCGCACGGGTGCGCTTGATGATCGAGCGGCGTCCCGATGCGCTGGTCGTCCCCGAGACCGGAATCGTCAAATCGCAGGGTCTCGACGCGGTGTACGTTGTAAACTCGAACGACGAAGTGTCGCTTCGAACGATTTCGCTCGGCCCGCAGTACGGGTCCGGCTTCGTCGTCGATTCTGGGCTGCAGCCCGGGGACCGCGTCGTCGTACAGGGCACGCTAAAAGTGGTTCCGGGCGCCAAAGTGACCATCAAGACGAACTAGAACGTGGCGCATTTCTTCATTGCCCGCCCGATCTTTGCAATCGTGCTCTCGATCGTCCTCGTCCTGCTCGGTGCAATCGCAATTGTCACGCTTCCCGTCGCGCAGTTCCCGCCGATCTCTCCGCCCGTGATTCAAGTGCAGACGACGTACGTTGGAGCGAGCGCAACGGTCGTCGAGCAATCGGTTGCCTCGCAGATCGAAAACTCGGTCGTCGGCGTCGACAACCTCATCTACATGCAGTCGACGAGCTCGTCGAGCGGTCAGTACACGCTCAACTGCACGTTTCGGGTGGGTTCGGACATCCGGCAGGCGCTCATCGACGTGCAAAACCGCGTACAGCAGGCCACTGGGAAACTGCCCGACTCCGTGAACAAGTTCGGCATCACCGTCCAAAAGAAGTCACCGCAGATCCTGATGCTCGTGGCGCTGTACTCGCCAACCAACTCCTACGACCGGCTCTACTTGAGCAACTACGCAACGCTCAATCTGATCAATCCCTTGCTCTCGGTACCCGGCATCGGAGCCCAGGGTACGATCGGCCAGCAGAACTACGCCATGCGCGCGTGGGTCCAACCGGACCGGTTGGCGAGGCTGGGCCTTACGACGGGTGATCTCGAGAAGGCGATCGACTCGCAAAACGTTCTGATTCCAACCGGGGCCGTCGGCGCGATGCCGGCGCCGCCAAATACGCCCTCACAGCTCTCCGTCAACACGCAAGGACAACTGACAGACCCCAAAGAGTTCGGCAATATCATCGTGCGAACAAATCCTGACGGGTCGATCGTGCGCTTGAGCGACGTTTCTCGGGTAGAGCTCGGCGCGCAGCTTTATCTGACGCTCGGATCGTACAACGGCCGGCCGGCAACTCTCATCATCCTCTACCAGACGCCGGAAGCCAATGCGCTGCAGACCGCTGCCGGCGTTCGAACGACGATGGCCGCGCTCGCAAAGTCCTTTCCGCCGAGCCTTCAATATTCAATCGCGTATGATAGCACGCTCTTCGTAAAGACGTCGATCCAGGACGTGCTCAAGACGCTTTTCGAGGCGATCGGTCTGGTGATCGTCGTCGTCTTCCTCTTCCTAGGAAGTTTTCGTTCGTCGGCGATTCCGATGCTCGCGGTTCCGGTATCGCTGGTCGGAACGTTCATCTTCTTCTTTCCGTTCTCGTTTAGTATCAACACGCTGACCCTCTTTGGATTGGTGCTTGCCATCGGACTGGTCGTGGACGACGCTATCGTCGTCGTGGAAGCGGTGGAGCACTACATCGAACAGGGGCTCGCACCGGTGGCCGCCTGCGAGCGTGCCATGAAGGAATTGAGCGGCCCGATCATTGCGATATCGCTGGTCTTAACGTCGGTCTTCTTGCCGTCGGCATTCATTAGCGGCATCACCGGACAACTCTATCGGCAGTTCGCCCTCACGATCACGGTTGCGGTGAACCTCTCGGCGATTGTGGCGTTATCGCTCACGCCGGCGCTGTGCGGGCTCATCCTGCGCGAGCGGCGGCCGATGCGCGGCCCGTTGGGGTGGCTCGTCGACCGGTTCAATAGCGCCTTTGGACGCTTATCGTCGGCCTACGGCACCGCGCTGCAGTGGCTCTTACGCCGCTCGGTTCTCGTGGTCGGTGTGCTGGCGCTGTTTTATATTGCGGATGTGACAATCGGCATGCGTTTGCCCAGCGGTTTCGTTCCCACCGAGGATCAAGGTGTTGTCTTCGCGCAGGTCCAGCTTCCGTACTCGTCGGCGCTCCAACGCAATGCCAACCTAATAGACCGGATGCAGAGGGACATCGGCTCGGTTCCGGGCGTACAAAACGTCATCTCACTGATCGGTTTTAGCTTGCTCTCGTCGCTGCAATCCTCCGACCTCTCTAGTTTCGTAATCACGCTCCAACCGTGGGACCAGCGAATCCACGAGCATCTCTCGCTGCGCGGCATCGCGACCGAGATCTACCAGAAAATGAACGCGTATCCAGAGGCGGCTTCATTCCCGTTCGTGCCGCCGACGATACCAGGCCTTGGCAACACGTCGGGCTTCACGTTCGAATTGCAGGATCAGTCGGGCCACTCGCTCGCCGACCTCGCGGCAACGGCCGACAAAGTCGTGGCGGCGGCGCGTAAGCGCCCCGAGATTACCGCGCTCAACAATACGATGCGCACCTCCGTGCCGCAGTTGCAGCTGGACGTGGATCGTGACAAGACCGAAGGGCTCGGCGTCGAGGTGAGCACAGTGTTACGCGAGTTGCAGGCGATGTTGGGCGGCCTGGTCGTGAACAATTTCACGCTCTTCAACCGAACGTGGAACGTCATGATCCAGGCCGAGCCGCAGTTTCGGGCAACTGCCGCCAACATCGGGTCGATGTTCGTTCGCAACAGCAGCGGACAGATGGTTCCGCTGAGCGCATTGACGACGGTGCGGCGAAGCGTTGGAACGGATTTCATCCAGCACTTTAATACGAACCGCGAGGTCGAGATCGTCGGCTCAAACGCTTCAGGGTATAGCACCGGTCAGGCCCTGGCAGCGATGCAGGACGTAGCGCAGAAGACGCTGCCGAAGGGTTACGGGTACGGCTGGTCGGGTGTGGCCTATCAAGAGTCCGCCGTCGGCAACACGCAGACGATGGTCTTCGCGCTTTCAGTGTTGCTCGTCTTTCTCGCGCTCGCCGCGCTATACGAAAGCTGGCGAATGCCGGCTGCGGTGATCTTGAGCGTGCCAATCGGTGTCTTCGGCGCGTTCACCTCCGTCCTGCTTTGGCGGCTCGACAATAATATCTACGTGCAGATTGGCCTGATCATGCTCATTGGGCTGGCGGCAAAGAATGCGGTGCTGATCGTGGAGTTTGCGCGCGAGCGGCGCGCCGCCGGCGACTCGATCGAGCAGGCGGCGCTCGCGGCAGCCCGATTGCGCTTCCGCCCGATTTTGATGACGTCGTTTGCCTTCATCATCGGGGTGACTCCGCTGATGCTGGCGCGCGGCGCCGGCGCCGCTTCGCGCCATTCGCTGGGTTCGACCGTCTTCGCAGGAATGCTTGCCGCAACGTGCCTGGGCATCTTCTTCATCCCGACGCTCTACGAAGTCTTGCAGCGCCGCGAGGAGCGCGCCCGTAGCCGTGCCGTGCCCCAAGCGGATCGAGGGCCGGCATGAAACTTGCCGCCCTGCTTGCCGTCATCGTGCAATTACTGGCGTCGTGCGTTCCGCCTACACCCTCTGGTCCGCCAAACGCGCAGATGCCGACGAACTATCGCGGCCTCGCCGCCACCGCGACGTCGTTGGGCAGCGTTCCGTGGCGGAAACTCTACAACGACCCGGTGCTGCAAGATCTCATCGTGCGCGCGCTGCGCCGGAACTTTAACGTCGAGCTGGCCTATGCGGCCATCCTAGAAGCCGCGGCGAATCTTGGCATTACCGCCGCGAATCAATCGGTCTTTGTCAACGGTGCGATATCGGCGCCGTACGAAGTTATCACCGGGGGCAACAAGCCGGGCTCGGTACCGAACACGCAGTTCTCGCCGGAGGTTGGCATCGACGCCAGCTACCAGGTTGACCTCTTTGGAAAGTTGGCCTCGGCAACTGGCGCGGCGCGCGATCAACTGCTCGCGACGGATGCGGCCAAGGATACGGTTCTCGCCACGGTCGTTTCACAGGTGGCGACCGCCTATTTTCAACTGCTCGAACTCGATGAGGTGATGGCTTTCACGCAGGATGCCGCCACATCGCGCGCAGAGGGCGTGCGTCTCATGCGACAGCGCGTGGAAGGTGGCGTCTCTTCGATGCAAGACCTGCGGCAGGCACAACAAGCGCTCCTAGAGGTAACGCAGAACATTCCAGCGCTGCGCCAAGACCTCGCGCAGACGGAGAACGCCCTCTCGGTTTTGGTCGGCGACTACCCCCACCCGATCGTGC